>Ga0182007_10000103_pt1 | contig 59975 bp, 49 predicted proteins | sample Sormic07211113_1_FD_123023 | JGI IMG/M metagenome (GOLD analysis project Ga0182007, IMG submission 123023) | Rhizosphere microbial communities from Sorghum bicolor, Mead, Nebraska, USA - 072115-113_1 MetaG | ecosystem: Host-associated > Plants > Roots > Rhizosphere | place: USA: Nebraska...
AGCACCGCGGCTGGAGCGTGTTCGGCATCCTCATGGTGGTGCTGGTCAGCCTGGTGCCGATGATCGAGGCCAGCCGCGGCTGGTCGGGCATGCGCTCGCGTTCCTGGTAGATGCTCTCCACCACCACCACGGCATTGTCGACCAGCATGCCGACCGCCAGCAGCAGCCCCATCATGGTCAGGATGTTGAGGGTGACGCCGGCGAAGTACATGAAACCCAGCGTGATCACGAAACAGATCGGGATCGCCAGGGTCACCATCAGCGTGGACGGCCAGTGGCGCAGGAAGAAGAACAGCACCGTGATCGACAGCAACAGGCCCACCGCGCCGGCCTCGGCCAGCTCCAGCAGCGAGGACGTCACCATCTTGCCCTGGTTGTCGATTACCTTGATCTGCACGTCGCGCATCGACGGCTGTTTGCGGATCGCCTCGACCTCGGCCAGTGCCGCGCGCGAGACCTCGACCAGATTGGCGCTGCGTTCCTTGTAGATATCCAGGCCCACGGCCGGGTTGCCGTCCAGGCGGCGGCCGTAGTTCATCCGGGTGGGTTTGAGCCGGATCTCGGCGATGTCGCCCAGGCGCAGGCCCTTGTTGTCGATCACCAGGTCGCGCAGTTCCTGCAGATCGGTGATCTCGCCGACCGGCTGGATGCGCACGCGCTGGCCGTTGTCGTCGATCTGCCCGGCCGAGATCGAGAAATTCAGCGTGCGCAGACGGTCGCTGAGCTCGTTGATGCTGAGGTTGTGCGCGGTCAGGCGGTCCGGGCTGATCGCGATCTCCACCTCGTTCGGCGGTGCGCCGGAGATGTTGACCCGGGCCACGCCCGGAATGCGCTCGATCCGCCGCTTGAACTCGCGGTCGAGCATGTCGTAGGCGCCGGTCAGGTCGGTGGCGCTGGCCAGGCGCACCTTCAGTACCGGGTCATCGCTGCTGGACCACTTGAACACGTTGTAGCGTTGCAGGTCGTCCGGCAGGTCGCTGCGGATCGCATCGATGCGCTCCCGCGCATCCGAGGCCGCGATGGCGATGTCGCGGTCCCAGTCGGTGAACTCGATGAAGATGCTGGCGCCTTCGGAGGTGGCCGAGGAGCGCATGCGCTTGATCCCGGTCATCGTCGCCAGCGCTTCCTCGGTCGGCCGGATGATGTTGCGCTCGACCTCCTCCGGGGTGGAGCCCGTATACGGCACCTGCACGAACAGGAACGGGGCGGAGATGTCCGGCAGCGCCTCCAGCGGCAGCCGGAACGAGGCGATCAGGCCCACCACCGCCAACGACACAAAACACATGATCGTGGTGATGGGCCGGCGGATCGAGAACTCGGCAATGCTCATGCCGGCTCCTGGGCTGCGTCATGGCCGGTGCCGGCCAGCGGTGTCTTGAGGTGACGGCCGCGCTCGCGGTAGTAGGCATCACCACGACGGTCGAGCAGGTCGTACACCACCGGAATCACCACCAGGGTCAGCAGGGTGGAGACCAACAGGCCGCCGATCACCGTGATCGCCATCGGCGCGCGCACTTCGGCGCCCTCGCCCATCGCCACCGCCAGCGGCAGGAAGCCGAACAGCGTGCACAGGGTGGTCATGATGATCGGCCGCAGGCGTGAGCGTGCCCCTTCCACCAGTGCCTCGCGCTTGGGCACACCGGCCTCGCGCAGCTGGTTGACCTTGTCGATCAGGATGATCGCGTTCTTGGTCACCAGGCCCACCAGCAGGATCAGGCCGATGAACACCACCACCGAGATCGGCTTCCCGGTCAGCATCAGCGCCAGGATCGCGCCGACCAGGGCCAGCGGAATGGTGAACAGGATGACGAACGGGTGCAGCAGCGATTCGAACTGCGAGGCCATCACCAGGTAGACCAGGAAGATCGCCAGTCCGAAGGCGAAGATCAGCGAGTGTGCCGAGTCGGCCAGCTCCTCGCCCTGCCCGCCGATGTGCATGCCGATCCCGGCCCCCAGCGGCTGCTTGGCGACCATGTCCTGCACTTCGCGCACGGCGCCACCCAGATCGATGTCGCGCAGGTTGGCCGAGACCACTGCCACGCGGGTCTGGTCGGCGCGGTGGATCTCGCTCGGGCCGTTGGTGGCGACCACGTCGGCCACCGCATCCAGCGTCACCGGCCGGGTGCTGCCCGGATTGACGATCAGCCGACGGATGCTCTCCACGCTGGCCCGGTCACCTTCCTGGGCACGCACCAGCACATCGATCTTGCGGTCGCGGAAGCTGTAGCGCGTAGCCACGTCGCCGCGCACCTTCTTGACCACCACATCGGCGATCTGCCGCGTGGTCAGGCCGAGCGCACCGGCGCGCTCCTGGTCGAAGCGGATCTGGATCTCCGGGAAGCCCTCTTCCACCGTGGATTTGACGTCGGCGTAATGCGGGTTGTTGCGCAGCATCGCCGCCAGCGCCTTGCCGGCGGTTTCCAGCGTGGCCATGTCCTGGCCGCGCAGTTCCACTTCCAGCGGGGTGGAGAAGCTGAAGAGCGCCGGACGGGCGAAGTCGACCTGCACCCCGGGGTGCTGCTGCATCGAGTCGCGCAGCCGCTCGGTGATCGCCGCTTCGGTGCGCGCGTTGCCGCCCCCGGCCATCACCACGGTCAGCTTGCCGATGTTCTCGCCACTCTCGGTCGGGCTGGCATCCAGGCGGGTGCCGCTGCCACTGACGCCGTACAGCGAGGCGATGCTGTCGTCCTTGGCATGGGCCAGCTGCATCTCGCGGACCAGCGCATCGGTCTGCTTCAGCGGGGTGCCGGCCGGCAGCTTGGCGGTCATTTCGAAGCGGTCCTGGGCCAGCTGCGGGATCAGATCCGCACCCAGCATCGGCACCAGCGCCATCGTGCCGACGAACGCCAGCGCGGCCAGCCCGAGCACCTTGCCCGGGTGATGCAGTGCGCCCGGCAGCAGCTTCAGGTAACCGCGCTCGGCACCGGCGTACGGCTTCATCGCCACATCGCTCGCCTTGCGCATCACCGGCCCGACCACGGCCACCAGGCCGCGCCAGACGCGGATCACCGACCAGGCCATCCCGAAGCAGATCCAGCGCACGACCGTGCCCACGCCGCGGCGGCTGCCGGCGACCGGCTTCAGCCACCGGCTGTCCGGCTGCCACGGCTGATGCGCGGGCTCTTCCGGGAACGCCAGCGGCGGGCGGCCCTTCAGCGAGCTCAGCATCGGGATCAGGGTCATCGAGACCAGCAGCGAGATCGCGATCGCGATCGCCACGGTCAGCGCCTGGTCACGGAACAGCTGGCCGGCGATGCCGTCCACGAACACCAGCGGCAGGAACACCGCGATGGTGGTCAGGGTCGAGGCGACCACGGCCATGCTCACTTCGCGGGTACCGGCAATAGCCGCCTGCAGGATGCTCAGGCCGCGCTCGCGCGCCTTGGCGATGCTCTCCAGCACCACGATGGAGTCATCCACCACCAGGCCGGTGGCCAGCGCCAGCCCGCCCAGCGACATCACGTTCAAACTCAGGCCGAGCTGGCCCATGAAGAAGAACGTCGTGATGATCGAGACCGGCAGCGACAGGCTGATCACGAACGTGCTCCAGCCATCGCGCAGGAACAGGAAGATGATCAGGATGGCGAGGATGCCGCCGATCACCGCGTCTTTCTTGACGTCGCTGATGGCGTGTTCGATGAAGCGCGACTGGTCTTCGATCGTGGTCAGTTCGGCATCGCCGGGGACCTGACCCTTGATCTGCTCCAGGCGCGCCCGCAGCGCCTCGGCGGTTGACACCGTGTTGGCGTCGCCCTCCTTGTAGATCGCCAGCTCGACCGCTTCCTTGCCGCCGAGGCGGATGATCGCTTCGCGTTCCTTGTAACCCTGGCGCACGGTGGCGATGTCCTTCAGCCGCACCGGCACGCCGTTGGCGATGTTGGTGGAGCTGCTGCTGGACGCACTCTGCGCGGCAGACGCAGCGGCCACGGCGGCATCCGAGCCGGTCGAGGCCGCGATCGCGAACATCTGCTGCATCGCTGCATCGGCGGCGCTGCCGTTGCTGCTCTGGGTGGTCACCAGCAGGTTGCGGATGTCCTCCAGATCGGCGAACTGGTTGACGGTACGCACCAGGTAACGCTGAGAGCCCTCCTCCAGGCGACCGCCGGAGATGTTGATGTTCTCTTCCTTGAGCCGCTTGATGACGTTGTCGATCGGCAGGTTGAGCTGGGCCAGCTTCTGCTGGTCGATGTCGACCTGGATCTCATCCTCCAGGCCACCGCCGACCTTGACCGCGGCCACACCGGCGACCGGCTCGAGCTTCTTCTTCAGGTCTTCATCGGCGTAGCGGCGCAGCTCGGTGAGCTGGCGCACGGCTTCGGCGTCGCTGGAGGCGTCGGTCCTGGCCGAAATCACCAGGCGCATGATCGGCTCGGTGGACGGATTGAAGCGCAGCAGCACCGGCGACTTCGCCTCCAGCGGCAGGTTCAGCGCTTCCATCTTGTCGCGCACCTCCAGGCTGGCCTGGTCCATGTTGGTGCCCCAGGCGAACTCGAGCACCACATCGCTCTGCCCGGTACGCGAGATCGACTTGAGCTTGCGCAGGTTCTTGACCACGCCGACGGCCTCTTCGACCGGCTCGGTGATCAGGGTTTCGATTTCCGCCGGGGCCGCACCGGTGTACTCGGTGCGCACGGTCAGGGTCGGGTAGCTCAGGTCGGGCAGCAGGTTGACCTTGAGGTTGCCCAGCGCGATGAAGCCGAACAGCATCAGCGTGACGGTGAACATCGCGATGGTGACGCGGCGGCGGGTGGCGAACTCCACTAGGCCGCCGCCATGTGCACCCGGGCGCTCGCCCTGGTGCGGATCGTTGCCGTGGTCGTTGCCGGCCGCTGTCATTGACGGCTCTCCGCCTTGGCCGGTGCCGGTTTCGCAGCGGCGGTGGCGGTGGCGGCCGGCTTGGCGCCGATCACCTGCACCGCAGTGCCATCGCGCAGCGCGACCTTGCCGGCGGTGACGACCTGGTCACCCGCGGCCAGACCCTCGCGGATCTCCACCCAGGGGCCTTCGGCATACCCCAGCTTGACCGGCACCCGCGCGACCTTGCCCTCGCGGACGCGGAACACCGCTGGCTCACCGTCGTCGAGCAGCGCCAGGCGCGGCACCACCAGGGCGTCGGCACGCTGGTCATAGTCGATCCGGATGCGGCCGAACATGCCCGGCTGCAGGCCCTCGGCGTCTTCGCCGAAGCCGCTGACGACGCGGAACGTGCCACTGCCGGCATCGACCACCGGCGAGATGCGGTCCACCGTGCCCGGGAAGGTCTTGCCCGGCAGTGCATCGGCGATCAGCGTCACCGGCTGGCCCGGGCGCAGTGTGGCCAGCTCCCGCTCGGGGACGTTGAGCGTGGCTTCCAGGCGCGAGTTGTCGACGATGCGGAAGATCGGCGTGTTGATCTGCACGAAGTTGCCGGTCTTGATCGAGCGCGAGGCGATCACGCCCGAGATCGGTGCGATCACCGTGGTGTAGGACAGCTCCAGCGTGGCCAGGCGGTACTGCGCACGGACGTTCTCCAGGTCGTACTTGATCTGGTCGACGTCGGCGGCACTGACCATCTGTTGACCGACCAGTTTCCGGGCGCGCTGGTAGTTGTTCTCCAGCTTGCGCAGCTGCGCTTCGCTCTGGGCGACCGCCAAGCGCGCGCGGTCCGGATCCAGCCGCACCAGCGGTTGCCCAGCACGCACCTGCTGGCCTTCTTCGACCAGCACCGCCAGCGCGACGCCGGAGGTCTTGGCGACCACCTGCGACTCACCCCGCGGCTCCAGTGCGGCGGTGCCGGTGTAACTGGCGGCGACGGCGCGACGGCTGGCGGCCACGGCTTCGACCGGCACGGCGTCGGCGGCCTTCTCGGCCTTGCCGTCTTTTTCAGCCGCCTGGGCTTCAGCGGGACCGGCACCGCCGCAGCCGCTGAGCAGCAGCGTGGTGGTGATCAACAGTGCAGCGGCGCAGCGTCCGGTGCGGCCGGGCAGGAAAGAGTGTCGCGACATCGTCGTGTCCCTAAGGATGCGTGGGCAGGTGTGGTAGCAAAGTAATGCACCACGTCACGACCACACCATATCCCAAAGGTCATGGTGACCTGCGGCGATGGCTTGCCGGGCCCGGTTTCAGCTAGATGAAATGGCAGGCTATACTCGGCCCAGTTCCGTACCCCACGCCGGAACGACCAGACCCGTTTATCGGAAAAGGACATCATGCGCCCGCAGCCGCTCGCCGCTTGTCTCGTTCTGGCCGTCCTCCTGCCCTTCGGGGCCGCCGCACAGGCCGCAACACCTGCTCCTGCCGTACCCGCCACACCCGCTCCGGCCGCCACCGCGCCGGCGCCTGCCGCCGTCACCGGCCGGTTCGACAATGGCCGGGTGCTGGCCTACACGTGCCAGGGGTGCCACGGCATCACCGGGTACAAGAACGCCTACCCCAGCTACAAAGTGCCCAAGATCGGCGGGCAGACCCGTGAGTACCTCAGCCAGGCGCTGACCGAGTACCGCCACGGCAAGCGCAGGCATCCGACGATGCAGGCGCAGTCGATGAGTTTCAGCGAACAGGAGATCGCCGATCTCGCTGTTTACCTGTCCACCGTCAAATAAGCGCGCTCATGTCGAAAGCCACGCCACTCCAGCGTTACGCCATCGCCCTGTCCGTTGCCCTGCTGATGACTGCGTGTTCGCAGTCACAGGTGGAGAACAGCGCAGATTCCGCCGCCGATCCGGGCCACGCCAGTGGGGAACACGGGTCCGGCTCCTCCGCCGGCCTGCCGGCCGGCCGCATCGCCGCCGGTGAGGCGCGCGCCCAGGTCAAGGGCAAAGCCACCGGTCAGAGCTGCATCGACTGCCACGGGGCGGACGGCAACAAGCCGATCGACCCGACCTACCCGAAACTGGGTGGGCAGTACGGGGATTACCTGGCGCACAGCCTGCAGGCCTACCGCGCGGGGGATCGCCAGCACGCGCTGATGACCCCGCAGGCGACCGAGCTGAGCGATCAGGACATCGCCGATCTGGCCGCCTATTTCGGATCACGGCCGACCCAGCTGCGGGATCTGCACGGGTTGAAGTGACGGCGCGAGCCGTCACGTGTAGAGCCGACCGCTGGTCGGCTGTCTTCCGTCCGGCGCCATGAAGCCCTGACAGGTAGTGCCGGCCGTTGGCCGGCTCCTCGGGATTGCCTGGAGCCGGCCAGCGGCCGGCACTACCGATATGGATTCGCCGCCGGCATTACCGATGTGGACTCGCCACCGGCATTACCGATGTGGATTCGCCGCCGGCATTACCGATGTGGATTCGCGGCGGGCATTACCGGCATGGCAACGCCGCCGGCATCACCGGTATGGGACCGCCAGCCGACCCCGGTCTGTTCTACGCGTCCAGCTCTTCCCACCGCGCGTATGCGGCATCCAACTCGGCCTGCACCTTGGCGAGCTTCGCATTGTGCGCGGCCATGTCGGGCGCACTGCGCTGATAGAACGCCGGGTCGTTCATCGCGGCGGTGAGGCCTTCGACGTCCTTCTCCAGCGTTTCGATCTTCAGCGGCAGCTGCTCCAGCTCACGCGCATCCTTGTAACTGAGCTTGCGCTTCGGCTCGGCCGGTGCCGCCGCGGCAGCGGTCGCCGCAACGGGCTTGGCCGCCACTACCGGCGCGGACGCCGCCGCGGCGGCCACGCGTGCGGCATGGCGCTGCCAGTCGGTATAGCCGCCGACGTATTCGCCGACCACGCCGTTGCCTTCCATCACCATCGTGGACGTGACCACGTTGTCCAGGAAGTCACGGTCATGGCTGACCAGCAGCAGCGTGCCGGTGTAATCGCTCAGCAGCTCTTCGAGCAGCTCGAGGGTTTCAACGTCCAGGTCGTTGGTGGGTTCATCCATCACCAGCAGGTTGGACGGCTGCGCGAACAGCTTGGCCAGCAGCAGGCGGTTGCGCTCACCACCGGACAGGCGGGTGATCGGCGCGCGGGCGCGCTCGGGCGAGAACAGGAAGTCCTGCAGGTAGGCATGCACGTGCTTGCGCTTGCCGTTGAACTCGATGAAATCGCGGCCCTCGGCCACGTTCTCGATCGCGGTCCAGTCTTCGCGCAGCACCGCACGGTACTGATCGAAATACGCGATCTGCAGGTTGGTACCGGCACGCACCTCACCGCTTCGCGGCTGCAGGTCGCCGAGCAGCAGCTTGAGCAGCGTGGTCTTGCCGCTGCCGTTCGGCCCGATCAGGCCGATGCGGTCGCCGCGCAGAATGACGGTACTGAAATCCTTGACCATCACGCGCTCGCCGAAGGCGAACGAGATGTCCTTGACGTCGATGACCTTCTTGCCGGAGTTCTCGGCCTGCGCGGCTTCCATGCGCACGTTGCCGCCGAGTTCGCGGCGCTGCGAGCGATCGTTGCGCATTGCCTTGAGGCGGCGCACACGGCCTTCGTCGCGGGTGCGGCGGGCCTTGATGCCTTGGCGGATCCAGATTTCTTCCTGCGCGAGCAGCTTGTCGAAGCGCGCGTTTTCCTGCGCCTGCGCGTTCATGCGCTCTTCGCGGCGACGCTCGTAGTTGGCCCAGTCGCCCGGCCAGCTGGTGACCTGGCCGCGGTCGATCTCGACGATGCGGGTGGCCAGTGCACGCAGGAAGCGACGGTCATGGGTGACGAACACCACGCTGCCGTTCCAGTTCTTGAGGAACATTTCGAGCCAGTCGATGGCTTCGATGTCCAGGTGGTTGGTCGGTTCGTCGAGCAGCAGCAGATCGGGCGAGGACACCAGCGCGCGGCCGAGCAGCACGCGGCGCTTCATGCCGCCGGACAGGCGCGCGAATTCGGCCTCCCCGTCCAGGTCGAGCTTGGTCAGGGTTTCGCTGACGCGCTGGTCCAGGCCCCAGCCGTTGGCGGCGTCGATCTTGGCCTGCACGGCCGACAGCGCATCGCCGTCGAAATCGTCGGCCATGCTCAGGTGATGGAATTCGGCCAGCCACTGGCCCAGTTCGCCCAGGCCGTCGGCGACCACGTCGAAGACGCTGCCGGCGGCACCGTGCGGTACCTCCTGTTCCAGGCGGGTGATGCGCACCCCCTGCTGCACGCGGACTTCGCCATCATCGGGCTTGTGATCGCCGGACAGCAGTTTGAGCAGGGTCGATTTGCCGGCGCCATTGCGCCCGATCAGGGCGATACGCTCGCCCGGCTCGATCGACAGTTCGGCTTTTTCCAGCAACAGGGGGCCGCCGACGCTGAAGTCGACGTTTTGCAGAGTAATCAGAGGCATCCGGCCATTGTACGGGCTGGCGGCAACCGCGTCGCTTACTCCGGACCGAACGCGTTCGCAGGCAGCCCCAGCAGCGCGCGCAGCGGCGGGGGCACCCGCTTGCCCGGATGCCGCACCGCCCAGAGCTGGCGTGACATCGGCGGTACCGGCGTCTCGACGATCGTCAGGCTGTCCAGCGCGATCAGATCGGCCACGGCATGTCGCGACAGGCAGGCCAGCCCGAGGCCCGCCGCGGCGGCCTGCTTGATCGCCTCGGTGCTGCCCAGCTGCATCGAACGGGCGAAGTGGTGCAGGTGCGGCAGCAGGGCCTGTTCGACCGCCTCGCGGGTGCCCGAGCCCGGCTCGCGCAGCAACCAGCGCGCCTGCGCCAGCGCAGCGAGGTCCATGCGATCGGGCACCGACCCCGCAGCGGCCACGATGACCAGGTCGTCGCGCTGCCACGGCAGCACCTGCAGGCCACTCTCGTGGCAGGGGCCTTCGATCAGGCCCAGATCCACGTCCAGCCGCTGTACCGCGGCGACCACGTCGGCGCTGTTGCCGATCCGCAGGTCGACCTGGGCCTGCGGGGTGTGGCGCATCAGTGCCGCGACGCGGGCCGGCAGCAGGTAATTGCCGATCGTGGTGCTGGCCCCTAGCCGCAGCAGCAGGGGCAGCGGGCCGGCGTTGGCCTGCCCCACTCCCGCCACCCGCTCCAGATCGGTGGCGGCCACCAACAGCGCACGGGCCGGATCGAGCAGGGCCCGCCCCTGCGCGTTCAACACCAGCCGGCGGCCGACCCGGTCGAACAAGGGGCTGGCCAGCTGGTTCTCGAGTTCATTGAGCGCGGCGCTGGTGGCCGACTGCGACAACGCCAGCTGCGCCCCGGCGGCGGCCGTGGTGCCGGCGTCGGCGATGGAAACGAACACCTGCCATTGGCGGAGGGTGAGATGCATTGGGGCTATTAACGCATCAAACAGGTTGAAATGACAAAGACAATGCGTTTTACAGGTTGATCAGCGGTGCGCAGGCTGGGCCTGTGAACCCACCGGAGACCTCTGTGAACACCGCTGCCGCCGCCCTGCCCTCATCCTCCATCGCACAGCGCTGGCGCGGCCATCTGCCCGGCCTGCTGCTGACCGCGGCCGTCGCTGCCGCCGCCATGGGCCTGGCGACGTTGCCGTGGCTGCAGGGGCACGGGATCAGCGCCCTGACCGTGGCCATAGTGCTCGGCATCGCCGCGGGCAACACCTTCTACCCCCGCCTGGCCGCCCAGGCCGGCGCCGGGGTCGGATTCGCCAAGCACTGGCTGCTGCGCGCGGGCATCGTGCTGTACGGGCTGCGCCTGACCTTCCAGGACATCGGCCAGGTCGGCGCCAGCGGCGTGCTGATCGATGCGCTGGTACTGACCAGCACCTTCGCGCTGGCCTGGTGGGCCGGTACGCGGTGGTTCGGCATCGACAGGGAGAGCGCCCTGCTGATCGGCGCCGGCAGCGCGATCTGCGGTGCGGCGGCGGTGATGGCGGCCGAGCCGGTGGTGCGCGGGCGCGCCGAGCAGGTGACCGTGGCCGTCTCGACGGTGGTGGTGTTCGGCACGCTGGCGATGTTCCTGTATCCGGCGCTGTACCAGCTCAACCTGGCGCACGGCTGGATTCCGATGAGCGCGCAGGCCTACGGCGTATTCACCGGCTCGACCGTGCATGAGGTGGCCCAGGTGGTCGCTGCCGGGCGCGCGGTGAGTGCGCCGGCGGCCGACACCGCGGTGATCGCCAAGATGGTGCGGGTGATGATGCTGGCCCCGTTCCTGATCGGGCTGTCGATGCTGCTGGCACGAGGCCGCACGGGCGCCGCTGACGGCCAGCGCGCGAAGATCGTGGTGCCCTGGTTCGCGTTCGGCTTCGTGGCCGTAACCGGGCTCACGTCGCTGCACCTGCTGCCGGCGACCGTGGTCAGCGTGGCGGTCGATCTGGACAGTGTGCTGCTGGCGATGGCGATGGCCGCGCTCGGCTTGACCACGCATGCCTCGGCACTGCGCAGGGCCGGGATGAAGCCGCTGCTGCTCGCGCTGCTGCTGTTCGGCTGGCTGCTGGCGGGCGGGCTGGGGATCAATCTCGGCTTGCACGCGCTGCTCGGCTGAGGCACGCCGGGCGGACTTCTGCGACACTACCGCATGTCTGAATTCTCCTCCCTGCCGCTGAAACCAGCGCTGCTGCCCGGCATCGATGCCATGGGCTATACCTCGCTCACCCCCGTGCAGGCCCAGAGCCTGCCGGCCATCCTCGAGCGCCGCGATGTCATCGCACAGGCCCCCACCGGCAGCGGCAAGACCGCGGCCTTCGGCCTGGGCCTGCTGCAGGCGCTGGATCCGTCCGTGACCCGCGCGCAGGCGCTGGTGCTGTGTCCGACCCGCGAGCTCGCCGACCAGGTCGGCAAGCAGATCCGCAAGCTGGCCACCGGCATCCCGAACCTGAAACTGCTGGTGCTGACCGGCGGCATGCCGCTGGGTCCGCAGCTGGCCTCGCTGGAAGCGCACGATCCGCAGGTGGTCGTCGGCACCCCCGGGCGCATCCAGGAACTGGGTCGCAAGCGCGTCCTGCACCTGGGCGGCGTGACCACCCTGGTGCTGGACGAAGCCGACCGCATGCTCGACATGGGCTTCGAGGAGCCGATCCGCGAGATCGCCGGGCGCACCAGCAAGGACCGCCAGACGCTGCTGTTCTCGGCTACCTTCCCGGACGAGATCCGCGAGATCGCCCGGGTGCTGCTGCGCGACCCGGTGGAAGTCACCGTGGAAGGCGCCGACCACGCGCCGGCGATCCGCCATCTGTTCTGCGAGACCGAGCTGGCGCTGAAGCAGAAGGCGCTGGCCGGCCTGCTGCTCAAGTACACGCCGGAATCGGCCGTGGTGTTCTGCAACACCCGCCGCGACGTGGACGATGTGGCCATTTCGCTGCAGCAGTTCGGGTTCTCCGCGCTGCCGCTGCACGGCGAGATGGAACAGCGCGACCGCGACGAAGTGCTGGTGCGCTTCGCCAACCGCAGCTGCAACGTGCTGGTGGCCAGCGACGTCGCCGCGCGCGGGCTGGATGTTCAGGACCTGGCCGCGGTGATCAATTACGAGCTGCCCACCGACATCGAGACCTATGAGCATCGCGTCGGCCGTACCGGCCGCGCCGGTGCCACGGGCCTGGCGATCAGCCTGGTGACGCACCGCGAACGCAGCCGCGCCGATGCGCTGGAATTGGCACAGGGCAAGCCGCTGGACTGGCAGAAGACGCCGCTGGCCACCGCGCGCCCGCCGGTGCTGCCGCAGGCGGCGATGACCACGCTGCGCATCGACGGCGGCAAGACCGACAAGCTGCGCCCCGGCGACATCCTCGGTGCGCTGACCGGCGACGCCGGGCTGGCGGCCAAGTACATTGGCAAGATCGATATCTACGCGACGCGCTCGTATGTGGCCATTGCACGCGAGCAGGCCGGCCGGGCGATCGCCCAGCTGGAGGCCGGCAAGATCAAGGGCCGCCGGTTCCGCGTGCGGAAGATGGATGTCTGAGCGGTAGAGCCGACCGTGGGTCGGCTGATCGCTTCACGCATTCGGTAGAGCCGACCGCTGGTCGGCTGCGCCTTCGTCGGGGCGTTTGAGGTGCCGGCCAGCGGCCGGCACTACTAGCATGGGCTGCCGGCCAGCGGCCGGCACTACCGGACGCGGCCGCGTCGCCGCGGATTCCGCGATCAATAGACCAGGTTGGCCAGCAGTGGGACGTCACTCGTCCAGCGTTCGCGGCCGCCGAGGCCGGCCAGTTCCACCAGCACCGCCGCACCGACCACCTCGACCTGCAGCTGACGGGCCAGCGACAAGGCCGCCAGCAGGGTGCCGCCGGTGGCCAGCACGTCATCGATCACCAGCACGCGCGCGCCGGCCGGCAAGGCATCGGCGTGCACTTCAATGCTGTCCGTGCGGTATTCCAGGGTGTAGTCCTGGCGCAGCACCTTGCCCGGCAGCTTGCCCGGCTTGCGTACCGGCACGAAGCCCACACCCAGCACCCGCGCCATGGCCGCGCCCAGGATGAAGCCGCGCGACTCGATGCCCATCACCGCCTGCAGGTTGGCATCGCGCCAGGGCGCGACCATCGCATCGATGGCCGCCGCGAAATCCGGACCATCGGCGAGCAGCGGCATGATGTCCTTGAACAGGATGCCCGGCTTGGGGAAATCGGCGATGTCGCGCAGGCGGCCGGCCCAGGCGGGCGTGGCGGAAGACTCGGTCATGGGTCTGGAAACGAACAGGGTGGCATAGGGTAAACGCTTCGGCCGGAGGCTGCCGGGCCCCGGCATCACGGCATCGCTGCGTTCCAGCGATGGCGTCGTCCGCTCACCTTGAATTCGCACACTCGTGCGATAATCGCCCTAACTGGTTGTTCACCCCGTTTCCGCGATAAGCAGCGATGCGTCCTGCGCGCCTGGCCACGGCCAGGGACACGGGATGACACGACCAACGGTCCCCGCCACGCACGGCGCGCGCGGGCCTGACCGGTGCCGGCCGGCATCGGATTTCCTGCAGAGGTTCATGCAACGTGGACGAGAACACGAAACGGTCGGCCTTCGGCCGCACACTGGTGGTCCTTCTTGGCATCGTCGTGATGCTGTTCGGGCTGGCGCTGCTGGTAGGCGGCGTCCGCCTGGTCCAGCTCGGTGGCAGCTGGTATTTCCTGCTGATGGGTGGCGTATCGCTGCTGGCCGGCCTGCTTGTGGTCCTGCAGCGACCGCTTGGCGCGGCGCTGTACGGCGTGGCGTTCATCGGCACGGTGGTGTGGGCGCTGGCCGATGCCGGACTGGCGTTCTGGCCGCTGGTCTCGCGACTGGTGATGCCTGCCGTGCTGGCGATGCTGGTGGCGCTGGCCTGGCCGATGCTCAAGCGCAGCCGCGGCGAACCTGCCGGGCGCTCCGCATATGCCGTCGCGGCCCTGCTGCTGGTTGGCCTGCTCGGCACGGCGGTCTCCGCCTTCCAGCCGCGCCCGGTCGTCACCGCCCAGGGCGCGCGACCGGCCGTGGTGCCGGTCGCCAAGGGCAGCGAACAACGCGACTGGATGCACTGGGGCAATACCACGGCGGGTACCCGCTTCGCCGCGCTGGACCAGATCACCCCGGCCAATGTGGCGCAGTTGCAGGTCGCCTGGACCGCACACACCGGCGACGTGCCGCAGAGTGATGGCTTTGGTGCCGAAGACCAGCTCACGCCGTTGCAGATCGGGCAGACCCTGTATCTGTGCACGCCCCACAACCGGGTGATCGCGATGGACGTGGACAGCGGCCAGCAGCGCTGGGCCTTCGATCCCAAGGCGACCGCACCGAACTGGCAGCGCTGCCGGGGCCTGGGCTACTTCGACGCCACGCTGCCGTTGAATGGCGTGCCCACCGTGGCGCCTTCCGCAGCCTTGGCGCCTTCCGCAGCCGCGGCTCCTTCCGCATCGTCGGCTCCTGCCGCACCGGAAGCACCGGCCTCCACGGCGAGCAGCACCGCGCCGGCGATCTGCGAAAAGCGCATCCTGATGACCTCCATCGATGCCCGCCTGTTCGCGCTCGATGCCGCGACCGGCGCGCCCTGCGCCGACTTCGGCGACAACGGCGTGGTCGACCTCAAGCGCGGCATGGGCGAGGTCAAGCCCGGGTTCTACACCCTCACTGCCGCGCCGCTGGTGGCCGGTGAGCTGGTGATCGTCGGCGGCCGCGTGGCCGACAACATCGAGGTCGATGAACCGTCCGGCGTGGTGCGCGCCTACAACGTGCGTACCGGTGCGCTGGCATGGGTCTGGGACCTGTCCAGGGAAACCCCGGACGTGCCGCTGGATCCCTCGGTCCATTACACCCGGGCCACCCCGAACGTGTGGACCTCGATGGCCTATGACCCGCAGCTGGGCCTGGTCTATCTGCCGACCGGCAACACCACGCCGGACCAGTGGGCCGGCGAACGCACCCCGCAGGATGACAAGTACAGCTCGGCGGTGGTGGCCCTGGATGTGGCCACCGGCAAGGAGCGCTGGGTGTACCAGACCGTGCATCACGATCTGTGGGACTACGACCTGCCCGCACAGCCGACCCTGACCGATGTGCCCGATGGCAAGGGCGGCACCCTGCCGGCCCTGCTGCAGGTCACCAAGGCCGGCCAGGTGTTCATGCTCAACCGCGCCACCGGCCAGCCGATCACCGAGGTGCGCGACATCAAGGCGCCGCAGGGCAAGGCCGATGGTGAGCGTTATTCGCCGACGCAGCGCCTGTCGGTCGGCCTGCCGCAGATCGGTGCGCAGACCCTGACCGAATCGGACATGTGGGGCGCCACCCCGATCGATCAGATGCTGTGCCGCATCCAGTTCAAGGGCTTCCGTTACGAGGGCATGTTCACGCCGCCGGGCGAAGACCTCGCCCTGCAGTGGCCCGGGTCGCTGGGCGGCATGAACTGGGGCAGCGCTTCGGTGGATCCGACCACCGGCTACCTGTTCGTCAACGACATGCGCCTGGGCCTGTGGACCAAGCTCATCCCGCGCGCACAGATGACCGAAGGCGCGGGCGGCGTGGAAATGGGCGCGGCCTCGCAGACCGGCACGCCCTACGGCTCGCTGCGTGATCGCTTCCTGTCCAAGCTGGGCATCCCGTGCCAGCAACCGCCGTTCGGCACGATGTCGGCGATCAACCTGGCCACCCACGAACTGGTGTGGCAGGTGCCGGTCGGTACGGTGAAGGACACCGGCCCGATGGGCATCAAGATGCGCCTGCCGATTCCGATCGGCATGCCGACCCTGGGCGGCTCACTGGCCACGCAGTCGGGCCTGCTGTTCTTCGCCGGTACGCAGGACTACTACCTGCGCGCTTTCGACAGCCGCACTGGCGAAGAAGTGTGGAAAGCACGCATGCCGGTGGGCAGCCAGGGCACGCCGATCACGTATGTGTCGCCGAAAACCGGGCGCCAGTACGTGGTGATTTCGGCCGGCGGCGCACGCCAGTCGCCGGATCGTGGTGACTACGTGATCGCCTACGCGCTGCCGGCGACACGCTGAACCTCGTGCGCCACGGTCCACCGACCGTGGCGCGGCGGCTTCGCTTCGCCGCGTGCAGCCCTTACCATGCACGATCACCGAGCCCGAACCACCGCCATGTCCGCCGCACCTCCCAGCCGTCGTCCCAAGCGCGCCCCTGCTCCACCGCAGGACCGCGGGCTCAGCCACGAGCTGATGCAGCAGATCCAGGACAACCAGGGCGATCCGGATTTCATGACGTCCCTCGGCCGTGGCCTGGTCGTGCTGAGTGTGTTTTCGCAGCACCCGCGCGAAGTGACGATGTCCCAGATCAGCACCGAGACCGGCATCTCCCGCGCGGCGGTACGGCGTGTGCTGTACACGCTGGAGAAGCTGGGCTACGTGGGCGAACAGGGCCGTGGCTTCGTCCTGCTGCCGCGCGTGCTTGGCATCGGTGGCGCCTACGTTGCCTCTTCGTCGATGACCGCCGCCGCCCAGCCGGTACTGGATGCACTGCGCGACGATGTGCATGAGTCCTGCTCGCTGGGCGTGCTCGACGGTGACGACGTGCTGTACGTGGCCCGCGCCGAGACCGTGCGGATCATGTCGATCGGCCTGCGTGCCGGCAGCCGGCTGCCGGCGTACTGCACCTCGATGGGCCGCGTGCTGCTGGCAGCGTTGCCGCGCGACACGCTGGAAAGTTACCTGGAGCGCAATCCGCTGCGTCCGCGTACCGAGCGTACCGTGACCCGCATGGAGGACTTCCTCGACATGCTGGACCGCGTGCGCCGCGAAGGCGTCTCACTGGTGGACCAGGAGCTGGAGATCGGGCTGCGCTCGATCGCGGTGCCGGTGCATGCGCGCAATGGCGCCGTGGTGGGCGCGCTCAACATCGGCACCCAGGCCGGGCGGATCAGCCTGGGCGTGATGCAGTCGCAGCTGCTGCCGCGGTTGCGCGAAGCAGCACAGCGCTTGGGCAACCTGCTGCACTGACGCGAGGTTGCCTGGCGTTGTCGGGTTGCCGGCCAGCGGCCGGCACTGCGCGCGGTTTACTGGTTGGCCGTCCGGTTGCCGGCCAGCGGGCGGCACTACCTGTGCGTGGATGGGCGGCAATCGCGTTGGTGACCGGCGATGCGGTCAGCCGGCCTGTTGCCCGGCCTGCTCTTCCAGGATCGGCTTGGCCAATGCGAAGGCGTGATTGGCCGCGGGTACGCCGCAGTAGATCGCGGCCTGCAGCAGCGCTTCCTTGATCTCCTCCGGGGTGACGCCGTTGTTGCGGGCGGCGCGGATGTGCAGCTTGAACTCTTCGTCGTGACCCAGCGCCACCATCATCACGATGGTCAACAGCGAGCGCGTATGCCGCGGCAAGCCATCACGGGTCCAGACCGTGCCCCAAGCGGTGCGCGTGATGAAGGCCTGGAACTCCTCGGTAAAATCGGTGCGTGCCTGCAGCGAGCGCTCCACGTGCGCTTCGCCGAGCACGGCGCGGCGTACGGCGAGGCCGGCTTCGTAGCGTTCCTGTTCGTCCATTGTGGGGTACCCGTTCTGAGGAAGAGGCGTACCGACCCGCGCGGGCCGGTCAGCGAAGGTGGGCGGCGAGCGCTGCGGTGAACGCGTCGGCGGATTCGATGTTGCAGATGTGGCGCCCAGGCACCGCGATGGAGCGGCCATCGGCCACGCCCTGCGCGATCGCATCGAGGTCCGCCGGCGGGCATACCGGATCGTCGTCGCCGGCGATCGCCAGGGTCGGCACCGTGATGTGCCCCAGCTGGTCACGGAAGTCCGCCGTGGCCACGGCATGGCAGCAGCCGATGTAAGCGGTCACGCCGGTGGCGACGAAACGCTGCAGGATGTCCTCCACCACGGCGGGCTGCGCCTGGGCGAAGGCCGGGGTGAACCAGCGCTCGGCCGTCCCCTCGCGCAGCGGCAGCAGGCCGTCGCGCTGCACCTGGGCGATGCGCGCCTGCCAGCTTTCCAGCGTGCCGATCTTGGCGGCCGTGGCGGCCACGGTCAGGGTCTGCAGGCGCGCTCCGGCGTGGACGCCCAGCCACTGCCCGGTCAGCCCGCCGATGGAGAGCCCGCAGAAATGGCTGCGCTCCACGCCCAGGTGGTCCCACAGCGCGAGCACGTCCTCGCCCAGCGCCGCGACGCTGTACGCACCCGGCGGCGCGCTGGACTGGCCGTGCCCACGGCGGTCGTAGCGCAGGATGCGGAACGTCGCCGACAGCGCGTCGACCTGCCGGTCCCACATGTGCAGGTCGGTGCCCAGCGAATTGCAGAACGTCAACCACGGCGCGTCGGCCGGCCCGTCGATGCGGTAATGCAGGCGGTGCGACTCCAGCTCAAGAAATGGCATGCAACACTCCAGACATCAGGGGGAACCGCGCTGCGCCAGCACGCGATCAATCCAGGTATCGGCCATGCCACGCCAGCTGTCCGGCGCGAACAAAGCATCCAGTTGCGTCGGCGAGAGCTGCGCGGTGACCTCGGGCATCTGCGCCAGCACCTCGCGCAGGTGCCGCGACTGCGCGAGCGCCTCGCGCGCGGCCTGTTCCACCAGCGCATGCGCGGCCGACTTGCCCAGCGTCCCGGCCAGGGTGACCGCCACCGCCTCGGCGTAGAGCAGGCCACCATGGCTGTCCAGGTGATCCTGCATGCGCGCACGGTCAAGCTGCAGGCCCTGCACCACCCCGGTGACCTGGGCCAGGCTGCCGGCGCAGAGGCGCACGATCTCCGGCACGGTTTCCCACTCGGCATGCCACTGCCCTGCGGCGCGCTCGTGCGGCTGCGGCATCGCCACGAACAACGTGGATACCAAACCCGGCACCCGGCTGGCGGCCGCGATCGCCGCGACGCACCCGACCGGGTTGCGCTTGTGCGGCATGGCGGAGGAACCGCCCTTGCCCTCAGCGGCCGGCTCGAACGCCTCGGCCACTTCGGACTGCATCAGCAGCACGATATCGGTGGCGATCTTGCCCAGCGTGCCGGTCAACAGGGCGAACACGCTGCCGAACTCGGCAACGCGATCACGCGCGGTGTGCCAGGGCAAGGCCGGCACCGGCAACTGAAGCTCCTCGCCCAGCGCCTGCGCCACGTCCAGGCCACGCGTCTGCAACGACGCCAACGTACCCGCGGCGCCGCCGAACTGCAGCACCAGCGTATCGGCACGCAACGCCTGCAGGCGACGCTGGCTGCGCTGCAATGCATCGAGCCAGCCGGCGGCCTTCAGGCCGAAGGTCACCGGCACCGCCTGCTGCAGCAACGTGCGCCCGGGCAGGCCGGTATCGCGTTCGGCATCGGCCAACGCGCCCAGGGCATCGCACAGCCGCTGCAGGCGGTCCTGCACCCACCCCGATGCGGTACGCAGCTGCAGCACCGCGCCGGTATCGATGATGTCCTGGCTGGTCGCGCCCCAATGCACCCACCGTGCGGCCTCGGCGCTGTCCCGCGCGACCTGCGCGGTGAGCGCCTTCACCAGCGGGATGGCCGGGTTGCCGGCCAGCGCGGTTGCTCGGCCCAGCGCCGGCACCTCGTACAACTCGGCCCGGCAGGCCGCTTCAATCGGACCCAGCGCGTCAGCGGGGATCACCGCACAGCGCACCTGCGCCCGCGCGAGCGCGGCTTCAACGTCGAGCATCGCCTGCAGTCGTGCGGTGTCGGTGAACACCGCATCGACCTCTGGCGCACCGAACAGGCCACCGAGCAGGGAACAGGAATCGCTCATCACGCGCCATCCATCCAGTAGAGGAGCCAGCTTACCCGCGCCCGGTCGGCGCGACGTACACGCCAGCATCAGTAATCGAAGAAGACCGTTTCCCGTTCACCCTGCATGCGCACGTCCCAGTGGTACAGGCCATTGCCCTGCGCCTGTGCGATGAGGGTGGAGCGGCGCTCGGCCGGCACCAGCGCCAGGATCGGATCGTCGGCATTGCCGGGCGCATCGCTGAAATACAGCCGTGCACTGGCCGCGCGCAGCAGGCCGCGCATGAAGACCAGCACCACCAGATGCGGCGCCTGTGCCTGCCCGCTGGGCCCTGCCACGCTGCCGGGGCGCACGGTGAAGAACGCGAAGCGGCCGTGCTCATCGGTCGGCACCCGGCCCCATCCGTCGAACGCCGGATCGTGGTCGCCGTGCCGCGGGTCTTTCGGGTGCGCATAGATGCCCTGCGCATCGGCCTGCCAGATCTCCAGCACGGCATCGGAGACCGGTACGCCCAGGCCGTCGAATACCTGCCCCTGGATCTGCACGCGTTCACCCTGCGCCTGGGCCGGTGCGATATCGGTGCGGTACAGCGGTTCCAGGCCCAGCCGGTAGTACGGGCCCACGGTTTGCCACGGAGTGGATTGGAAACTCATCTGCTTACTCCCACACGGTCATCTTGCGGCCACGCAGGACGATATCGAAACGATAGCCCAGCGCGAACTCGTTCTCGGTGGTCTCCCAGTCGAACGAGGACACCATGCGCGCGCGGGCCTTGGCATCGTCCACGCAGTTGTAGATCGGGTCGAACTCCAGCAGCGGATCGCCGGGGAAATACATCTGCGTGACCAGACGCTGGCCGATGCCTTCGCCATGCAGCGAGAAATGGATGTGCGCCGGCCGCCACGCGTTGAAGTGGTTGCGCCACGGATACGCACCCGGCTTGATCGTGGTGAAACGGTAACGGCCGTGCTCATCGGTCAGCACCTGGCCGGTGCCGGTGAAGTTGGGGTCCAGTGGCGCATCGTGCTGGTCGCCTTTGTGCAGGTAGCGGCCGGCGGCGTTGCACTGCCACACCTCGACCACGCGGTTGCGGACCGGGCGGCCGTTCTCATCCAGCACCCGGCCACTGACCACGATGCGCTCGCCCAGCGGCTGGCCCTTGAAGCCGGCGGTCAGATCGGCCGCATGCTTGCCCAGGGTGATGCGGTCCAGGGCGGGGCCGGTCACTTCGGACAACGTGGCCGGCATCCGGATCGGATCGCGGCCCGGGCCGCGCAGGCGCGTGGACGCATACGGCAGGTGGATGCGGTCCGGCTGGGTGCCGGGATACGGCCTGCGGTAACCGCGCAGGTCAGTGGGATCGCTCATGGCGTACTCCGATTGGCGGGCGGCCGGAAGACCGCGGCTGTGGTGCTACGGCACGCTGCCACGCGGAGGCGACAGCGGCCGTGAAGCGGAAGAAAAGAGACGGATTCAGACGCGCTCGATCGCCAGCGCCACGCCCTGGCCGACACCGATGCACATGGTCGCCAGGCCGCGTCGGCCGCCGCTGGCCTCCAGCTGGCGCAGCAGCGTGAGTGCGAGCCGCGCACCGCTCATGCCAAGCGGATGCCCGATCGCGATGGCGCCGCCATTGGCGTTGACGTGCGCGGCATCGTCCGGGAGCCCGAGCTCGCGCAGGCAGGCCAGGCCCTGCGAGGCGAACGCCTCGTTGAGCTCGATCGCGTCGAAATCGGCGATGTCCAGGCCGAGCCGGCCCAGCAGGCGGCGAGTGGCCGGCACCGGGCCCATGCCCATGATCGCCGGCTCCACGCCGGCACTGGCAAAGCCGAGGATGCGCGCACGCGGCGTCAGCCCCAACGCCTTCACCTGCGTACCCGACGCCAGCAGCAGCGCCGCGGCCCCATCGTTGATGCCGGAGGCATTGCCGGCGGTGACGGTGCCGGGCTGACGGAACAGTGGCTTGAGTTTGCCCAGCGCCTCGATCGTGGTATCGGCACGCGGGTGTTCGTCGTGCGCCACGCGCACGCTTTCGCCGCGTTTCCGGCCCGGCGCGTCGACTGCGACGATCTCGCCCTCGAAGAACCCGCGCTGCTGCGCCGCGGCGGTGCGCTGCTGGCTGCGCAGCGCGAATGCATCCTGGTCCTCGCGCGAAATCGCGTAGCGCTCGGCGACGTTTTCCGCGGTCTGGCCCATGGTTTCCACGCCGTGCAGCTCACGCAAGCGCGGGTTGATGAAGCGCCAGCCCATGGTGGTGTCCTCCAGGGTCTGGTCGCGTGCGAACGCGACACCGGGTTTGCCCATCACCAGCGGCGCGCGCGACATCGATTCGACCCCGCCGGCGATGGCCAGCCCGAGTTCGCCGGCGGCAATGCCGCGGGCCACCGTGCCGATCGCATCCAGGCCCGAGCCACACAACCGGTTGACGGTGCTGCCCGGCACGCTGACCGGCAGGCCGGCCAGCAGCAGGCTCATCCGCGCCACGTTGCGGTTGTCTTCGCCGGCCTGGTTGGCGCAGCCCAGGTACACCTCCTCGATCAGCGCCGGGTCCAGCTGCGGATGACGCGCCAGCAGCGCCTTGATCGGGAGCGCGCCCAGATCGTCGGCACGGATGCCGGAGAGCGCACCGGCGTAGCGGCCGATCGGGGTGCGGATACCATCGACGATATAGATGTCCTGCAGGCGCATGTCAGGCTCCTTCACTCATATCCAGCGGCAGGCCGGTCAGCTCGCGCAGCTGCGCCAGCGTCACCCCGTCGACCATCTCCAGCACGGTCGCGCCGTCCTTGCCGAGGTCGAACACGGCGACATCGGTGTAGACCCGCGAGACGCAGCGCAGGCCGGTCAGCGGATAGCTGCATTCGGCCACCAGCTTGCTCTGCCCCTGCTTGGTCAGCAGGTCCATCATCACGAACACCTGCTTCGCACCGATCGCCAGATCCATCGCGCCGCCTACCGCCGGAATCGCATCGGCCGCACCGGTGCTCCAGTTGGCCAGGTCGCCCTGCGCCGATACCTGGAACGCGCCGAGCACGCAGATGTCCAGGTGGCCACCACGCATCATCGCGAACGAATCGGCATGGTGGAAATAGCAGCCCCCGGTCAGCAGGGTCACCGGCTGCTTGCCGGCGTTGATCAGGTCCGGATCCTCCTCGCCATGCGCAGGCGCCGGACCCATGCCCAGCAGCCCGTTCTCCGACTGCAGGAAGATTTCCTTGTCGGCCGGCAGGAAGTTGGCCACCGTGGTCGGCAGCCCGATGCCGAGATTGACGTAGGCACCTTCGGGGATGTCACGCGCCACACGCGCGGCCATCTGTTCGCGGCTGAGGCGGTTCATGCGCGGTCTCCTGCAGCGGTGGACGCGGGCAGTTCGACCACCCGCTGCACGAAGATGCCCGGGGTCACCACCGCCTCGGGGTCGAGTTCACCGAGTGGCACGACCGACGACACCTGCACGATCGCACAGCGCGCGGCCATCGCCATCAGCGGACCGAAATTGCGCGCGGTCTTGCGGTAGACCAGGTTGCCCCAGCGGTCGCCGTGGTGGGCCTTGATCAGCGCAAAGTCGGCATGCAGCGGGTACTCGAGCACGTAATGGCGGCCATCGATCTCGCGGGTTTCCTTGCCCTGCGCCAGCTCGGTGCCATAGCCGGTCGGGGTGAAGATCGCCCCCAGCCCCGAGCCGGCCGCATGGATGCGCGCGGCGAGATTGCCCTGCGGCACCAGTTCCAGTTCGATCTCGCCGGCGCGGTAAGCCGCATCGAAATGCTGCGAATCGGACTGACGCGGGAACGAACAGATGATGCGGCGCACGCGCTTGTGCCTGATCAGCGCGGCCAGCCCTCTGTCACCGTTGCCGGCGTTGTTGTTGATGATGGTCAGCCCGCGCGCGCCCTGCGCGATCAGGGCATCGATCAGCGCGTCAGGCATGCCGGCGGTACCGAACCCGCCGATCATCACCGTGGCGCCGTCGTGGATATCGGCCACCGCTGCGTCAGCGCTGGCCACGGTCTTGTCGATCACTGCATTGCTCCTTGCCACGCACTGCGATGCGCGGCCACCTGCGGGAAGACTCTGGAAAGGACCATGGTGCGCAGCACAGCCCGCACGGTCAATCCGATATTCGGCCACTTGATTCGATAATCGCACATCATTGTGATTCTCCCGGCGGCTCAGGTACGGGTCTGGCCCACGCCGACGCGCAGCGCCAGGCAGGCCCACGCGGCGAGGGCCAGCGGCAGCGCGCACAGCACGTACAGCGCCGCCGGCGACCAGCCTGCATCGACCAGGAGGCCCACGCTCAGTGGCGAGAGAATCGCGCCGACGCGCCCGATCCCGATCGCCCAGCCGAGCCCGGTGGTGCGCACGTCCGCGGCGAACACAACCGGCGCGGCGGCATACAGGCCGGCCATCGCGCCGAACAACGCTGCGCCGATCACGAACGCGATCGGGAAGGCGATCTCCAGGCGGGTGTTGAAGCCGGCGAACAACAGCATCGCCAGCATGGCCAGCACCAGGCTGGCGGCGGTCAGCCGCGACAACGCCCAGCGCGAGGCGAGCCAGCCGAACAGACTGCCGCCGACGATGCCACCGAGGTTGAGCAGCACCCCGCCGGTGATGCCCTGCTGCGCCGAGACGCCAGCGGACACCAGCAGTTTCGGCGTCCAGCTCAGCACGAAATAGAACGCGAACATGTGCAGGAAGAACGCCATTGCGATCAGCACCGCCACCCGCCGCAGATCGCCGACGAACAGCGCCGCGTAGCCCTTGCGCCCGTCGGCACGCACCGGCACCGGCGGCAAGGCCTGCAGGGTCGGCATCCGCATGCGCGCCAGCAGCGCATTGAGCCGCGGCAACGCATCCTTCGGCCGACGCGCGACCAGGAAATCCAGCGATTCGGGCAGGCAGGCGAGCACCAGCGGAATGCACAGCAGCGATGCACCGGCACCGATCAGGAACACGCTGTGCCAGCTGAAGTGCTCCAGCATCCACGCGGCCAGCAGGCCGCCGAGGGTGGCGCCGATGGGATATCCGGTTGCCTGCATCGCCACCGCCGTGCTGCGCCATTTCGCATTGGCATACTCGGCCGTGATCACCCCTACTCCGGCCAGCATGCCGCCGATGCCGATACCGGTGAACACACGCAGTGCGGCGAGCTGCCAGGCATTGGCGGCCAGCGCGGATGCGGCCATGCCCACGGTCAGGATCACCAGGCAGAGCATGATCATCGGCCGGCGACCCCAGCGGTCGGCCAGCGGTGCGAGCAGGAACGAGCCCAGCGCCATCCCGACCAGACCGGCACTGAGCATGATGCCCAGCACCCCGCCCGACAGCCCCCAGTCGGCCGATACGTGCGGCGCGGTGAACGCCATCACCATCACATCGAAGCCATCGAGCATGTTCAACAGCACGCAGATCGCGATGGCGGTCCACTGGAAGGGACTCATCCGCTCGAGCACGAGCGGGGAAGCGGAGGCGGTGGCATGGCTCATACAGGGATCCTGCGACAACGTGATGCGGAAAGCGTCCGGCGGGGAGGTCTCAACGACCGGCCTGGCTGGAAGCGTGGATGACCTGGAGCACCGACTGCAGCTGCTCGACCTCGACCTGGCCCGGCGCCGAGGGCGTACCGATCATGCCGAAGGTCAGCGCCTGGCCGAAGGTTTCACCGGCCAGCCGCGAAACCACGCCGGTGCCGCCCATGGACATGGTCAACAGCGGCTTGCTGCTGCGCTGGCGCACCTGCCAGGTGGCGTCCAGCAGCGTCAGCACATCGCCGGTGTCCTGCGGCATCACCGCGATCTTCAGCACATCCGCGCCCATCGCGTCCTGCCGCAACAGCCGCGCGATGATCTCCTCGCGCGCGGGCGTGGCGTGGAAGTCGTGGCTGGACATCACCACCTTGACCCCGGCCTTGTGCGCCTGCGCGATCAGTGACGCCACAAGGGTGGGGTCGCGGAACATCTCCACGTCGATCAACTGGGCGAAACCACCGCGCAGCAGCGTGGCGTACAGCGCCGCATAGTCCGCATCGCGGATGGGCTTGCTGCCGCCTTCGGCCTGGGTGCGGAAGGTGACGATCATCGGGTTGCCGTCCAGCGTGCGCGCGATGCGCTTGCCGAGCGCGACCAACGCCTTGCCGTCAGTGGCGATGTCCAGGTAATCGATGCGCCATTCGGCCAGGTCGGTCGACGGGCTGGCGGCGATCGCGGCGGCCTGCTGCAGTGCCAGCTCGGCGGTGGCGCCGGTGATCGGCACGATGGTGCGCGGCGCGCCTTCGCCGATGCGCAGCGCACCGACCTGCAACGGCGTCACCGCCGGCGGAGCGGCCTGCGCCACGGTTGCCACGCCGCCCAGCACGGCGGCCAACAGATAGGGAGTGAGTGCGCGCATCAGAAGGTGACCTTGGTCTGTACACCCAACGCCCAGGCGTTGTCGGTGCGGGTATAGGCGAACGTGCCGGGATTGACGATGTACTGCACGTCCGGGCGGATCATCAGCCAGGGCGTGACCTGGATGCTGTAGGACAGTTCGAACAGTTCTTCGGCCTGGCTGAGCTGGTACAGCGGCGAATCGCCCGGCACACCCATGTCAACGAGATCGGCGCGGCGCGCATCGACCAGGCGGCGGTTGATGTCCGCACCGACGTACCCCAGCGCGATGCTGTCCTGCGCGCGCGAGCCGATGCCCTGGTAGACGCCGCCCAGTGCGTACCAGCGCCGGATCTGCGCGGTATCGGTGTCGGACACCATGTACTGCGCGAACGCGGTCAGCCCGCGCTGCGGATCGCCTGCTTCGCGGGTCAGGCGCTGCTCGGCCAGCACGTAGACGCCGTGGCGACCCGTGGTCGGCGAGGTGTCCAGGCCACGCTGGTTGACCCGCGAGGTGTCGTAGTAGCCGCCGAACTTGTACACGCCCGGATGGGTACCGCCCTTGTCCGGGGTCCAGGTCACTTCCAGCGGAAACAGCGAACCGGTGGTACCCGAGACGAACGGACGGAACGCGTTGCGTTCGATGTTGCCACCGAGGTTCGGGTTCACCTGGAACCAGCCGGTGCGCACGTTCAACGCCGGGCTGACCTGCTGGGCCACTTCACCGCCCCAGCGTGCCGTGGGGTAGTTGTACCAGCCGCTGTTGCCGGACATCGCCAGCGGATGCGCACAGAAGGCCGCGTTGACGAAGTGGGTCAGGAGGCTGTGCAGGCCAAACTGGTTGCCCATCGCGTAATAGCCCAGCTTGAAATACGACTGGCCGGCGTTGAAGGTCTGGTCGTAGCTGGCTTCGGTGAGGCGGGTGTACTGGCCACCGTAGGCTTCCTGGATCGGGAAGCGGTTGCCGACCAGATCGGCCGAGGTGCTGTTGCCGCGGCGGTCATTGAGCGTGACGTGGAACGCACCACCGCTCCAACCGGCCAGCGTGCCCATGTCCAGGTCGATGCCCACGCGTACCTGCTGGGCATAGCGCGCACCGGTACGGCCGTAACCGCCGTCGACCACCCCCATGGCTTCGCCGACATAGTCGCCGCGGAACCGGATGCCGCGTTCGTCCAGCGCGGTGCGGGTGCCGCCCCAATCGCCGGTAAGGGTGGTGCCGTCGTAACGGTTGGCGGTCTGCGCAGCGGCCAGCGCCGGGCACAGCAGCGTGGCGGCGACCAGCGTGGACAGGGAGGTTCGGATCAGGGCAGCCATGGGCGTCTCTCGTAATGGGGATCAGCGCAGCGACAGCGGTGCGCTGAGGGGCGACGTCGCGCCCAGCGCGGAGGTCGCGGTAGCGGTCACGGTGGAGATGTCGGCCGCTTCGCCAGTGGTCGGCAACGCCAGCGTGAACCGGCCCTGCCCCTGCGCATCGGTGATCGCCTCGACCGTGCCGAGCAGACGTTCGGCTTCGCGACCATGGGCGGCGCGGTTGCCGAAGATCTCGAGCTGATAGCGCTGGCCGGGCACGCCTTGGAAGACACCCTGCACCGTGCGCGCCGCACCGCTGCCCTGCACCGCTCGCAACGTCGGCGCGGCCTGGCCGAGATTGGGGGCCGGCTGGCACTCGGCCTGACCCGGCGCGGTGCAGATGCGCGCGCGCCTGGCAGGATCGCTGTCCACCCCGCGCCCGCGCGAACCGACGAAGTTCGCATGTTCCAGCCCGGGTACGCCGAATACGATGGCGCCGCGCGGCTGGTCCTTGACGCACGCACCACCGGCTTCACAACGCTCGATCATCCGCCCGTTGTCGAAGATGCGGTTGGCGCTGAAGCGGTTAGGTGCGCTGACCGGTTGCGGTCGCACTGCGATGCCGATGCCATTGCCGGTGATCGTATTGCCATCCACCACGTTCCCGCTGCCGGTGATGCTCAGCCCGATCGAATTGCCGGTGAACGTGTTGGCCGCGATGTAATTGCGGTTGCCCCAGTTGATCTGCAGGCCATCGGAGTAATCGACGAAACGGTTGCGCACCACGGTGTTGTCATTGCCCCACAGGATCTCGATGCCCTGCGACGGTTCGGGATTGGCGGGGGTGGACTGGAACAGGTTGTCGGCCACCAGGTTCCAGGCCGCACCGCGGGTCAGCTCCAGCCCATCGCCGTTGTCCACGAACTGGTTGCGCACGATCCGGTTGTGCACCGTGGTGGTGGGGGTGGACTGGCCCTTGCCGTCGTCGCCGGTCAGCATGATCCCGGCACCGCCCTTGTTGGCGACGATGCGGTTGTCGTGGATCTCGCTGTGGCTGCTGCGGTTGATCAGCACGCCGATGCAGAAATTGCGGATCTCCAGCCCGGTCAACTCCACGCCGCGGGTATCACGCAGGACCAGCCCCGGCAGCGTGGTGGTACGCACGTTGGTGCCGGACTGGCCGGGTTCGGCCCCCGGGCAGGCGTCGGTCCCGGTCCCGGTGACATAGGCCGAGCCGTCGATGGCAACGTACTGGCCATCGCGTGCCCACGGCGTGCCGACGATCTGCACCGGTCCGACGATCTCCGGCAGCGGCGTGGCCGGACGGATCACGTAGGGGGCGGCGCCCACCGCGGCGATCTCGATCCGGTAGCGCCCCGGCGCCTGGTTGGCGGTGCTGATCGCCCAGCGCAGCGAGCCCGGGTTGGCATCATCGGCATAGCGCTCGACCCGCAGTATCTCCAGCGAGGTGCGCGCAGGCTCGGCCTGGAAGGCGTGCGCCAGCGACGGCAGCACGGCAAGCAGGGACAGGGACACAACAGACAGACGGCAACGCATGCGCATACTCCGCACAGGGAAAGGAACTCCTGCGGTCTTCCCCTGCACCTGGCTTCAGTACCGGTCCGGCACTGCCCTCGCCCGCCAGAGGTGGATCGCTTGGAACGGGATTGAAAGTAGGTTTATCGCACTGCACCATTCAAGTGCGTTTATCGACTATGCGTGCGATTATCGAACATTGCACATACGACCATTGTCGTAGAAGCGGCCGCGACGACGGCCACGGCCCTGCCGTAGCGAGGCTGCGACAGCGCGATCAGCGAGGGAATCAGATGTGGCCGGCGGCATCCACTGCCCCGCCCGGGCGTCCTTACGAGCTGCAGGACAGCATCGAGCAGCCGGCCTTCTCACGCGCCCACTCGGGCCGCTTGCCTGCGAAGTGCTCGCGCCCGGGCTGCACGTCATAGGGGTGGCGCAGCACCTCCAGCAACGTATGCACGCCACCGAGGTCACCCTGCTCCGCCCGTTCGATCGCCTCCTGGGCCAGCCAGTTGCGCAGCACGTAGACCGGATTGGCACGGCCCATCTGCTGCTGCCGCGCCTGCCCACTCAAGTCATCGGCACGCAGGCGCGCCGCATACTGCTGCAGCCACGCCAGCAGTGACGGCAGTACCGCTTCGCGGCGTGCCGGGCTGTAGAAGGCCTCCTCCAGCACCGCCACGGAAGGCGACGCGGGATCGAGCGCCATCAGGCCGCGGAAAGCGAGGGTCATGTCCATCTCGCCCTCGTGCAGGATCTCCAGCCAGGCCGCCATCAACGCCACATCGGCATCGCGGCAGCGATCCAGGCCCAGCTTCGCGGCGATATCGGCGCGCTCGCAGTCGGCATGCACCTGCTGGAAACGCGCCAGCCCGTCGTGCAGCGGCGTGACATCCTCGAACAGCGGCGCCAGCGCCTGTGCCAGCCGGGTGAGATTCCAGTACGCCACCTGCGGCTGCGTGCCGAAACGATAGCGTCGCCCCTGCGCGTCGGTGGTGTTGGGCGTCCACTCCGGATCGTAATCCTCGACCCAGCCATACGGGCCGTAATCGATGGTGAGCCCGAGAATGGAGAGGTTGTCGGTGTTCATCACCCCGTGCACGAAGCCGACCCGCATCCAGTGCGCGACCAGCACCGCGGTGCGTTCGCAGATCTCGCCGAACCAGCGTGCATGGCGCGCGTCGCCCAGCTCGGCGAGCGCAGGAAAATCCCGCGCGATGCAGACATCGGCGAGTTGCCGCAGCAGCGCGGTGTCGCCGCGCGAGGCCGGCAGCTCGAAGGTGCCGAAGCGGATGAAGGACGGCGCGACGCGGCAGACGATCGCGCCGGGCTCGGCCTCGGGGTGGCCGTCGTAGAACATGTCGCGCACGACGGCATCGCCGGTCCCGACCAGGCTCAACGCGCGCGTGGTCGGCACGCCGAGGTGATGCATCGCCTCGCTGCAGAGGAACTCGCGGATCGACGAACGCAGCACCGCGCGTCCGTCGGCACCGCGCGAGTACGGAGTGCGCCCGGCACCCTTCAACTGCAGTTCCCAGTGTGTGCCGTCCTGCCTGAGCAGTTCGCCCAGCGAGATCGCGCGGCCATCGCCGAGCTGCCCCGCCCAGTGCCCGAACTGATGACCACCGTAGTTCGCCGCCCACGGTGCCATGCCGGCATACAGCGCGTTGCCGCCGAACACCCGCGCGAAATCGGCGCTCTCGATCAGGTCCTCGCCCATGCCGAGCAGTGCGGCCACCTCCGGCGAGTACGCCAGCAGCCGGGGTGCCGCGACCGGGGTCGGCATCACCGACGACCACGCGGCCTCGCGCACTTCACGCACGCGCGGGCCGGTTTCCGGGTCGCCGGGCAGGTCACGGATGAAGCGATTGTCGAAACGCAGGGGCTGGGTGCTCATCGGTATGAAATGGGGGCAGCCAGGCTGCCCCGCAAGCTCAGCGCGACCCGCCGCCGAGGTTCAATGGACCGCCGCGCTCCACCGCACGCTGGTACGCCGGGCGCTGCTCGATCCGCGCCAGGTACGCCTGCAGCCGTGGGTAGGCGGCCATGTCGCGACCGCGCGCGGCGGCGGCCTGGATCGGGAAGCTCATCTGGATATCGGCGGCAGTGAAGCGCTCACCCGCGAACCACGGCGACTGGCCAAGCTCGCGCTCCATCCAGTCCATGTGCAGCTTCACCTGCGGACCGACGAAGCCCTTCATCACCTTGTCGGCGATCGAGCGCGCGATCGGCCTGGCGAAGAACGGCATCGGCGCCTTGCGCAGCCGCGCGAACACCAGCGTCATCACCAGCGGCGGCATCGCCGAGCCTTCGGCATAGTGCATCCAGTAGCGATAGCGCACGCGCTCGGGCGCCTGCGCCGGCATCGGCTCGGGCGAGAGCTGGCGGCCGCTGTCGTAGCGATCGGCCAGGTATTCCAGGATCGCGCCGGATTCGGCGAGGACCAGCGCGTCGTCCTGCAGTACCGGGGACTTGCCCAGCGGGTGCACGTCGCGCAACGCCTGCGGCGCCAGCCAGGTCTTCGGGTCGCGCTGATAGTTGACGACCTGGTACGGCAGGCCCAGCTCTTCGAGCATCCACAGCACGCGCAGCGAGCGCGAGTGGTCCAGATGGTGCACCTTGATCATCGACGGTTCCGCAGGGTCAAAGCGGCATCGTAACCGGGCGGCCGGGAGGATGACGTCGTCGACACAGTCTGCGCCGACCAGGGCCGGATGCCGCCCAATAAAAAACGCCGGAAGCTTTCGCTTCCGGCGTCTTAGGCGACCTTACGGTGGCGGGGGGTCGATTAGACCGCCTGCACCTGGTCAGCCTGCATACCCTTCTGGCCCTGGACGGCGACGAACGTCACCTTCTGGCCTTCCTGCAGCGACTTGAAGCCGGTGCCCTGGATCGCGCGGAAATGCACGAAGAGGTCCGGGCCGCTTTCCGGGGTGATGAAGCCGAAGCCCTTGGCGTCGTTGAACCACTTCACGGTGCCCTGCTGACGATCAGACATGTACTAACTCCTGAAACAATAGTTGAAATAATCGCGGCCGCCGCGTATCGGAGCCGAGACTGAGTTGCAGGCGTTGGTAAAGCGGATCGATGAGCAGATCGTGAGATCAACTGCACCAGGCCACGATTCACGGTGACCCTAGCAAACACAGTGTGGGTGACGATACTCGTGTTTTACCGAAAAAGCGATAGCTGGTTTATTCAGCCATCCCCCCTTCTCGCCTGACAGGACAAGGGGTCGGGCGATCTTACATGAAATCCCACCCCCTATTCAGATTTTTCATACCTTAAGATCAGCCAAATGACCGATGCCCCTGCCCCTAAAGTTCACATCTGGGTGGACGCCGACGCCTGTCCGGCCGTCATCAAGGAGATCCTGTTCCGCGCGGCGGAGCGAGCCGGGATCGAGACCACCCTGGTCGCGAACCACTGGCTGCGGACGCCGCCGTCCCGTTTCATCCGCTCGATCCAGGTCCCGCCGGGCCTGGATGTGGCCGACAGCGTGATCGTGGAACGGGTCCAGCCCGGCGATCTGGTCGTCACGCAGGACATCCCGCTGGCGGCGCTGGTGCTGGACAAGCACGCGGTCGCGCTGAACCCACGCGGCGAGCTGTACACCCCCGACAACATGGCCGAGCGGCTCTCCATGCGCAATTTCATGGAGGAACTGCGCGGCTCCGGCATCCAGACCGGCGGGCCGACGCCCCTGCACGCGCGCGACAAGCAGGCTTTCGCCGCGCAGCTGGACCGCTGGCTGGCCAAGCGTTCTGATGAACCGCTAGCAGGCTGAGGAACCGTCAGCAGGCGGAGGGTCCGGCGTGGAAGGGGTCCGGCATGGCGGAGGGCCCGCTGTGGGTAGTGCCGGCCGCTGGCCGGCTCCTCCGCAGCACCTGGTGAACACCGGATCGCTCCATGGACCCCGGCAGCCGGCCAGCGGCCGGCCCTACAGGTGAAGCGACAGGCCGCTGGTGAATGTGCGCCGCTCCCCGGTGAACGGGTCATCGAACGCCAATTCCTTGGCCAGCAGTTGCAGCGGCACCCCCACCGGCGCATCCGCGAGCAGCTCCGGATACAGATCGTCGCCCAGGATCGGCGCGCCCAGTCCTGCCATGTGCACGCGCAGCTGGTGCTTGCGGCCGGTGACCGGGTGCAGCCGGTAGCGCCAGACCGGTCCAGCGCCGTCGATCACCTCGATGCGGGTCCGCGCATTGGGCTCACCGGGTACCTCGGCCATGCGGAAGAACGGCTCGCCGGGGACCAACCGGGTATGCCGCTCCAGCGGGAACGAAAGTTGGGGTAGCCCCGGCGCCAGCGCTTCGTACACCTTGTCGATCCGGCGCTCGCGGAACAGCCGCTGATAGGCATCACGACTGTCCGGCCGGGTCGAGAACAGCACCAGCCCGGCGGTCAGCCGGTCCAGGCGGTGCAGCGGCACCAGGTCGCGGTTGCCGGTGCGCGCCACCAGCCGGGCCAGCAGCGTCTCGCGCACGTAGCCCCCGGCCGGGGTGACCGGCAGGAAGTGCGGCTTGTCGGCCACCAGCAGGTGCGCGTCCTGGTGGACGATGGCCTCCACGCACGGAATCACCGGCTCATCGGCCACTTCACGGAAATACACGATCTCCAGCCCGACCTGCCAGGCATCATCCGCCCGCAGCGCCCTGCCCTGCACATCCTGCACCCGCCCGCGCGCGAAACGGTCCAGCCACTGCGCGCGGTCGATGCGCGGGAAGCGCGCGCACAGACCGTCCAGCAGGCTGGGCCAGTCGCCGGGCGGCAACTGCAGGCGGCTGGGCGCGGGGGCAGCGAGGATCGGATCGGACGGACTCATGGTGAACCATTATCATGGCGCTCTTTGTTTCAGGTATCCCCATGGCCCTCACCGCCACCATCCGCAAGGCCGAACTGCAGATCAGCGACATGGACCGCGGCTATTACGCCAGCCACACGCTGACGCTGGCCCAGCACCCGTCCGAGACCGATGACCGCCTGATGGTGCGCCTGCTCACCTTCGCGCTGAACGCCGATGACCGGCTGGAATTCGGCCGCGGCCTGAGCGTGGACGACGAGCCGGACCTGTGGCGCCGCGATTACACCGGCGACATCGAGCTGTGGATCGAACTGGGCCAGCCCGACGAATCGCGCCTGCGCAAGGCCGCCGGCCGCGCGCGGGCGGTGCAGCTGGTCACCTACGGTGGCCGCGCCGCCGACATCTGGTGGGACCGCAACGCCTCCGCGCTCAAGAAGCTGTCCACGCTGGAAGTGATGGACCTGCCGGGCGAGTTCGTCACCGAATGGGGCGCGCAGATCGAACGCACGATGCAGTGGGACGTGCAGATCCAGGACGGCGAAGTGCAGTTGACGTCCGACAAGGCGCAGCTCAGCGTCATCCCGACCTGGCGCAAGCAGAAGCCGCAGGCGTGAGTGTGATCCGCTGCGACGTGCTGGTCATCGGGGCCGGTGCGGCCGGGCTGATGTGCGCGCTCACGGCGGGCCGGCGCGGACGCATCGTGCAGGTGATCGACCACGCCAACAAGGTCGGCAAGAAGATCCTGATGTCCGGCGGCGGGCGCTGCAACTTCACCAATACCGGGACCACGGCGGCCAACTTCCTGTCGGCCAACCCGCACTTCTGCAAATCCGCGCTGGCCCGCTACACGCCCTGGCACTTCATCGAGATGGTGGAGCGGCACGGCATCGCGTATCACGAAAAAGAGCTGGGCCAGCTGTTCTGCGACATCTCCTCCAAGCAGATCGTGAAGATGCTTGTGGACGAGTGCCAGGCCGCCGGCGTGCAGATCCGCACCGACTGCGGGGTGCAGAAGGTGGAGCGCGGCGCGGACGGTTTCCACGTGCACACCGCGCAGGGGCATTTCCATGCCGCCTCGCTGGTGGTGGCCACAGGGGGCCTTTCGATCCCGAGCATGGGCGCGACCGGCTTCGGCTACGAGCTGGCCCGCCAGTTCGGCCATGAGGTCCTGCCGACCCGCGCGGGGCTGGTGCCGCTGACCCTGAGTGGCAAGCACCAGGAGCGCTTCCATGACCTCAGCGGGGTGGCGCTGCCGATCACGGCGCGCTGCAACGACGTCGAGTTCCGCAATTCCATGCTGATCACCCATCGCGGCATCAGCGGCCCGGCGATCCTGCAGATCTCCTCGTACTGGCAGCCGGGCGACGCGCTGCGGCTGGACCTGCTGCCCGGCCAGGACGCGCTGGAGTGGCTGCGCCGGATGAAGGCCGAGCGCGGTGCCGCCGAGCTGCGCACGGTGCTGTCCGAGGTACTGCCGCGCCGGCTGGCGTTGCGTCTGTGCGAGCACTGGCTGCCGGACCGGCTGGTGCGCCAGATCGATGAACCCCAGCTGCGCCAGGCCGCGGAAGTGCTGCAGAATTTCCCGCTGGTGGCCAGCGGCACCGAGGGATACCGTACCGCCGAGGTGACGCTGGGCGGGGTCGACACCCGCAAGGTGTCCTCCAGTACATTTGAATCCCACTTGGTTCCCGGCCTGCACTTCATTGGGGAAGTGCTGGACGTGACCGGCTGGCTGGGCGGCTACAACTTCCAGTGGGCGTGGGCCTGTGGCCATGCCGCGGGCAGCGTGGCCTGAGCCGGAACTAACGTTCCGTGATCGGCTGCCGTTTGCCGCATGGACGTAGTCACACGCATCGTGTATCAAGTTTGCAGTCCGGGGAGTAGTGAATGCAGAACGCGAATGACATGACGGTCCGCCTGCTGATCGTGGACGACAGCGGCGAGAACGCCGAGACCATCGTCAGCACGCTGCGCAACAGCGGCATCGCGGTGCGCCCGACGCGCCCGCAGCACAGCGAGGAGCTGGCCCAGGTGCTGGGCACCCAGCCGATCGACCTGGTCCTGGTCACCGCCGCGCAGAGCATCCCGCTGCTGCAGGTGACCCAGCAGATCGCCGCCAGTGGCAAGGACATCCCGATGATCCTGCTGGCCGAATCGATCGACGAGAACGAGTGGGTCGAGGCCGGCGCCAACGGCATCCGTGCCATTGCCCTGCGCCACCGCCCGGAGCACCTGCTGGCCGTGGTCCGCAACGAATGGACCGATCTGCATGCGCGCCGCGGGCTGCGCCGGATCGAGGCGCAGATGCGCGAGACCGAGCGCCGCTGCGACGCGCTGATCTCCTCCTCGCGCGACCCGATCGCCTACGTCCATGAAGGCATGCACATCCGGGCCAACGAGGCCTACCTGGAGATGTTCGGCTACGAGACCTTCGACGACGTGGAGGGCATCTCGCTGCTGGACATGGTCGCCCCGCAGCACGTGGACGGCTTCAAGCAGCTGCTCAAGTCGATGAGCAAAGGCGATGCCCCGCCCCCGCAGTACCAGGTGGATGCGCGCAACCAGGACGGCGCGGTGTTCCCGGCGACGATGGAGTTCACCCAGGCCAGCTACGAGGGTGAATCCTGCCTGCAGGTGGTGTTCCGCCGGCGCATGGAATTCGATCCGGAGCTGGCGCGCGAGGTCGAGGACCTGCGCCAGCGCGACCAGGTCACCGGCCTGCTCAACCGCCCGACCTTCATGCTGCACGTCGAGAACGCGGTCGCCCAGGCCGGCCGCAGCGAAGGCCGTTTCGGCCTGCTGCTGATCGAGCCGGACCATTACGCGCGCCTGCTGCCGGAGATCGGCCTGGACTCGGCGGATGCGCTGATCGGTGCCCTCGCCCGGGTACTGGCCCAGTCCGTCGGCGACAGCGCCCAGGTGGCCCGCTTCGGCGAACACAGCTTCGCGGTGCTGACCGAGGGCGCGTATGCACAGACCGTCGCCCTGGCCGACCAGATCCGTGACGCCTTCGCCGCGCAGGTGTTCAGCATCGGCGAGCGCTCGGCCACGGTCACGGTCAGCGTGGGTGGGGTGCAGGTCGGCGAGAAGATCGCGAGCATCGGCCAGGTACTGGCCCGCGCCACGGAGTGCACGCAGGCCGCACTGGAGCTGGGCAACACCACGCGGGTATTCGACCCGGCCGCGGTGGACCGCGTGGAGGAAGAGCGTATCCAGCACTGGGTGGCACGCATCCGCCAGGCGCTGGAAGGCGATGGCTTCCAACTGCATTACCAGCCCGTGCTCAACCTGCAGGGCGAAGCGCTGGAGCTGTACGAAGCGTACCTGCGCCTGGAGCACAACGGCGAGCTGCTCAGCCCGACCGCGTTCCTGGGCATCGCCGAGGATCACGGCCTGCTCGCAGATATCAACCGCTGGGTGGTCACGCACGCGATCGGCACGCTCGCCGCGCGCAGGCGCGAGGGCCATGTAACCCACCTGATGGTCAAGATCACCCCGGAATCGTTCAACGATCCGGAGATGATCGCCACCCTGCGCCGCGAACTGCAGGCCCAGGGGGTGCCGGGCGAACAGTTGTGGCTGCACGCGCCGGAGGCCAAGGTGTTCACCCATCTGCGCAACGCGCAGCAGTTCCTGGCGGCGGTCGCGCCGCTGGGCTGCCGGATCGGCCTGGAGCAGTTCGGTTCGGGGCTGGATTCGTTCCAGCTGCTGGCGCACTTCCAGCCGCAGTTCCTCAAGCTGGACCGAGATTTCACCTGCGATTTCGCCAGCACCCGCGAACACAGCGAGAAGATCAGCGAGATCACAGCGCGTGCGCAGGCGGCCCACATCCAGACCATCGCCGAGTTCGTCGCCGATGCCAACTCGATGAGCCTGCTGTTCAGTGCCGGTGTGGATTACGTGCAGGGCGAGTTCGTCGGCCCCGCCGGCCCGGCGATGCATTTCGACTTCAGCTGAGGGGGAGGGTCACGACCCACGGTCGTGACCTACCGGTCATGCGGTGCGGCGCGGTAGATGCCGACCGTGGGTCGGCATCGTTCCGTCCGGTCAGGCCATCTCGACCAGGTTCGGAATCTTCACATCGGTCGCGACGTCGGCGTCGTAATCCACGCCTTCCACGCCGAACCCGAACAGGCGCAGGAAGTCGGCCTTGTAGCCGGCCAGATCGCTGATCTCGTACAGGTTCTCGTTGGTGACCTGCGGCCACAGCGCGACCACTTCGCCCTGCACCTCCGGCGCCATTTCCTTGTAGTCCGCGCGCAGGCGGCCGGCGTCATCGATCAGTGCCACCTGGCGGCCGCCGTCGGTGACCAGGTCATGGCGCAGGCGCTCGGTAGCAGTGCCCGCGTCCTTGCCGCCGTAGAGGATGTCGTACAGCGTATCGAGCTGCTCGATGCAGCCTTCGTGCGTACCCTTGGCCTTCATCACCTTGAACAGCAGCGACAGGTAGAGCGGCATGGTCGGGATCGCCGAGCTGGCCTGGGTGACCACCGCCTTGAGCACGGACACGCGCGCATCGCCACCGATCGGGGCCAGCTTCTGGCGCAGGCCGACGACCTTCTCATCCAGGTCCTTCTTGGCCGCGCCGATGGAGCCGTTCCAGTAGATTGCCTGGGTGATCTCCTCACCGACGTAGGTGAACGCCGTGGTGGTCGCGCCTTCGGCCAGCACACCGGCCTCCAGCAGCGCATCGATCCACATCTGCCAGTCTTCGCCGCCCATGACGGCGACGGTGCCGGCGATCTCCTCCGGCGTCGCCGGCTCGATCGTGGTCTCGGTGATCACTTCCTTGTCGGTGTCCAGGCCACGCAGCGTGATCGGCGCACCGATCGGCTTGAGCGTGGAGCTGATCACTTCACCGGTCCTGGGATGCTTGCGGCGCGGCGCGGCCAGGCTGTACACCACCTGGTCGACCTGGCCGAGATCCTGCTTGATCAGCTCTATGACTTTGGCCTTGACCTCGTCGGAGAAGGCATCGCCATTGACGCTCTTGGCATACAGGCCGGCCTGCTCGGCGTACTTGTGGAACGCGGCGGTGTTGTACCAGCCCGCCGTGCCCGGCTTGGTCTCGGTGCCCGGGCGCTCGAAGAACACCCCCAGCGTGGCCGCATCGCTGCCGAAGGCGGCGGTGATGCGCGCGGCCAGGCCGTAGCCGGTGGAGGCGCCGAGCACCAGCACCTTCTTCGGGCCGTTGGCGATCTTCGGCTTGGACTGGATGTAATCGATCTGCTGCTTGACGGCCGCATCGCAGCCGACGGGATGGGTGGTGACGCAGATGAAGCCGCGCACACGCGGTTTGATGACCATGTAAACCTCGAGGGGGACTGGCGCAGGGCGGACCGGCGCGATGAAAAGGGAGGTCGCGCGCCACCGGAGCGGCTGCGCGGAACGCAAGGGATCGTAGTGCGCAGCGCTGCGGAGTACAACCGACGGGGGTGTATGTTCCTTGTGGCCTGGGACCGGTGAGGGCAGGTCGGGACGCGCCGTGAATCCATCCCTGGAGGCCCGACACCCGCATCCATGCGGGTGACCGTCCCGCCCTGCCCTCACCGGCCCCTGCCCGACACAGGGTCGCTGCGGACGGGAGAGCAGCCACGCATGGCGTGGCTCTACACACCACACCTGATGGGGCGTCAAGCACCTTGGATGTTGTGATGTTGGATGTTGGATGTTGGACGACTGTCGCCGAACCAGGATCGCGCGTGCAGAGAGTCACCCATGCCATGACTGATTCTTGCCCCGCGTAGATCCACGCCAGCGCGGGTGCCGCTGCCTTGCTGTGCTTTGCTGTGCCTTGCGTTGCCTTGCTTCGCTCTGCCTTACCAACCGCCATCCAGCACTCTGTCTGGAGGGTGACGGCTAGCGCTGTGCAGGCCCGTTGGAGCGCCATGGATGGCGCTCACGAGCCCCCATGGATGGGTTTACGGCGCGTCCAGCACAGCGCTACCCGTCGCCCTCCAACCGTGAGCCTCCAAGGCGCCGCTCTGGCTCTGGCTCTGGCTCTTGCTTCGGCCCTGGCTCCAGCGTCGACCCTGAACAAAAAGAAAGGCCGCGCAATGCGCGGCCTCCCAGATGCTTCATACCACCAGAACCCTTACGGACGACGCTCCAGCGCTTCCACGTCCTTGGCCTTCGGCAGCAGATCCTGCTTGGTCACCGCCAGCGCGCCCATCGTCAGCAGCGGGCAGGCAATGAAGATCGACGACAGCGTACCGATCACCGCACCGATCATCTGGCTCAGCGCCAGCCCTTCCAGCGAACCACCGCCGTACAGGTACAGCGCCAGCACCGACAGGAAGAACACCAGCGACGTGATGATCGTGCGCGACAGCGTCTGGTTGATCGAACGGTTCATCACTTCCAGCGGCTCGACACGCAGGCTGCGGAAGTTCTCACGCACGCGGTCGAACACCACGATGGTGTCGTTGATCGAGAAGCCCATCACCGACAGCAGGCCGGCCAGCACGGTCAGATCGAACTCGCGGCCGCTCAGCGAGAAGTAACCGGCCACCACCAGCACGTCGAACAGCGTGGTGATGATCGCCACCATCGCGAACTTCCACTCGAAGCGGAAACCGATGTAGATCAGGAAACCGATCAGCACGAACAGGGCAGCGTACAGACCGTTCAGGGCCAGCTCCTTGCCGACCTGCGGGCCCACGAACTCGGCACCCACGATGGCGGCCTGGTTGCCCTCCACCGAGATCGCCTTCTGCACCGCTTCCGCAGTGCGGTTGTTGGCGTCGCCGGCATTCTCGCCCGCGGCCATCTCCTGCGGCTGCAGACGGATCAGCAGGTTGCTGCCGCTGCCGAAGCTCTGCACCTGGGCACCGGCATAGCCGGCCCCTTCCAGATGCTCGCGGACGGCATCGACGTCAGCGGGTTTGTCGAAGCGCACTTCGACCACGGTGCCGCCGGTGAAGTCCAGCGCGTAGTTGAAGCCCTTGAAGGCAATGCAGCCGACGGCGGCAATGAACACCAGCGCCGCCAGCGCCACGGCCACCCAGCGGGTGCGCATGAAGTCGAACTTGGTGTCGTTCGGGATCAGATGCAACGGGAAAAGTTTCATGGTTTCTATTCGCTTCCCGTCAGATGGCCAGGGTCTTGAGCTTCTTGCGGCGGCTGTAAAGCAGCACGGCAAGGGCACGCGAGACGGTGATTGCAGTGAACATGGAGGCCAGGATGCCGACGATCATGGTCACGGCGAAGCCCTTCAGCGGGCCGGTACCGAACGCATACAACGCCACACCCGCCAGGATGCCGGTGAGGTTGGCGTCCAGGATGGTCCCGGAGGCCTTCTCGTAACCGGCCACGATAGCCGCCTTGGGCGGCATGCCGGCCCGCAGCTCTTCGCGGATACGCTCGTTGATCAGCACGTTGGCGTCGACCGACAGGCCGATCGACAGCGCCAGACCGGCGAAGCCCGGCAGCGTCATCGTCGCGCCGAACAGCGACATCACCGCCACCACGATCAGCAGGTTGAACAGCATGGCCACCGAGGTGATCACGCCGAACATGCGGTAGTAGACGGTGAAGAAGATCAGGGTGAACAGGAACGCGAAGCCGACCGCGGTCACGCCGCGCTCGACGTTCTCCGCACCCAGGCTCGGGCCGACGATGCGCTCTTCGACGAAGTCCATCGGCGCGGCCAGAGAGCCGGATTTCAGCAGCTTGGCCAGGTTGTCCGCTTCGAGCTTGTCCAGGCCGGTGGTCTGGAAGTTCTTGCCGAACACACCATTGATGTTGGCGACCGAGATCACCTCTTCCTTGACGCGGAAGCTGCGCACTTCCTTGCCGTCGACCACGTTCACGGTCGGGATGCGCTCGGTGTAGACCACCGCCATCGGCTTGTTCACGTTGGCGCTGGTGAAGTCGAACATGCGCTGGCCGCCGACGTTGTTCAGCGTCACGCTGACCGCCGCCGAACCGTTCTGGTCGGTGGTGGCCTGCGCGGCGACCATCTGGTCACCGGTCACGATCACGCGCTTGTTGAGCAGGATCGGGCCGCGGTTGTCGCGCTGCTGGTAGACCTTGGCCTCCGGCGGGATACGGCCGCTGGTGATCGCATCCTGGGCATTGCCCTCGACCACGGCGCGGTACTCCAGCGTCGCGGTGGCACCGATCATGCGCTTGGCTTCGGCGGTGTCCTGCACGCCCGGCAGCTGCACGACCACGCGGTCGGCACCCTGGCGCTGGATGATCGGCTCGGCCACGCCGAGCTGGTTGACGCGGTTGCGCAGGGTATTGACGTTCTGCTCGATGGCGCCATTGGCGATCGCGGTCAGCTCGGCCTCGGGCATGCTCACCGTGATGCGGTTGCCCGCCACCTCGTAGCCCAGCGTCGGCTGCGCCTTGAGCATGACCTCACGGGCACGCGCCGCCGCATCGGCACCGGCGGACGGGCTGATGGTGGCCACGATGGTGTTGTCGCCACGACGCTCGACCGACTGGTAGGCGATGCGGGCATCGCGCAGGCTGGTCCGCACGTCTTCGGCGTAGGCATCCAGACGCTTGTCCAGGGCCGCCTTCTGGTCGACCTGCAGCACAAAGTGCACGCCGCCCTGCAGATCCAGGCCCAGCACCATCGGCTTGGCGCCGAGGTCGCTCAGCCAGTCCGGCACGGTGGAGGCCAGGTTCAGGGCGACCACGTAGTCCTCGCCCATCTCGTCGCGCAGGGCGTCGTTGGCGGCGGTCTGCGCCTGCAGCGTCGGCAGGCGCACGATCAGGCTGTCGCCTTCCTTGGCCACCGACAGCGGCTCCACGCCGGCCTGCTTGAGGTCACCCAGCACGCGGTCGCGCAGGGCGTCGTCGATCTGCCCGCCACGGTTGGCGGTGATCTGCACGGCAGGGTCCTTCTGGTAGATGTTGGGCAGTGCGTACAACGCACTGACCGCCAGCACGATCAGGATGAGGAAATACTTCCAGCGTGGAAATTCGAGCATTGCTTGGGTCCCGCGCGGTGCCCGTCCCGGCACCGCGGTTGAACGGAAAGGGAGTGGATCAGTTGGCCGACTTCAGCGTGCCGGTCGGCAGCACATTGCCCACGGCGCCCTTCTGCACGCGGATGCGCACGTTCTCGGCCACTTCGACGGTGATGAAGTTGTCGCCGATGTCGGTGACCACGCCGGCGATGCCGCCGTTGGTCAGCACTTCGTCACCGCGCTTGATCTTCTCCAGCATGGCCTTGTGTTCCTTCTGGCGCTTCATCTGCGGGCGGATCATCAGGAAGTACATGATCGCGATCAGGATGATCGGGAACAGCAGGGTGGTCAGACCCATGCCCTGCGGCTGGCCACCGGCGGCCTGGGCGTTGGCGGTGGGAATCAGGAAGGCGAGCAGGTTCATTGTGTGTCCTTGGGTTGGGAGGCGCCCTGCCCCCTTGGAGGGTCAGGGAGTCGCCGCGAAACGGGGGTCAGCCTCGAAGTATGCCATGGCCCCGGGAGTTCGTCCTTGGGCCGTTTGGCAGGGTCGGCGCGCCGCAACGGCCGACCCGGGTCACTTTACAGCGCGGGGGTGACCGCACCACGGGCCGCGTAGAAAGACTCGCGGAAGGCGGTAAAGGTTCCCGCCGCGATCGCCTCGCGCATGTCGGCCATCAACTTCTCGTAGTAATAGAGGTTGTGGAGGGTGCCCAGCATGGGCGCCAGCATCTCGTTGCAGCGGTCCAGGTGGCGCAGGTACGAGCGCGTGTAACCGCTGGTGCAGGCATGGCAGCCGCAGCCGGGCTCGATGGTGTCCATGTCGCGCTCGTAGCGGGCGTTGCGGATGCGCACCGTGCCGAACGAGGTGAAATAGTGGCCGTTGCGGGCGTTGCGGGTCGGCATCACGCAGTCGAACATGTCCACCCCGCGGGCGACGCCTTCGACCAGATCTTCCGGGCGCCCCACCCCCATCAGATACCGCGGGCGGTCGGCCGGCAGGATCGGATGCATGTGGTCGAGCATGGCGTTGCGCTCGTGCTCGGGCTCGCCGACGGCCAGCCCGCCGATGGCATACCCGTCGAAGCCGATCTGCTGCAGGCCCTCGGCCGAGCGGCTGCGCAGGTCGTGATGGACACCGCCCTGGACGATCCCGAACAGCGCCGCGTCGTTGCCCAGCTCATCGTGCGCGTTGCGGCTGCGCTGGGCCCAGCGCAGGCTCAGCTCCATCGAGGTGCGCGCGACCGGCTCGGTGGCCGGGTACGGGGTGCACTCGTCGAAGATCATCACCACGTCCGAGTCGAGCACCTTCTGGATGCGCATGCTCTCTTCCGGACCCAGGAACACACGGGCGCCGTCGGTCGGCGAGGAGAAGGTCACGCCCTGCTCGGTGATCTTGCGGCGGTGGGCCAGCGAGAACACCTGGAAGCCGCCGGAGTCGGTCAGGATCGGGCCGTTCCAGCGCGCGAAGCCGTGCAGGCCGCCGTGGTCGGCGATCACGTCCAGGCCCGGGCGCAGGTACAGGTGGAAGGTGTTGCCGAGGATGATCTCCGCACCCAGCGCGCGGATCTGCTCCGGCAGGATGCCCTTCACCGAGCCATAGGTGCCCACCGGCATGAAGGCCGGGGTTTCCACGGTCCCGCGCGGGAAGGTCAGGCGGCCGCGGCGGGCGCGACCGTCGGTGGTCTGGAGCTGGAACTGAAGTCGGGACATGGAGCGGTCATTCGGACAGATAGTCTGCCATTGTCGCCGAAAACGGCCGCGCCTGCCCCGCCGGCCTCATTCCTCCTGCGGGAACAGCAGCATCGCATCGCCGTAGCTGAAGAACCGGTACTTCTCCGCGATCGCGGCCTGGTAGGCCTCGAACACCCGGGCCTGGCCGGCGAAGGCCGAGATCATCATCAGCAGGGTGCTTTCCGGCAGATGGAAGTTGGTGACCATCGCGTCCACGCTGCGGATCCGGTAGCCCGGGGTGATGAAGATCTGGGTTTCCCCGGCGTAGGGCAGCAGCTCGCCTTCGCGCATGGCGCTTTCCAGCGCCCGCACCACGGTGGTGCCGACCCCGATCACCCGGCCGCCGGCGGCGCGCGTGCGGCGCACCTGCTGGACCAGCTCGGCGCCGACGTTCAGCCACTCGCGGTGCATCACGTGTTCCTTCAGGTCGTCCACGCGGACCGGCTGGAACGTGCCCGCGCCCACGTGCAGGGTCACATGGCCGAAGTCGACGCCGGTGTCCTTCAAGGTGGCCAGCAGGGCCTCGTCGAAGTGCAGGCCGGCGGTCGGGGCGGCCACCGCGCCGATCTCGCGGGCGAACACCGTCTGGTAGCGCTCGCGGTCGTCCACTCCCGGCTCGCGCTGGATGTAGGGCGGCAGCGGCAGCCGGCCGGCGTGCAGCAGCCACTGTTCCAGCGCCTCGGGCACATGGAACTGCAGCACATAGAACTCGCCATCGCGGCCCAGCACCTCGGCCTCGCCACCGGCATCCAGGGCGATGCGGCTGCCCGGCTTGGGCGACTTGCTGGCGCCGACCTGGGCGCGGGCCTGCTGCCCGCCGAGCAGGCGCTCGATCAGGATTTCGACGCGGCCGCCGCTGGCCTTCTGGCCGAACAGGCGGGCCGGAATCACCCGGGTATCGTTGAACACCAGCAGGTCGCCCGCACGCAGCAGCTGCGGCAGGTCGCGCACCTGGCGGTGCTCGAAGGGGGCCGGCGCCGGCGGCACCACCATCAGGCGGCTGGCCGAGCGCTCGGCGAGCGGAGCCTGGGCGATGAGTTCAGGCGGCAGGTCGTAATTGAAATCGGACTTCTTCAAGGGAGCGCACGGCAACGTGTAGGCAATGTCGGCCATTGTACGACTGGCCCTCGGTGGCAACGCAGATGTGAGCGAACGTCGCGCAAAATGCTGCTCTGCAACAGTTTTTGACGGGGTTATCGCGCGAAAAACCGCGTGCTAGCATCGAGCCGGAAGTCTGATGCACGAGCAGGAATGCCCGAAGCGCGCGCGAATAGACGCGCGTTTTGCTTTTCCACCGTGCCGCCATCGTTTCAGGAGATCTGCAATGAGCTTCATCGAACGTCTCGCCCCGCTCCGCGCCCAGCCCGGCACCCGCCTCACCACCGGCCTGGATGACGCCACCCTCGAACGCCTGGGCGCCGGCCACCCCGCCCTGGTCGCCGCCATCGATGCCGCCGCCGCTGAATTCGAGCGGGTGCGCGCCGATCTGGGCGACCTGCTGGCCCTGGACGAGCGCGCCCAGATCGATGCGATGCAGGAGGGGTTCGTCAATTTCTATGCCGACGATGCGGTCACCCCGTATGTCGCCCTCGCCGCCCGCGGCGCGTGGGTCGTCACCCTGAAGGGCGCGGTGCTGTATGACGCCGGCGGCTACGGCATGCTCGGCTTCGGGCACACCCCCGAAGCGGTGATGGAGGCGATGGCCGCCCCCCAGGTAATGGCCAATGTGATGACCCCCAGCCTGTCCCAGCAGCGCTTCATCCAGGCGCTGCGCAAGGAGATCGGCCACCGGCGCGGCGGCTGCCCGTACAGCCACTTCATGTGTCTGAACTCCGGCTCCGAAGCGGTCGGCCTGGCCGCCCGCATCGCCGACGTCAACGCCAAGCTGCAGACCGATCCGGGTGCCCGCCACGCCGGTGCGAAGATCAAGCGCGTGGTCGTCAAGGGCAGTTTCCACGGCCGCACCGATCGTCCGGGCCTGTATTCCGACTCCAGCCGCAAGACCTACATGCAGCACCTGGCCAGCTACCGGGGCGAGGACACGGTGATCGCGATCGCGCCGTATGACGAAGAGGCGCTCAAGCGCGTGTTCGCCGAAGCCGAGCAGAACCGCTGGTTCATCGAGGCGGTGTTCCTGGAGCCGGTGATGGGCGAAGGCGATCCGGGCCGTTCGGTGCCGCCGTCGTTCTATGCGCTTGCGCGCGAGCTGACCCGCCAGCACGGCAGCCTGCTGCTGCTGGACTCGATCCAGGCCGGCCTGCGCGCGCACGGCGTGCTGTCGATCGTGGATTACCCCGGCTTCGAAGGCCTGGACGTGCCGGACATGGAGACCTATTCCAAGGCGCTCAACGCCGCGCAGTTCCCGCTCTCGGTCCTGGCCGTCACCGGGCATGCCGCGCAGCTGTACCGCAAAGGCATCTACGGCAACACGATGACCTCCAACCCGCGGGCGCTGGACGTGGCCTGCGCGACACTGTCGCTGCTGACCCCGCAGGTACGCGAGAACATCCGCGTGCGCGGCGAGGAAGCGGTGCGCAAGCTGGAACAGCTGAAGACCGAGCTGGGCGGGCTGATCACCAAGGTCCAGGGCACCGGACTGCTGTTCTCCTGCGAGCTGGCCCCGCAGTTCAAGTGCTACGGCGCCGGTTCCACCGAGGAATGGCTGCGCAACCACGGCATCAACGTCATCCATGGGGGCGAGAACTCGCTGCGCTTCACCCCGCACTTCGGGATGGATGGCGAGGAGCTGGACCTGCTGGTCGGCCTGGTCGGCCGCGCCCTGAAGGAAGGCCCGCGCAGGGAGCAGTCGCAGGCAGCCTGAGTTCGGCGGCCGTGCGGGTGTGAGCCCGCACGGTGGGTAGCCGACCGACGGGAGGAGAAAAGGCAGCCGACCAACGGTCGGCTCTACCCCGGTGGCCGATTGGCCCCGGCGGCGCAAACGCGCGATAATCCAGCACCGCACCTGCGGAACGACACCCCGTTACGAGACCAGCGCACCGGTCATCGGCGGGGCTTTTTCGTTTCCGGTCGCTACAGATACGAACAACAGGAAGATCCAATGAAGTCGATTTGCGTTTACTGTGGTTCCAACCCCGGCAGCAAGCCGGTCTACACCGAGCGCGCCATCGCGCTGGGTGACCGCATCGCCCGGGACGGCCTGCGCCTGGTCTACGGCGGCGGCAACGTCGGCCTGATGGGCACCGTCGCCAATGCCGTGCTGGAAGGCGGCGGTGAAGTCACCGGCGTGATCCCGCAGCAGCTGGCGGACTGGGAAGTGGCCCACCGCGGCCTGACCGAGCTGGAAATCGTCGGTTCGATGCATGAGCGCAAGTCGCGCATGTTCGACCTCTCCGATGCGTTCGTGGCCCTGCCCGGCGGCTTCGGCACCATGGAAGAAATCTTCGAGATGCTGACCTGGCGCCAGCTGGGCATCGGCAACAAGCCGTGCGCGTTCCTGGATGTGGACGGCTTCTACGCCCCGCTGATCGGCATGATCGACCGCATGGTCGAAGAGCGCTTCCTGCACCCGGCCCAGCGCGCGGACCTGTGGTACGGCTCGGACATCGACGACATGCTCGCCTGGATGCGCGCCTACGAGCCGGCGCAGGCATCCAAGTGGATCGATGAGAAGCGGGCCAACGCGCTGCGTTGATCCGGGCATTGCCGCGACGGTTCAGGCCGTCGCGGTGGCTGCCATCGGGGCCGGCCGGCCGAGCAGATAGCCCTGGCCGTAATCGCACCCGAGCTGCAGCAGCGTGTCGTGCTGGGCCTGGGTCTCGATGCCCTCGCCCACGGTTTCGATGCCCAGCGTGCGCGCCAGCGACAGCACGCCCTGCACCAGCGCGTGCGTGCTCTGCATGTCCTGCCCGTGCAGGCCGGCAATGAACGATTGATCGATCTTCAGTGTCGAGATCGGGAACCGGTGCAGGTAGGACAGCGCGGAGAACCCGGTGCCGAAGTCATCCAGCTGCACCAGCACGCCGCGCTCGCGCAGGGTCTGCAGGATGCGCAGCGTGCGCGGGCCATCATCGAGCAGCGCCACTTCGGTGATTTCCAGGCGCAGCCGATGCGGATCGGCGCCAGCCGCTTCGATCAGGCCGAACAGACGGGTGCTGAAGTCGGCCGAGCGGAAGTGCCGCGGCGACACATTCACCGACAGATAGCCGCGGCCGCCGCGCGCGAGCTGGGTGATCACCTGCTCGTACAGCAGCCAGTCCACCTGCTCGATCAGGCCACTCTCCTCGCCCAGGTCCAGGAACGCACTGGGCAGCAGCAGCCCGCGACGCTCGTGCTGCCAGCGCAGCAGGGCTTCGTGGCCGACCAGCTCGCCGTCGCTGAGTCGCATGATCGGCTGGTAGAACGGCACGAAATCGCGGTTGATGATGGCCCGGCGCAGGTCCGCTTCCAGGTCCAGGCTGCGCAGCGCCTGCTCGCGCATCGCCTCATCGAACACGGCGCAGCGGTCATTGCCCTGCGCCTTGGCCCGGTACATCGCCGCATCCGCGTCACGCACCAGCTCTTCGCCGTTGCGGTAACGCGGGTTCCACATCGCGATGCCCAGGCTGCCGGACGGGAACAGCTCGCGCCCCTTCACCCACATCGATTCCTCCAGCGCCACCAGCATGCGCTGCGAGAACTCCAGCGCCGAGGCCAGGCCATCGCCACACTGGAGCAGGATCGCGAACTCGTCGCCCCCGAGCCGGGCGACCACGTCCTGTGCGGAAATCATCGAGACGATGCGTTTGGCCACCTCCACCAGCATCTGATCGCCGGCGGCATGGCCGATGCTGTCGTTGACCAGCTTGAACCGGTCCAGGTCCAGGAACAGCACCGCAAAGCCCTGCCCTTCGCTGCCACGCGCACGCGCGATCGCATCTTCCAGCCGATCCAGCAGATGCAGCCGGTTGGGCAGGCCGGTCAGCGCGTCGTGCATGGCCTGGTGGGTCAGGCGCTGTTCGGCGCGCAGGCGTTCGCCGATCTGGCCGAGCAGTTTGTCGTTGACGTCGGCCAGCTCGCGGGTCCGCTCATCCACGCGCTTTTCCAGGTCGGCATGCGCATTGCGCAGCCGCTCCTGGTCGCGCTGGCGGGACAGGCCGTTGCCGATGTTCTGCGCGACGAATGTCAGCAGGCGCTGGTCGTGGGCGGTGAACACCACCTCCGGCGAATAGCTCTGCACCACGATCACGCCGACCACGTCGTCATCGCTCAGCAGCGGCACCCCGAGCCAGCAGTTCGACCGGGCGCCGAACTCACGGACCACGCCGCTCTCGCGCAGCGCATCGATGCGCTCGCGGGTCGCCAGCAGCGGTTGCCGGTTGCGCACGATGAACTCGGTCAGTCCTTCGCTGAAGGGACGCGGCGCGCGCGACGGGTTGTACTCGTCCACCGAGTACACGAATTCCAGCCCATCGCCCTTTTCGTTGACCAGCGCGATGTAGAAATTGCGTGCGTCCAGCAGCGTGCCGACCACGCCATGCACCTGGCCGTAGTACTGCGACAGCGACTCGGCGCTCATCGCCAGTTCGGCGATGTTGAACAGGGCCAGCTGCAGTTTCTCGGCGCGGCGGCGCTCGACCACCTCCTCCTGCAGGTTGCGGTTGGCGCGCTGCAGTTCCACCGTGCGGCGCTCGACCTGGCGCTCCAGCTGAACCTGCGCCTGGCGCCGGTCCATCGCGGTGAGAATATGCTGCGCGACGTAGCCCAGCAGGGTGCGGTCGGCCTCGTCATAGCGCGCGCGGTGTTCGTAGCTCTGGACCACGATCGCGCCGCACACGCGCCCATCGCGCAGCATCGGGACGCCGAGCCAGTCCAGGCTTTCCGGCCCGCGCTGCGGATCGTGCTCGTCATCGAGGATGGCCAGCAGCTCGCGCGAGGGGCCGCTCAGCGGCTCGCCGTGCCGCAGCAGCGCGAAGGTCAGGCTGCGCGGCATTTCGTGTTCTTCGTAGCTGCGGTCCGGGTCGGCGACGAAGTCGTCTTTCTGGTCGGCGAAGTACAGGAACCGCACCCGGTGCCGGATGTCGTCGTATTCGACGATGAAACAGTTCTGCGCGTACATCAGCGAATTGAGCACGCGGTGGAAGTGGCGCAGCATCTCGGCCATTTCCAGATCGGCGCCGGCCAGATCGGCGATCTCGTACAACGCCTGCTGCAGGCGTTTGGATTCCTCCAACGAGGCGATCTCGCGGCGCTGCCGGGCCAGCGACAGGGTGCTCTGGACCAGCAGGCGCGCGGCCGTCCACCAGCTGTCCGGCGGCGGCCCGGCGGCCAGCGTCACGCTCACGCTCAACCCGGCACCGTCATGGGTCCAGCGCTGCTGCCATGGCGGCCTGGCCGGGATCGCCGCGGCGCTGCCCTCCGGCTGGCCCTGGCTGCCCTCGCCGAGCAGCGGATCCGACCAGGCCAGCGCGACCGCTGCCCCGGCCGGCAACAGGGCGCACAACGCCGTGGCGACTGCGGCAGGGATCACCGCATCACCGTCCCGTTGCACTGAAGAGGTCACCATCTGGCTGGACACGTCGCTCATCTCTCGGGTGCCGGCTGCCCGGCACCTCCCCTGTCCTGCGAGCATAACGCGCGAACCGGGGGGCAGTGGAAGAGCCTCCAACCCCTTCCGGCACCGCGGGACGTTGTTACTGCCATGCCCCAGGTCATCGCCATGCCAGCCCGTTCCGCCACCCGGTACGCCATCGACTATGCGAACACCCCCGCAGCGCTTACTCTGTGCGGCGTGGATGCCCTCGCCCTGCCGACCGACGAAGCACTGATGCTGGCCTGGGCCGGCGGCGACCTGCATGCGTTCGAGGCACTGTATGGCCGCCATCGCAGCCGCCTGTACAGTTTTCTGCTGCGCCAGCTGCGCGACGGCGCGCTGGCCGATGAGATGTTCCAGGATGTCTGGCAGCGGGTGATCGCGGCCCGTGCCGGCTGGCAGCCCGAGGCGGCCTTCACCACCTGGCTGTTCCGGATCGCCCACAACCGCCTCAACGATCATTGGCGTGCCGCCAGGCACCGTCCCTCGGCACCGATCGACGCCGACGAGCGCGTCGCGGCGATCACCGATGCACGGACCCCGGAAACCCAGCTGTCCGACTTCGAACAGCGCCGCCAGCTGCAGTTGGCGATGGAGCAGCTGCCGCCGGAACAGCGCGAAGTCCTGCAGCTGCGCCTGGAACAGGAACTGAGTCTGGAAGAGATTGCCGAGATCACCGGCGTCGGCCGTGAGACGGTCAAGTCACGGCTGCGCTATGCCATGGACAAACTGCGTGCGGGGTTGAGCGGATGAATCGCCCGGATCCGCTGACGCCCGAAGAGCGCGAGCTGGCCCGGCTGCTGGGTCGGCCAAGCGCGACCGGCCCGGCGCCGTCGATCGACGAGGCCGTGCTGGCCGCCGCGCGTACCGCGGTGGAAGCACCGGCCGCGGACGCGGCCAGCTGGCGGCTGCCACCGGACGCTCCGGCACGTTCGCGGCGCCCGCGCTCGCGGCTGCCGGCGGTGTTCGGGCTGGCCGCGTCGGTGATCTTCGCCGTCGGCATCGCCTGGCAGCTAAAGCCTGACGACCCGCCCGCACCTCCGCTTGCCGAACCGGTCGGCGCGCCCGCGTCGAGCGCCGCCGTGACCGAGGCTGCGCCGGCGATGGACGCCGCGCCGCCCCCGGCACCGGCCGCTGCACCACCGCCTGTCGCGCAGCAGCGCGCTGCCAGGGCGGCAGTGGAGACACCGGCACCGGACAACACCACCGCGGCGCCTGCCGGTGCGCGCAGCGTGCCTGCCCCGCGCGCCGAACCCATCGCCCCGCCTGCGCCGCCCGCACCGGCACCGGCACCGGCACCGATGATGTCCGCTCCCGCACCCGCGGCGGCGGCCTCCCATGCCAGGGAGGCCGATGAATCGGCGCTGGACGTCGTCGCGGTGACCAGCTCGAAGACCGAGCGCTCGGTGCCGGCCAAATCCGCCCCGGGTGCCCCCGGGGTGATGCGTCGCGCCGCCGCGCCGATGGCGGCACCTGCCTCGGCAGACGATGCCGTGCGTGCGCTGCACCAAGCCGTTGCCGCCGATGCCGGCCTGCCCCGCAAGCAGTGGCTCAAGCGCATCCGCGAACGCCGCGACGCCGGTGATGTGGACACCGCGCGCGCCAGCCTGGAGCGCTATCTGCAGCACTACCCGGAAGTGCGGATCCCGCGCGATCTGCGCCAGCTGCTCGAGAACTGACGCGGCGCGTACGGTGACCGGGCATCCCCACTAGAATGAGGGGAATGCCCGATACGCTCGCCACCCCCGTCAGCCACAGCCTGGAGATCAAGCACAGCCGCTTCATCGCCCATGCCGCGCCGATCCCGCATGCGGCCGCCGCGCTGGCGTTCCTGCAGCAGGTTGCCGTCGTGGATGCCACCCACAACTGCTGGGCCTATCGCTACGGCAACGACTACCGCTCCAGCGATGACGGCGAGCCCTCCGGCACCGCCGGCCGCCCGATCCTGGCCGCGATCGATGGCCAGGGCTTCGATCGGGTGATGGTGGTGGTGACCCGCTGGTATGGCGGCATCAAGCTGGGTGCGGGCGGCCTCGTACGCGCCTATGGCGGCACCGCCGCCGAATGCCTGCGGGTCGCGCCGCGGCTGCCGCTGATCGCCATGGCCGAGCTGGACGTGCACGCCGGCTTCGAGGATCTGGGCCCGCTGCACGCCGCGCTGGGCATGCATCTGGCCGAGAAAGTGGACGAAGCATTCACCGCCGACGGCGTGAACCTGCACCTGCGCTTGCCGGCCGATCAGGTCGAGCCGTTGAAAAACCGCCTCCGCGACGCCACTCGTGATCGTGTCCGCATTGAATCCCGCACCGAACCAGGCCCATCGAATGACTGACGCACCCGCTCCGCACGACACGCCGATGCGCCGCTTGGGCAGCTTGAACACCCTGTGGCCGTTCGTACGCCGGCATGTCGGGCTGTTCAGTGCGTGGCTGGTGGCCCTGGCGATCTCCTCGGTCGCCACGCTGAGCCTGCCGGTCGCGGTGCGCCAGATGATCGACCACGGCTTCACCAGTGGTGGCCAGATCAACAAGGCCTTCGCACTGCTGTTCCTGGTCGCGGTGGTGCTGGCCCTGGCCACCGCCGCGCGCTTCTTCTTCGTCTCCCTGCTGGGGGAAAAGGTGGTCGCCGATCTGCGCAGCCGCCTGTACGCGCACCTGATCACGCTGGGCGCCGGCTTCCATGACCGCAGCCGCAGCGGCGAGCTGGTCTCGCGCCTTACCGCCGACAGCGAACTGCTGCGCAGCGTGATCGGCTCGACCATGTCGGTGGCGCTGCGCAGCACCGTCACCGTGATCGGCAGCCTGGTGATGCTGTTCGTCACCAGCCCGCACCTGGCGGCGTGGTCGCTGGTCGGCATTCCGCTGGCGGTGCTGCCGATCATCATCGGCGCCCGTCGCCTGCGCAACATCGCGCGTGCCAGCCAGGACCGCATCGCCGATGCCAACAGCCTGGCCTCGGAAACCCTGGGCGCGGTGCGCACCGTGCAGGCCCACGCGCGTGAGCCGTATGAGCGCGGCCGCTTCAACGCCGCCCTCGGCGATGCGATCGGTGCCGCGCGTCGCCGCATCCGCGCGCAGTCGATCGTCACTGCCAGCGCCATCGTGCTGGTGTTCGGCGCCATCGTCGGCGTGCTGTGGCTGGGCGCACACGAGGTGATCGACGGCAACATGAGCGCCGGTACGCTGGGCCAGTTCGTGCTGTATGCGCTGATCGGCGGCGGTTCGGTCGGTGCGCTGGCCGAAGTCTGGAATGAACTGCAGCGTGCATCGGGTGGCATGGGTCGGATCGCCGAGCTGCTGGAGGAGGACGTGGAGATCACTGCTCCCGCCCATCCGACTCCGTTGCCGCAGCCGCTGCGTGGCGACATCCGCTTCGAGGAGGTGGTGTTCCATTACCCGCAGCGCCCGGACACCGCCGCGCTGGACCATGTGGACCTGCACGTGCGCCCGGGCGAGACCGTCGCGCTGGTCGGCCCGTCCGGCGCCGGCAAGAGCACCATCCTGTCGATGCTGCTGCGTTTCCACGATCCGGCGGCCGGCCGCATCCTGGTCGACGGCGTGGACCTGCGCGAGGTCGATCCGGCGCAGCTGCGCGAGCAGCTCGCACTGGTGCCGCAGCAGCCCACGTTGTTCGCCAGCAGCGCGTTCGAGAACATCCGCTACGGTCGCCTCGAAGCAACCGATGAAGAGGTGCGGCGCGCGGCCGAAGCCGCCGAGGCCGATGAGTTCCTGCAGGCCCTGCCCGAAGGCTATGCCAGCGAGCTGGGCGAGCGCGGCGCGCGCCTCTCCGGTGGCCAGCAGCAGCGCATCGCCATTGCCCGCGCCCTGCTCAAGGACGCACCGATCCTGCTGCTCGACGAAGCCACCAGCGCCCTGGATGCCCAGAGCGAGCGCGCGGTGCAGCAGGCACTGGAGCGTTTGATGGCCGGCCGCACCACGCTGGTGATCGCGCACCGCCTGGCCACCGTGCTCAAGGCCGACCGCATCGTGGTCATGGACCACGGCCGCATCGTCGCCCAGGGCACGCATGCCGAGCTGCTCGCCGAGGGCGGTCTCTACGCCGAACTGGCACGCCTGCAATTCATCGATTGATGACGGGCCGGTAACACCGGCCATCGCATCCTGCAGCCCTCACTGGATGCGCTGCAGGAGGTGCTTCATGTCGTTCCGACAGTTCCCCGCCACCGACGCCAACGGCGACGATTACATCATCATCGAGTTCAAGGATGAGCAGCCCGATGCTGCTGCGGGCAACGGCCAGGGTGCGCGCTACGAGCTGGCCGATGGCCGCCGTCTGATCCGCGACGGCCGCGAGTTCCGCACGGCCGGCGGCGAGCTCACCCTCGTCACCTGAGCCGTTGAAAAAAAGTTACGCGGATGTTGGTCAATTTTTGACCAAGCATCTTGACAGCCTTTCCCCGCAAGGCGCGTACGCACTTATCCACATGTTTGTGCGCAGATCATCCACACCCCCTGTGGATGAATGCTGCAGCGCACCGTGTCAGCGGACCAGCACGCGGCCGATGCCGGAGGCATCGATCTCGATCGCCGCCGCCTGCAGCGCGAGCGCATCGCTGCCCGCCACGAATCCGACCCGGAAGTGCACCTCGCCGGCGGGCGTGCGTGAGGAATGGATCGAGGCCAGACTGACCCGGTGCCGCTCGAACACATGCAGCAATTCGCGCAACGAGCCTGGCCGGTCTTCGGGGAGGTGCACGCTGATCGCGTTGCGCTCGGTGAGGTCGGCCAGCAGGTAGCCGACCCGCTCGAAAGTGTAATTGCCGTCGGCCAGCACCTCCGTCCCCATGCTGTCACGGTTGTCCCGCAGCAACTGCTGGCGGAACGCTGCGCGCGCCGCGTCATCGCCCTGCTCCAGCTGTGCGCGCAGCTGCTGCAGCTGGGCCAGCAGGCGATCCAGCATCGGTGCGACATGCGGATTGCCGAACTGGATGTCTTCGTAGATCGCCGGATTGAGCGAGAGGATGCGCGCGATGATCGCGGTATCCAGCTCGAACGAAGCCGACCGATACGGCATCAGCGCCGGCAGCGCGCCCAGGATCGGCGCGTACTCGCGCAGGACGCCGGCCTGCGCCAGATGCGTGGCATGCACCATCGCCTGGACCAGCGCCATGACCTGATCGTGATGTTCGGGCGTGGCGCGCACGCACTCCGCTTCCAGCGCGTCGCACAGCTGCTGCACGAACGGCTGCCACTGCGCGAGGCGCGCCTCGCAGACCACCATCACCCTGCCCTTCAGCGTGGGCGCCTTGGGCGGGGCCGTCATCGGATGCAGGCCCACCACCTCGGCGTGAGAGGCGAGCATCGCCTCCACCGGTGCGGATTTGACCGAGGTGACATCCAGCCACAGCCGACCGGCTTCGCGACCCGCCGATCGCGCGACGTAGTCGGCGATCAGCGCGGGCGTGTGCCGGATCGGTGCCGAGAAGATCAGCACCTGCGCGCGCTCGAGCAGGGTCTCCGGGCTGTCCGACTGCGGATCGGCTGGATCGTGGCCGATCACCTCCAGGCCCAGGCGCTGCGCCAGGAACCGGCGCAGCCAGCGCCCGTAGGCACCGTCGCTGCCGACGATGCCGACCACCGGCGTCAGGCTCACGCCAGCCGCTCGGGGACGAAGCGATCCGGCAGGGCCAGCGCTGCCGGCGCCGCCGCCAGCACATCGAACTCTTCATGGCCGTTGGCCAGGGTGGTCTCCAGCGCGACGTGCACGCCGGCGATGGCGCGCGAGATCGCCTGTTCGAAGGATTCCCCACGCAGCAGGAAGGCGACCAGCAGCGACATCAGCACGTCGCCCGTGCCCGCCACGTCCACCGGCAGGTGCGGCGAGGACCAGCGCCAGATCGCATCGCGGCTGACCGCCAGCGTGACCAGCTGGCCCGGATCGCCACCGACGCTGTGCGCCAGCACCCACTCCGGGCCACGCGCCAGCAGCGCCTGCGACGCGGCGATCGCGTCGTCCTGGGCCAGGCTTGGCATCCCGGTCAGACGGCCGAGCTCAAAGGCATTCGGCGTGACCAGCCAGGCATGCGGCAGCAGCCGTTCGGCGAAGACCTTCTCCAGGCCCGGCTCGACATAAGGGCCGGTGTGGGTGTCGCCGATCACCGGGTCCAGGCAGTAACGCAGCTGCGGCGAGGACGGCAGCACCGCATCGAGCCAGTCGGCGAAGGCCGCACCGTTGCCAACGCTGCCGAAGTAGCCCGACACCAGCATCCGCGCCCGCTGTGGCAGGCCGCGCTCACCGGCGCCGAGCAGCAGATCGGCGAACCAGTCCGAGGGCAGCACGCGACCGCGCGTCGTTTCGTAGAACGGCGCGTTGCTGAGCAGCGTGGTGGGGACTTCGGCCACGCGCACGCCCAACGCGCGCAGCGGCGGCACGGCCGCGCTGTTGCCGGCATAGCCGTACACCAGCTGGGACTGCACCGAGATGACGTCGACCGGCGACGGACCGTCCGGGCGCTGGCGGCGGCCGTGGACCAGGTGGCTTTCGAGGGATTCGTTCATGACGACATTTTACGCCTGCCCCGCGCAGGTGTCGGCGATGCTTGCAGATGCAATCGTACCCATGCCCCCACCATGGGGGCGAACGATGACGATGCGAAGCGCGCGCGACGGCGGGTGTGTCGGGCGGTGGGGTGCGATGCCTGGCGGCCCAAAGAAAAAGCCCCCTGTTTCCAGGGGGCCTTCGGTAGTTCACAGGAACCGGCGACGCTTACGACGTCATCCGGTCCCAGAAGCCCTTCACGCCATCGATGAAGGTCGCCGACTTCGGCGAGTGCTTGCGCGCTTCCTCACCGGTGAAGGTGGTCTCGAACTGTTCCAGCAGCTTGCGCTGCTCCGGGGTGAGGTTGACCGGGGTCTCCACCACCACGCGGCAGTACAGGTCGCCTTCGCTGCGGCTGCGCACCGAGCGCACGCCCTTGCCGCGCATCCGGAACAGCTTGCCGGTCTGGGTCTCGGCCGGGATGCGGATTTCCGCATAGCCACCCAGCGTGGCCACGCGCACGGTGTCGCCCAGTGCCGCCTGCGAGATACGGATCGGCACTTCGCAGTGCAGGTCGTCGCCGTCGCGCTGGAAGATCGCGTGTTCGCGCACGCGCACTTCTACGTACAGATCGCCTGCCGGGGTGCCGGCCGGACCGGCCTCGCCTTCCCCGGACAGACGGATGCGGTCGCCGGTGTCGACGCCCGCGGGCACCTTGACCGACAACACCTTGTCTTCCTCGACACGGCCATTGCCGTGACAGGTCTTGCAGGGGTTCTGGATGATCTGGCCACGGCCGTTGCAGTGGTGGCAGGCCTGCTGCATCGCGAAGATGCCGCGCTGGATGCGCACCTGGCCCTGGCCACGGCAGACCGAGCAGGTCTCGACCTTGCCATCTTCCGAACCGCTGCCGTTGCAGTCATCGCACTCCACCAGACTCGGAATCTCGATGCGGCGTTCCACGCCCATCACTGCTTCTTCCAAGTCCAGCTCCATCACGTACCCGATGTCGGCACCGCGACGGGCCTGGCGCGGACCGCCACCGCCGGCGCCACCGCCGAAGATGTTGCCGAAGATGTCCCCGAAGATATCGCCCATGTCCGGGCCACCCGGACCGCCGCCGCCGCCCATGCCATGCTCGAACGCGGCGTGGCCGTGGGCGTCGTACATGCGGCGCTTGTTGCTGTCGGACAGGGTTTCGTAGGCTTCCTTGCATTCCTTGAAGGATGCCTCGGCCTCGCTGTCACCCGGATTGCGGTCCGGATGGTACTTCATCGCGCAGCGGCGATAGGCCTTCTTCAGTTCTTCATCGCTGGCGGTGCGGGACACGCTCAGCACTTCGTAGTAATCGCGCTTGCTCATAGCTTGAATCGGGTTCCGGAAGTCGGGATTCGTCAAAGCGGAAGAGCGGCACCAGGTCCGCTCTTTCGCCGGGCGCCCCGACAGGCCGGGATACGGCTGTCAGGACCAGAAGGGGAGACGACAACGGGACGCTGCCTGCGCAACGTCCCGTGTCATGGCCGGATCAGGACTTCTTGTCGTCCTTGACTTCGGTGAACTCGGCGTCGACCACATCGTCGTGCGCGCCGTTGTTGCCACCGGCATCCGGACCCGGCGCGGCGCCACCCTGCTCGGCTGCCGCGGAGGCCGCGAACAGGGCCTGGCCGGCTTCTTCCAGCACCTTCGACTTGGCTTCGATCTGGGCCTTGTCGTCGCTCTTCATCGCGGTTTCCAGATCGGCCAGGGCCGATTCGACCTTGCCGATCACGTCGCCACCGACCTTGCTGCCGTGCTCGGTGATCGCGGTACGGGTACCGTGGATCAGCGCGTCGGCCTGGTTGCGGGCCTGGACCAGCTCATGGAACTTCTTGTCTTCTTCGCGGTTGGCTTCCGCGTCGGCGACCATGCGCGCGATCTCGTCCTCGGACAGACCCGAACCGGCCTTGATCTCGACCTTCTGTTCCTTGTTGGTCTTCTTGTCCTTGGCCGACACGTGCAGGATGCCGTTGGCGTCGATGTCGAAGGACACTTCCACCTGCGGCAGGCCGCGCGGCGACGGCTCGATGCCGGAGAGGTCGAACTTGGCCAGCGACTTGTTGAAGCGGGCCTGCTCGCGCTCACCCTGCAGCACGTGCACGGTCACGGCCGACTGGTTGTCCTCGGCGGTGGAGAACACCTGCGAGGCCTTGGTCGGGATGGTGGTGTTCTTCTCGATGATCTTGGTGAACACGCCACCCAGGGTCTCGATGCCCAGCGACAGCGGGGTCACGTCGAGCAGGAGGACGTCCTTGACGTCGCCCTGCAGCACGCCCGCCTGGACCGCGGCGCCCAGGGCCACGACCTCGTCGGGGTTCACGCCGGTGTGCGGCT
>Ga0182007_10000104_pt1 | contig 59660 bp, 52 predicted proteins | sample Sormic07211113_1_FD_123023 | JGI IMG/M metagenome (GOLD analysis project Ga0182007, IMG submission 123023) | Rhizosphere microbial communities from Sorghum bicolor, Mead, Nebraska, USA - 072115-113_1 MetaG | ecosystem: Host-associated > Plants > Roots > Rhizosphere | place: USA: Nebraska...
ATCAACCTCTTCACGCTCGATTACGCCGACGAAGCGGGCTTCCTGGACGCTTTCAAGGCGGCTGCCGAGATCATAACGAAGCAACCGGGCTTCATTTCCATGCAACTGCATCGAGCGATCGGCGATAGCCCGACTTACCTGAACTATGTGGTGTGGGAATCCACCGAGACGGTCCGCGCCGGCCTCACCCACCCCGAGTTCGTCGCGAAGCTTTCGGCCTATCCTTCATCCGTCGTAGGCAGCCCGCACCTGTTCCAGAAGGTCGCCGTCCCCGGCTTTTGCACGGCCTGACTCCGGAAATGGCGACTTTGATATGAAGGGCAGGTTCGGCCTGGATCCCGCCCTCAGATGTCCAAAACCAATCGAGGGCTTTTGCCGCCTCCACAGTAAATCATCATGGTTCTGCTCGCCGCCCGCTCCTGCTGCGAGAGGATGGAATATCTATGGTCAGAAATTCCGGCTTAGACGACACAGGAGCACCATTCTTAGCAAAGTCGACACAAAACAGACCATGGCAAGTGGTTATCAGATAAAGAGGGTTCCGCAGTTTATCCGACTCTTGACTAGTCATTCCCAGCCCAGTTTTCTGTAGGAAGTCTTGTCTTGTTCGGGAAAGTCCGTCAGGTATTCGCCCCACTGATGGAACGGCCGTTATGGATCGGCTCTATAGAAGAGACTGAATCCGAACACCGACTTTTCAACAGAATCGGCCAGAAGCAGCCATTCAGTACGTTTACGAAAGTAGGTCGATTCAGTAGTTCCAACCTTGTTTGAATTGACCGCAGGCCAGCAGCGATTATTACCCCGTTCAAAATAATCTCACTAAGTGGCCAAGGAACATGAACGCCCGACAGCCTGAAGCTTCTTCATTTGAGTTTTGAGCTTGAGCGATTCTCTCTTTTAGCCGCACCGCACTGAGCTACTGAACAATCCAGACGCCCGCTCCATGATGACACGGGAATCATCGGCTACAACGTGCAGAGCCATCAGCAGAGCCTTGGACTACAGCCTGAAACGCTGGACTGCGCTGTCGCGCTATCTCGAAGACGGGGCCTTGCCCAGTAATTGGGCCGAGAACCAGATCCGGTCGTGGGTCGTAAGAACTAGCTTTTGCAGGTTCGCTGCGCAGCGGCAAACGGGCGGCGGCGATCATGAATTTGATCCAGTCAGCGCGACTCAACAGGCATGATCCATATGCTTATTTGAAGGACGTCCTCACGCGCTTGCCGACGCAGCAGGCCAGTAATATTGCGCAGTTGCTGGCGCATAACTGGCAACCGATTTAGTTGCGAAAGACGGGGCGGCACCAACAGCTGTCGCAGTATAAAAAATAGCCAGCGTAAAAAGGGTTGTGTAAATCTTTCTGGATCTATCTATCTTCATAGCCGTTCAATGTCGGGAGAAATAAATGGAGAAGAAGATGACAGCTGAATTATCTGGTTGATATAAGAAGATTCTTAAAATCAGAAGCGTCGAGCTAACAGGGTTTAGTGCGCATTCGTAAAAGCGTCCGTCGCCGTAAGATACTGTAACAACTTCAATTTGGCATGAAATGCAATTGCAAGTCCAATAGACCCTTTACAGGGAGACAGCCATGCTTACCACTCAACTGATTCTGTTGGTCGTTTTTGGAATCGTCGTCACCGCCTGGGGTGCCAGACTAGATATAAATAATCACAGAAAGGAAAAAGAAGCTCAGCGAGCACAGAACAACGATCAGCACTAATCCCGCGTCATAAGCAACTAATAAAAGATTGGCGCTAGTTGAGTTCCCCTCTTTTAGTCTCGGCTGTTGGTGCCAGCTCCTCCCGCAACCCAAATAATAATGCCATCGGCACACGGTACGCCCTTGTTGCTGACTACGCGCTGAAACGCACGCTTGAGGTTGGCGGGTGCAAGCACCCGCGCCATAAGCGTGTCCGGCTCCACGTTCGTCCACGTCACAGACGCCGTCGATGCTTGACCCTGTCAGAGTCTTCCTCGGATACCGTCCGGGACTCGAAGTAACAGTTTTCTTTTGGAAAATGATCTGCGATTCTCATGCTTCCTTCAGATTCGCAGTCACCCGCGATACCCTTGCCTCTGGCTTCTTCCCCTTGCCGGGAGTGCAGAGAGTTTCACCACCAAGTCACCAGCGAGGCCACCACAGCCAAGCTGGTTGCGCTTGCGCGCAACGCGCCATGCCTGGCGCACAAGCAAAAAACGCCCGTTTTATCGGGCGCTAAATTAAACACCAATTCCAAGTGAGCCGAGTATAAAAGAACTGAATGTCGGGAACAGTTCGAATGATCAGATATCGGGCTGTTGCCCCTGTTCGGTAGTGTCTGCTGCGGAAGAACCGTTGTGTTTGGTCTGAGCGGCCAAGGCCTTTTGCGCGGCTTCAGCGTGGGCCTCCACCTGGCTGGCCTGAAACGCCTCCCAACGGGCGCGGGCCCGGTCAGAACCGTCTTCGGCAAAGGCAGCGACAGAGATAACGGACAATAGGCCGGCTAGGACAAGGGTGGACGGTTTCATAGAATAAATTTCCTGAGGTAATAACGGAGGGTGCCGCTTGGGCTATATGAAATTTATGAATGGCACTTTTGGAAGTGTCGTTATTAATTGACCGCTAAGCGATCATCAGTTTTCGTTCGGGCAACTTCCTTGAACCAGATAGTCCAAAACATGCTCCCGCCCCTGATGGTCCAGGTAATCGAGACGTGCGGGAATCACACCGCACTGGCTCGAGATATCAGTAACTGATATGACTTTTGCGATATCCATAGAAACATAGAAGCCAGTCTTGTCGTGAATCACCGGTGAGTTCTCGGTAGTATCGGCAAAAACTGAACCGCTGGCGAGCAAGGTAGCAAATCCAAGCATAAACGATTTCATTGAATTATCTCTCTATTGGTTTAGTTTCTTGCTAGCTGACAATTGCCTACAGCAACTAATCCGACACAAATAATCTACGAACAGAACAATGGCAAAGTTGTAGTGCAATCTCGCCCCACCTTAAGATTCATGAGGCGTAACTGCATGAGATGTGTAGGGCTAATGAGCCGGACACTCACAATTGGGATACCGCCTAGAAAAGTCTGATTCCCCATCGGGGTAAACGGGGGAACGACCTCCAGGGACAAGTTCAGCGCGAAAAAAGGGACGAGAAATGACCATGGTATTTCCATTAGCAAGTAATGCGGGATAGGGCGGTGATTGATTCAAATTCATCCTTCCACTTTCACCCGATATGCACGATGACATTTTTCGCATGTGCGCCATGCCCTATCGGCATGGCTTGAGTCCCCGTGCCCAACGAGATAGTGAAATCTACCCACACGGAAACATCGTGTTAATGCATACCAAAAAGGCATGTGACCTATCAAAAACAAGCAATGGTGCATATGTCGGCTGTAGATGACGATGTGTCACACCTCATTGGTGCTGCTTGGCACCACTCGGTGCCCTGCACATTCAACTTCAGTCCGTTTGGAGCTTCACTGTGAAAAAAATCTTGCGAATCGCCACCGCTCTTAGCTTGGCGGCACTCTCCTGCGGTGCATTGGCCGCTACAACTAGCTGTGACAAATCGCATTCCATGAGTATTCAACTGCTCGGTTCTGGTGGCCCCATCTCTGACGACGCTCGTGCATCATCCGGGGAGATAGTCTGGATTGATGGAAAGTCGCGACTGCTCATTGACGCTGGCGGCGGTACGTACCTGCGCTTTGGTCAGGCGCATGCCCGATTGGAAGACCTGAACTTCATCGGCATTTCGCACTTCCACACGGACCATAGCGTCGACTTACCCGCTATCTTGAAAGGCGCGTATTTTATGGCCTCGGGCCACACAACCGCACTGGTCGGTCCGGATGGATCTGACTCATTTCCGAGCATGACGGAATTCTTCCATGACACGTTTGCTGCCAAGACGGGCTCGTTTGCCTACCTTGAGGGTCTGCATGATGGCAGTGATGGGCTGAATCTAAAGGTCAGCCCGATTATCAACGTGGATCGCCACGCCGAGAGAGCCTCCCTCGTCTATCAAGACGCCGAGGTTAAGGTTTATGCGTACGGCATTCCGCACGGTGATGTGCCGACCCTGGCGTTTCGCATCGAAGGCAAGTGCGGCACGATCGTGATCTCCGCGGATCAGAACGGCAGCCGTGCCGGGTTCATCGACTTTGCCAAGGGCGCTGACATTCTGGTTATGCCGGCTGCCATCGATGACGATGCCGACGACACCTCTAAATTCCTCCATGCAACACCCACGGTCGTTGGCAAGATTGCCGCAGCCGTCAATCCCAAAATGCTCATCCTCAATCACTTCATGGGTAAGTCTTTGAAGAATAAGGATAGCAACGTCGAAATCATCAAACGCTACTACCACGGCCCGGTTTACGCCGGTCGTGATCTGTCGCGCTTCGAAATGCCATGACTCAGGAGCATCCAATGAAACACACCCTCGCACTATCCATCGCCGTAGCTTCGCTCGCCTCGCTCGCCGTCATTAGCCAGCCGGCTCACGCCGGTGAAACCCCACCACCGGCCACTGCCAAGACCACCACGGGTGGCGGCAAGTGTGCCAGCGGTAAGTGCGGCACCGAGAAGATCTACGGGCAGGCCAAACTCAGTCAGGACCCACAGGGTCGCTTGGTCCGCACACGTGACGGCAAATGTGGACTGACCGCTGAGGGGTACGACATCGCCGAAACGACCCAGAAGAAGCTCTCCGAAGGGGTTTGTGGCCAATGATTATCCAAGGACGAGGGCTTGGGCTCCGACGTGAGTTTGCCTCGTCTCTCGCCAACGGCCCCATCCGGAATGACTTCGACTTTCTGGAAGTCGTACCCGACAACTGGATGGGGTTGGGTGGAGAGAGCATGGAACAACTCGACGCCATCGCGGATAAATATCCACTGGTGGCACATAGCTTGAGCCTGTCCATCGGCGACGCACAACCGCTGGATATGAATTACTTGAGCGCAGTGAAGACCTTCCTGGACAACTACGACATTGCGATTTACAGCGATCACGTCAGCATGTCACGCGATAGCTGCGGCTACCTTTACGAGCTGATTCCGGTACGTCGCACGCAGGCCAGCCTGCAGCTGATGGTCGATAAGATCAAGGCAGTGCAGGATTACCTGTCCCGGCGTATCGCGTTGGAGAACATCTCCTACTACTACGATGAGGAGGGGCAGATGGCCGAGAGCGAATTCATCGCTCGGCTGATCGACGCCTCAAGCTGCGGGCTGCTATTGGATGTCAACAATGCGTATGTGAACTCGCGCAATCACGGATTCGATCCGCACATGTTCATAGATGCATTACCAACGGATGCGGTGACTTACTTTCACGTTGCCGGCCATCTGGATAATGGCCCTCAAGAGCGGGTCCTGGATACCCATGGAACCGACGTTTCGGCCGCCGTGCTTAATCTGGGTGCCTATGCGGTTCATCGGTTCGGCGAGCAGCCTATTGTGCTGGAGCGCGACAACAATATACCCAGCCTTGACGAGCTGTGTGAGGAACTACGCGGCATCCATGAGGCCATGACCGGCTCGACCGGGAACCTGCAATGAACGTTCGCATCGCAGCAGATGTCGCCAGCGAAGCAGAGCGTCGGTGTCAGGCCGTTCGCCGCGGTGATCTCGGCCCGTATGGCGAGTTGGTCCGGGTGAACGCGCAAGAGCTAGTCACCACGATGTTCCCACGGTTTACCCAACATCGCGGTGCCGAGCGCCTGCGCCAGGATATCGACGCATTCTACAAATGCTTTGGCGCAACGCGGGCCGAATTCATTCACCTCGCGACCGAGTTTGTCCGCTTCATGCAACCGCGCCTACCGCCAGGTATCGGGCGGCCCCTTATCGAGTACGAATGGATGCTGTTTGACGTTGAGGTCGATAAAACCCCAGTCCCCCGCCCCGATGGACAGGAGGCGCGTCGCCCAACCCATGTTTACCTCAACCCCACTGTGCGATGGCTGGCCACTCCCTTTGATCTGCATGCGGACGACCAACATGCGGCGCAGGCGCTGCTAAACCACGATGCGCCTTATGCCTATGCCATCTTTCGCACATTCGACCATAGGGTCATGACGCAAAGGCTTTCAAATCACGACATCGCAGAACTGTCCTCCTTCACAGATGGCGAGCGGCTCATATCGCCAAAAGAGTCAGCACACTGGTTCGCGCACGCGCTTGCGCACGAACTCATTACTTCACACCACGAATAGTAAGGCATCACCATGGCTAAACTGATCGCACTTCTGAATCGCGGCCTCGAAAGGTCCAAAAAGTTGGATTTCGTAGCGCTCCTTTCCATCCGTTTGTATCTGCTGCCGACCCTTTACGAGGGCGCCCACGCCAAAGTTACCGGCTTCAGTGGCCTGGTCGAGTGGTTCGCCACTCCAGCAGCTCAAGGCGGTCTCGGCATGCCTTTGCCCACGCTGATGGCCACGCTTGCTACGGGAACCGAAGTAGCAGGACTCATCTGCATTGCCCTGGGTCTGTTCACCCGCATCGTCACCATTCCGTTGGCGATATTGATGACCGTCGCCGGTCTGTCCGTCCACTGGTCGCACGGCTGGGCCGCGATTGCCGACAAATCCACCGAAGCAAGTATGCGGCTCAGTGGTCTAATGACTTGGCTGCAACAATCCTTTCCGGGCCGCTTCAATTATGTTACGGAATTGGGTGACCCAATAATCCTCAACAACGGCATCGAATTCACGGTGACCTACGCCATCATGATTATGGTGCTGTTCTTCTATGGTGCAGGTCGCTATGTCAGCGCAGACCATTGGCTGGCCAAGGTCTTCCCGCGTTGGCCGAAGTGACCATATGGCTAGCGTGGCGGTTCCAATCTAGGACGCGCTATGTAGCCGCGCGGTCAATGTCGCCAGGTATATCCATCAACGACCGGCGACGGTAACAGTTAAACCCAAGCCGGGTTCTGAAGGTTCCGTTTGAATAGCTTTGGGCTGAGTTCGCTACTCAGCCCATTTTTTTTGCAGCGATAGACAGATAGGCTAATGGCAGCCGTTAAAGCAATGTGATCGCACCACCAGACCCCACGCGCTGCCATGGCAGGCCCAATACCAGAGCTTGGAGTTGCTCGGTATCCAACTGTATTTCAGAGCCATGGCGAATGCTTGGCCAGTGGAACTTGCCTTGGTTCAACCGGCGAGCAGCCAGCCAGATGCCGAAACCGTCATGCACCAGAACTTTCATACGAGTGGCGCGACGGTTGGCGAATAGATAAGCACAGTGCGGCTTCGCCGCACCGAACACCGCGATCACCCTGGCTAACGCGGTTTCGGTGCCCGCTCGCATGTCCATCGAATCATCGCAGCAAATCTCGAAGAAAAGTCGCGCAGGCAGCAGCACTTTCAGTTGGCCAGTTCACTTTGATGGTGCCGCGCGGGGGCTGGATCTCAACGCAGATATTCGACGATGTCGCTTGCGAATTTGCTCCGGCCAGCGGCATGGGTAACGGAATAAATGCAGGTTGCAGCGCAGTGCTTTTCTGCGCGTGCACTCGAATCCATTTGTGGACGAGGTTTGCGTTAAGGCTATGGCTGAATGCGATGCTGGCAATCGAAGCGCCGGGCTGGACACACTCTTGAATGACCTGGGCCTTGAAGGATTTGGAATAGAAACGGCGTGTTGGCTGCATGAAATACCCGCTTAAAAGGCTAGAACTGGTGCCCACTTAAATTTAAGTGCACACCATGTCTTGGCCTTGCGGGGCTGGGTAGATGACTTGGCCGGACGCATACAACACATCTAAAAAAAGGTGTTCTCATCCAGTTCACCAAACAGCAAAAAACTTACCGGCAGGACAAGGTACGTCGGAGTCGCTGGCAATGCACACAAGGCAGTTGGAAGGGATAAACAACCGATCAAGCGGATAGCTTATGGTTATCGGGATAGAGAATCTTTTTCATGCAGAACCTTTGCCCGCCGTTTGCAGTTACTGCTCGAGCAAGGAAAGTAATTCGCGCTCGGCCGGCCCATCAGGTACGGCCGCGCGACGCACAATACTCAACGTTCGGCGAAGCGTGAGCTGCGCACAGGGTAGAGGGATGAGTACGTCATTGGCCAATTCATCGGTGATACTGATGGAGGGTAGCCAGGCAATGCCGCCGCCATGAATGGCTGCCTGCTTGATGGCCTCGGTGTTGCCAAATTCCATGATCGATCCTTGCTGCACACCAAGATCTTCGAGTACTGCCGCGACCAATTCGCGCGTTCCCGATCCGACCTCGCGCATCAGTAATGGCTCGTCATTGATATCCCGGGGTTTAATGGTTGTAGCATCGGCCAACCGGTGCCATGCAGCTACTACCGGCAACAAATCGTCCTGGCGAAAACTGGTCGCGGTCAAACCGTTTATATGCAAAGGACCTTCAATGAACCCCAACGAGTAGCGCATATCTGCAACGGCCTGAGAAACCTGTTCCGTGTTATTCACGAAAAGACTTACCTTTACACCTGGATTGTTATTGCGAAAACGTGCGAGAACGCGCGGCAATACATATGTACCGATGGTGCTGCTTGCCGCTATGGATAAGTGCCCAATCTTGGCGCATGCGAGCTCCTTCATCGCCAGGTCAGCTGTTCTGACAATATCAAAGAGTCGATCGGCATATTCGGCAAGAACTTCGCCGGCGTGCGTCAAACGCATACCACGTGGTTGTCGTTCAAACAGTGTCAGACCGAATCGCTCCTCCAGTTTGCGCAATTCGCGAGACAAAGCCGGTTGCGAGATGTGCAACGCCTTTGCGCAGGCGGTAATGCTGCCAGTTTTGCTAATCGTATGAAAGACTAAGAGGTGATGAAGGTTCATATATGGGAAAAAAGAATAGTTATGAGCGAATGCTAGCGGATACTCAGTCTATCCAATATCTGGACGATGCAGTCAGCGCTAAGTGACGGGGCAGCGCTGACTTGGCACCATGGCTAAGCAAGTTAAATAAGTGCATGATATTATCCTATTCGCTACTTCCTGGACATCAAATTGGTGCACGCCACAACAAACTGGGAAAAAGCTTTGACGCAATGGTCTCACTGGCTTGCACCATACGGTGTTTACGACATTACCTCTCGAGGACATAACGCAAGCCCAGCTTGTCTGTCCCGGATTTGGTGGCAGACCAGACCCCAGATTTTATCCACGGTACCAACTCCGATAGCTGTGGAGTTAAAGTAACAGCCACGCCAATCCACTATCTGCTGCGCGGATGCGTACAACTCGACATCAGGCGCGAGCGATTCCAGATCGGGATGCTGCTGCCTTAGCGTCTCCAGAACCTGTCCGTGGCTCTGACGGAACTACGCAAACTGTTCTGAACCTTGCGTATTGTAACGCTCAGCCATCATCTCCGATGAAGCATTGCCTTACAGGCTGGACGGATAAGTTATTGTTAAACCAGCACGTTATGGTGCTGTGTTTGTCCTGAATAATTCGGTCATGAGATCTGTAGCTGCTCCGTGCCCAAACAAATGAGCGGAATCTCGTTGTGATTGGTCAGCCACTTCAGTCAGACAGCCCCCAACAAAAAGCAAACGATGCTGGAGGCTGTACAATCTAATCGTGCAACTTTACCAATTGCGTGAGAGCGGCAGGCACTGCCTCTGGGGAACCCACCATACTGGCGTCGGTGAAGTATTTATCATTCACCACAAAACTGGGCACCGCCTGGATTTTATAGCGCTGGGTAAGTTTATCGCCTTGAGCCATCCGACTTTTAACTGCGAATGAATTGATTTGTTGCTCGGCAACTTTTCTTTCTATGCAGAGCCCAACAAAAAAGTCAGCAATCTCCTCAGCAGTCTCCAGCTTCCCGCCGCGATGCGCCAGTTCAAATAGCGCATGATTCGTGACGACTTGAATATCAAGGGCTTCACCAACATAAAAGGCTTTAGCATAACCTTCCCATTGCTTGCTGCCAAAAGTGACAGGGACACGAGTCAGGGTTACGTCGCTTCCAGCCCTGGCAGCCCATTGGGTTATGCTCGGATCGAGTTGCCGACAGTGAGGACAGGCATACGAAAAAAACTCGAGCACTTTTGGCGATTGGCTTACCGGCTCATCCGTCACTGTATAATTCTTTCCAGCCTGTAATGAAATAACCGGGGCCGCCATCCCCATTGGAATATAAAATATCGCGGGCATAACCAAAGCCAAGCAGAACTTACGCATCAAAGCATCTCACTCATTTTATGAATCGAAGTGTATTTGTGACCGTCACTGCGCCAGAACAAAGTCCGCCAACTGTTTCAGCTCGGCCGGCTGTAAACCTGGGAATGGCGGCATAGGTATCGCCCCCCAACGTCCAGCGCCACCGTGACTGATGCGATCAATAATTTGTGAAATGGCTTGGGCATCGCCTTTGTAGTGCACTGCAACATCATGGTACGCGGGGCCAACAATCTTTCGATCAATCGCATGGCAGCCGAGACAGCCATTCTGCTCCAGAAGCGTCTTCGCATCGGCAACTTTAGGGTTATCCACTATAGGCGCCACACGCTCGATGGTCTTGATTGCAGATTTACTCTCGACAGCAGGTTGACCTGAATAAGTAGCAGCCAGGTATTCACCCACCTGACCTACTTCGCTCTCTGAAAGTGGGGCGCCATAGGATTCTTTCATTTTTCTGGCCAACCCTGTCCACTGTTTCTGGCTGAAGCCAGGAGGTTGATATTCAATATAATCGGCTGAATGACATATTCCGCACTTCTGCTGAGCAATGGAGTAACCCGGCAAGTCCGAGGGGCGGAGGCTGATAGTCTCGATAGGCAAATCAATTGTTAATGGAGAAGCTACTGCGCAAATCGGAAAGGTACAAAATGCGAACAGCAACGCTTTGATGTGTCCAAATACACTTTTCATCCTGGAGTCCTATACAACCGTGACCGGGGTGGTTTCAATATTGTTCTTTACATAGATAGCCGGGTTCCACAAAGCTCTCACTGGCTGTTGTTCGCCCTGCCCGTTCGTGGCACGAACTTGCAAACCTACTTTGCCCTTTTCTCGAGGTATCCACTGCAGTGTCCATCCGCGAAATGAGTAATTGCCTAGGTTCTCACCCAATACAGCCAACTGCCAATTTCTGCCGCCATCTTCAGACACTTCAACTGACTGGATGCCGTGCCCACCATCAAATGCAAAGCCTTTCAAGGTAATGGGCACGTTAAGCTTCACCTTGGCGCCAGGCTGCAAACTGGTAATAAAGGATCGTACTTTCAGCTTGCCAATCGGACGGGTTTTGTCTGGTACCGTTCCTGGCGGTACGCATTGGCAATCATTGTCAGGAACACGGTAGGCTTTTTCCATAAAGTAGCCTTCGAAGGTATGGTCGATGACCTCAATTTCACTTAAGTGCTTGACCCAATAAGTACCGAAGTAGCCAGGAACAATCAGTTTAATGGGGTAGCCATTAAGAAAAGGGATATCGGTGCCGTTCATGGCCCAGGCAATCATCGGCTCATCGCTTAGCGCCAGATCGATACCCAGGGCCTTGATGAACTCTGGTGTTGTCGGCAATACCGGGTGGTCCAGACCGCGAAAGGTAACTTGTTTAGCCCCCGCCTGCACCCCAGCCTGCTCAAGCACTGCTTTTAACGGGATGCCCGTCCACCGCGCGTTACCTACCGAGCCGTTACCCAGCTGCGCACCAAATACCCGCGGCGATCCATAACCTCGGCTGTTACCGGAACACTGGTTGACAGCCACTACCTCGACGGTCTTTCCCAACGCCTTGAGTTCAGCGAGGCTCAAGCTGAGCGGTTTGTCCACTAGGCCTTTGATCTGTAGTTGATAGTTGTCCGCATCAATCGAGGTAGGAAGATTAGCAAGGTGATAGCGAACAAAAAAAGCGTCATTGGGCGTCAGTAGCGACTCGTTGAACACTGAAAACGGTGTTTCCAGATGCGGTGGACGAGCCGTGACACGCATCAGCGGTCTTTTCTGCGGATAAGCCACCAACTCTCGGGTTCCATTGGCAAAGTCCTGAGCCTCAGTTTCTGCCGCTCGACTATGCAACGGTTTAAATGCAAGCCCCGCAGCTACCAGACTTGCCCCCTGAAGAAAAACACGGCGCTTAATAGTGTTTCTGTTATCAATAGACATAAATTCTGCACTCTCAACACGAATAAGGATTGAAGATCAAACTCTTTACTTTATTTTCCCAAGCGCTGCCACTGGCCCGCTCTACGCGTCCGTCGTTCGTCAGATAGTTAATACAATAGGCCAAGTTGGTCGCTGACCTCAGGCTCGCAAGCCTGAGGCAGCTATTGATGAATTGACTATTTAGCCAAAGAAGCGATGCATGGCGAGACGAAAAGATGTCCTCGATACGCACCAGCAATTGTCCTGGAAACCACGATCAACCACAGGACCGCCAACACCAACACCAAGCATCCGCCAAAAATATTGAAAAAGATGGAATGGAGAACAGCGCCTAACTTGAGAGTCGTGAGGGCATAGACGCCGATAGGAAAAGTGAACCCCCACCACCCCAGGTTAAAAGGAACACCCGTCTTAAAGTAACGGACCGTGATGAGGGTGGCCATTGCCATCCACCACAACCCCAGGCCCCAGAAAAGAATGCCGGAAATCAGGCCAATGCCTTGAGCAACCTCGCCAATCCCTTGCAATCCCTGCACCGAAAAGATCGCGGGAGCGTCGCTGCCTATGACCAGCATGCCCAACGCACCCGTACCGATAGGCCCCAGGGATAACCAGCTGGATGCAGCCATGCTTTCGTGGGGAAGTTTGTGCAACGCCATGCGCAACAGCAGGATGACCAGAATGCTCAGCGCGACAGGAACCGAATAGGCCCACAGTACATAGCTGGTAATCAACATAACGAATTGCGCGCCGGTATCGAGCAGGTGCGGAGCCAGCGCCCCACCACTTGCAGCCGCGACTTCCGCCGCGACAACTGGCAGCAACCAGACGGCCGTCATTTGATCGATGCTGTGCTCTTGACGGGTGAACATCATGTAAGGAATCAGCACACCGCAAGCGAGTGCCATGACCACATCTATCCACCATAGGGCCTCAGCCAACGGTATGACAGCTGAGCCCCAGCGAGGAGCGCCAAACACTAAAAGACCATTGATAATGGTCGCAAGCCCCATCGGAATAGTGCCGAAGAACATCGAGACCGTGGAGTGCCCGAAGATCTGCTTGGCCTCGTCAAAAAACATGATCCACCGAGCCATGTACAGGGCACTGAAGGTACAGAACAGAAGGATGTTGAACATCCAGAGCCCTTCGGCAATGGACCTCAAGCCAGGGATGGCTAGAGGAAACTGAGCCAGGGCCAAGGCAAGAATGCCGGTGCCCATGGTCGCTGCAAACCAGTTCGGCGTGAATAGGCGTATCGCATCGCGAGGTCGACTCAAATGGCTAAGGGGTTTGGCTCCCGCATTGATAGTTGCGAGATCTTTAAACGACATGACAATCTTCCTGATGTATGTGTGACTGAGCGTGCGCTCATTTTTTGGGTGAGTTGCTTATCGCAATTTCGCGGCTCGGCTAATAACAGCCTCTTCGGGCAACGCTCGACTTTTGAAGAGGCTGTTATCTGGTATCAGAGTGTTGGTCAGTGCGACTTCATCCCCGCCGCCTGCATGAACAGTCGGATCAGCATGGCAAACACACCCAGTGCCGCCACGCTGCCCACATAAATCACCAGCATCCAGCCCAACTTCTGCCGCAGTAGTGGCTTATGCTCGGCCGGTTCAACAATTGTCTTACTGTCCATCGGAGCAGCCCTCTGCTAGTGGTAACCGTCTTCGTGGGTGACCTTGCCGCGGAACACGTAATAGCTCCAGAAGCTGTAACCCAAGATGAACGGGATAGTGAACAAGGTACCCAGCAGGAGAAAGCCCTGGCTTTGCGGTGGGGCAGCAGCCTCCCAAATTGAAATGGACGGTGGCACGATGTTCGGCCACAGACTGATGCCCAAACCGCTGTAGCCGAGGAATACCAGCAGCAGGGTCAGCAGGAACGGCGTGTAGTGTGCGTTACGCGCCACCGCCTTGAGCAGGCACCAGGTTGTGACCAGCACCAGGATCGGCACCGGCAGGAACCAGAACAGGTTCGGCAGGGTGAACCAGCGAGCGGCAATTTCGGGATGGGTCAGTGGCGTCCAGATACTGACGATAGCAATTACCGCCAGCAGCACGAGAACCAGCGGCCGAGCCAGGTTATGCATCAGTTCTTGCAACTTGCCTTCGGTTTTCATGATCAGCCAGGTACAACCCAGCAAGGCATACGCAACGATCAGGGCCACGCCACAGAACAGGCTGAAGGGTGTCAACCAGTCCAGCTCACCACCAGCGAACTGTCGATTGACCACCGGTATACCATCGATGAACGCCCCCAGCGCCACGCCCTGGAAGAATGTGGCGACCAGCGAACCACCGATAAAAGCTTTGTCCCAGATATGACGTTTATGTTCTTTGGCCTTGAAGCGGAACTCAAAGGCCACGCCCCGGAATATGAGCCCGAACAGCATCAGAATCAGCGGCAGATATAACGCCGACAACACCACCGAGTAAGCCAACGGGAAGGCACCGAGCAGCGCCGCACCACCCAGTACGAGCCAGGTCTCGTTACCATCCCAGATGGGGGCGACTGTGTTCATCATCACGTCACGATCGGTCTTGCCCGGAATGAACGGAAAGAGAATGCCAATCCCCAGGTCGAAGCCGTCCATGATCACGTACATCATGATGCCGAAAATGATGACCACGGCCCAAATCAATGGAAGATCAATACCCATAACTCAGTTCCCCTTCTTGTTCAGGCTAAGGCGGTGATCACCTTCACCGTTGTCGTCGATAGCGGAAAGTGGACGAGCCGGCGTACGTTGCTGAACAGGACCTGCGTGGCTGATTTCTGCGCCTTCGTTGGTCTTCGGGCCTTTACGCACCAGGCGCATCATGTAGCCGAAACCGGTCCCGAACAGCGCGAAATACACCACCACAAACAGCACCAGGGTAAGGCTCATTTGTGCCACACTGTGGTTTGAGGAAGCATCGGCAGTACGCAACAGGCCATACACCACCCACGGTTGACGACCGATTTCAGTGGTGAGCCAACCGGCGAGAATCGCGATCAAACCGGACGGCCCCATGAACATCGCCAAGTACAGAAAGGGGCGGCACTGGTAAAGCGTTCCGCGTTTGCGTAACCACAAGCTCCACAATCCGGTGAAGAGCATCAACATGCCGAGGCCAGCCATGACCCGGAACGACCAGAACACAATGGTCGAGTTTGGGCGATCTTCAGGGGCAAACGATTTCAGTGCGGGAACCTGCTTCTCCAGGCTATGGGTCAATATCAGACTGCCCAGGTACGGAATTTCGACGGTGTATCCAGTCTTCTCGGCTTTCATGTCCGGCCAGCCGAACAGAATCAGCGGCGTCGGTTCGTTACCACGGTTTTGCCAATGACCTTCAATCGCAGCGATTTTTGCCGGCTGATGTTCCAGCGTATTCAAGCCGTGCATATCACCGACCATGATCTGAATGGGCATGACGATCAACGCCATCCACATGGCCATCGACAGCATGGTGCGGATCGCCGGGTTATCACGGCCGCGCAACAGATGCCAGGCAGCCGATGAACCGACAAAGAAGGCGGTGGCAACAAACGCAGCGATCGACATGTGTACGAGGCGGTACGGTAACGACGGGTTGAAAATGACCGCCAGCCAATCCGTCGGAATCACCTGCCCGTTAACGACTTCGAAGCCATTAGGGGTTTGCATCCAGCTATTGGACGCCAAAATCCAGAAGGTCGAAATCAGCGTTCCAAGAGACACCATTACGGTCGAGAAAAAATGCAGTCTGCGCCCGACGCGGCCCCAGCCGAACAACATTACGCCCAGAAAGCCCGCCTCAAGAAAGAAGGCTGTAAGCACCTCATAGGTAAGCAGAGTCCCGGTGACGGGACCGGCGAAGTCCGAAAAACGACTCCAGTTGGTACCGAACTGATAGGCCATCACAATGCCGGACACCACGCCCATGCCGAAGTTGACCGCAAAAATCTTCGACCAGAAGTGGTATAGATCACGGTAGGTGTCGTTACGAGTCTTGAGCCACAACCCCTCAAGAACGGCCAGGTAACCAGCCAAACCGACGGTGATAGCCGGGAACAGAATATGGAACGACACCGTAAATGCGAACTGCATTCGCGCCAAGTCTAATGCCTGTAGGTTAAACATAACTGCCCTCTTGTATGCAGATAAAGCATGACTGCGCCCGCACTTTTAAATAAGTGACTGCGCTCTACATTACCGATGTACTTTCTCTGCCGAGATGGCACGCAGAATCACGAAAGGTAAGCCGGCTCAAATCTTTTAAATCAGCAAAAGATCATTAACCAAACTTCAACCACCAGAACTGAATACAACACGCAAATCATTGGAGCACGGTGAGTCTTGACTTAAAGACTCCGCCCCGTGAATAAGTGTTAAACCACGCGAGACTGACGCCCCATAAAACCCCCACATTCGATTTTTCCAAGAACGATAGGAATGGAGCTCAGCAAAGCCATTAAGAACAACTACGACCCGTATGATGCTCATACTTCTTATGCGTGATTACGCGTTATAGCAATCCTCCTGATGTGAAGGTGTGTAGTTTAAGTCATTTTCTTATCGGCTTTTTACCGTATTATCGGCAAGCCTTATCGATTTTACCGATAAGGCTTTTGACGCGGCATCTCTGTCGTGAACATGATGCTTAACGCAACATTTATCAGGGCGATGCTACAAGGTACAAACAGCTGTCGAGAATCATGACCCATGGGTGATCGAGGCTCGATTAACTCAGCAGTATGGCGAACGGAGTGCGTATATAAAATCGAGGCTAAATCGCTGACAAGGGTAAACGCCCGAGACTATTACAAAGTTCGGACATTTTTTCTTTCGCGCACGCCGGTATTAGAGCTCTTTAACGGAGGGAAGAGGTGCAGTTTCTCGGAAAAAAAACGACTCACCTATTTCATAAATTAAAGCCTGCGCTACAGGTACACGATCTCCATCATCAGGGTTGCGTTATAACTGCCAACCGCAGGTAACTCCTGTGCGCCAAGTACCGGCTTGACCGAAAGCTTGAGATTGAGCGCAGTCGCCTCGACCAGGAACGTCAGTGGCTCGCCAAAGTTGAAGTCCACTTCGCGGACAGTGCCTGTCACGTCGCTCAGACGGGTTTTCAATCCCAGTTTGTCCAACGTAGTACGCAACGTAGCGGCGTCGTAAGCGCCGTTGCCGGCAGTGAAGCGCAATTGCACCTTACTGCCTTTCGTACATTGGAAACCCAGGGCAACGTCTGTCCACTCGTTAAGCCCCATTCTCAATGAGTTGAGACTCACGTTGGGAAGATCAACGCTTTGCGTCGCCCCAAAGTTGGCGGTACAGGGCGGCTTGATAAGGCTGCCGCTGATGTCGAGACGGGTGGAATCGGCGGCTATGGTCTTGGTGGAGCAAAGCATGACCGCCGACAATAACGTCCCCCACAGCATCAGTCTGACGACCATTGACATATCACAAGTACTCGATACTGATCATCGTCGAAGCACTGAAATCACCCTCGGTGAGCGCACCAGTCGCAACGAGCTTTGCCTTCATGCTCAAGTCTACGATGCCGCTTTGCTTGGTCAGCGTACGTTTCGCCCCCGTGATATCAACTTCCGAACTGTCGCTGTTCAGCGTCAGCGTGTACGCCAGATTGGCCTTGTCCGTTGCCGCCCGGGTGGTCGAGCCAGCCGTGGCGCTCGACGCCTTGACGCTGACACTCAAGGAAGAGTTCGCCGGACAAGACAGCGTAATGGGCACAGGGATCACTGGCGCGGAGGAGACTTGGTCATAACGCAGGCTGCCAAAATTGACGCTCAACGTCTTGCTACTGGTCACCGTGCAAGGCGGCCTGGTGAGAGTGCCGGATACATTAATGGTGACAGTATCGGTAATCGCGAGTGCAGACCGGCAGGTCAGCATCACGACAACTGCAGCGGTCAGCGACAAAGGCAATTTCATGATCGAGTTCCTTTAGAAGATCAGGGATAGACAATGTTCAGTGTGTACTGGCTGGAAAAATCCCCGACAGGGGAACTGCCAGCATTGAGTTTGGGACGGAATCCAAGTTGGATGAGGTTGCTACCCTTGTTCATTGCAAAATTGCGCGGTGTGTTAAAGACAACGGCGGAGGTGTTGTCGACCCATGTGGCGGCCATGGATAAACCGTCAAGGGTAGTTGCGGATACACCAGGGGAACCATTGACCGCGCTTTGAGTCGGTACGAGCGTGACATTGACCTGCGTGTCTGCGGTGCAGTTCAAGCTGATTTCAGCCACCTGCTGCGACGAGGCGAAGTCGTTGCTCGTAAGCGCGCCGAACCCCAGAGAAAGTTGAGACGCCGAGCTCATGGAGCAGGCAGGTTGAACGACGTTATAGACGACGAATACCGTCCCAACAATTACTTTATTACCCGAAAAAGCTTTATCGGTTCCATATAAGGTCACAGCGGGAGCATAAAGTCCTGGCGTGGACTTAGTGATGCCGGAAATTATGAAATCGTATGGAAAAGTATCGCCGACAGTTAGGTATCCATCACAATTGCCCGGACCAAAGCAATTAGTATCTGATGGAGCACTCTCATAAGGTACGGGATAACCGGTTGCTGCTGCCACTACCGTTAAGTCTCGCCCCGTCGTATTACCCTTCCCTTCCTGTGTTTGGGTGTAGTATCCACCCAACGCAATGATTGAGTTGACTTTGCAAGTTCCTGCTAAGTGGGTTTGGAAATGGCTGAGTGGACTTACCTCTTTTAGATACAAGGTCGTTTGACGGTTGCTGCAGGTTAAATTAAGTATCGGATCCGCAGACATAGCGTATTGACTGGCAACGCTGCAAAAAACAATAAATAAACAGCGCTTGATTTTTATTATCCAGATAAATTTCCCCATTATCAGATCACGCATTGGAGCACCTCATTCGTTATCGTCAGCCGTTATCTTTTTGGAGGGGGGGGTGCAAGTGACCTTGAACTGACCAATGCCCGTTGGCGGCAGATTGTATTGTTTTAAGTCCAGGTTCTCGCTACACCAAAGTTTGTCGTTAACCTTGATGACCAGTCGGAACTTGTCTGGCACACCGGTCAGGAACACCCTGCCCTTGTCTGCAATCATCGCGTCGCTCAGCAAGTTGCCTTCAAGATCGAATACTTGGGCTTGTGCTGCAAACGGCGCGGGCGTGCCCTGCTGTGTGGTGACGCTGGCCAGAAGGCGACGACCGTTATGGGTCTGAAAATTGGCCAACACGAAAGCGCCGCGGTTAGGCGTGACTTCCTGGACCAGTCCAGGAATATCGACATCATCGGATAACGAGTCAGTGTTGAGCGACACTCGGTTATTACGATAAGGCTGGGCCGACGAAATAATCGTGTAGCCACTGCTGTTGGTCTTAACGCCGCTTCGGGTCAACACGCCGACATCGGCGGCACCGGGTGTGGCCACGATAATATTCGTTTCCCCCAGCGGCTGAGAAAACATCACAGTATCCCGCGTGGCGACGACAGCCCCTTCTACGCCATAGTCCAATTGCCGATTGTTTTTATCGCTGTTATACGAACCGTGCCAAATTCCATTGGCACCGTTGTAACGTGCGGCAACCGAACCTCCCACGACCCGTTCATCATTACTGACCTGCTGGTTGACGCCCAAGGTGTAGGACAGCGCATCGTCCTGGAACTTGGAGCCGCTGAAGGTGGCTGAGCGAGTGGCTCCGCCGTTGGAATCCTGGTTGCTGCTGAAACCAATACGGCTGCTGCTGCCAGGCTGTCCCAGAGGAATACTCACGCTCAAGGACAGGCTGCGGGTGTCGTCACCGCTGCTGCTGTTCTGCGCCAACCCCAGATTGTAAGAGGCATAGCCCACGCTGAAGCTGTAACCCAGCTGCAACGACGTGTTGCTCTTGGCCATATTCCAGTAATCCGTCTTGGTCAGGCTGGCGAACATGCCACCGTAACCGCCCAATTGCTGCGATACGCTGGCAGTGAAGCTGCTTTTCATATGGCCTTGCAGGTACGGCGAAAATGCCCGGCTGCTGTCCAGGGCCTCATCGACATAGGGGGTTAACGAACGATTACTGCGCGCATTGACCGCCTCATTGAAGCTGTAATAACCGCTCGTGGAATAGCGATAGCCAATCAGGCTGAAGTTGGTATCTGTCAGGTCTAACGTTTTGGAATAGCGAAAACGATAGGACTGACCCGAAAGCGTTTTAGCCTCAACCCCCATGTCATCGCTCACCGCGTGGGTCACGTCGACGGAAATCGCACCGACGCCGGCAAAATCGTAAGCAAAACCCAATAGCGATGACTTGTATTGATCACTGACTATGGCGCCGCCAAACAGCGTCGTGCCGTCGCTCAATCCGCGGCGCAACGTGCCCAGCACAAAGGCTGGTTTTTCCTGACTGATCGCCCCATCAGCCGGTCGATACTGCCCTGCCGTCAACGAGTAGCTTTGCTGGCCTTCACGCATCATGTAGGGCACCGAAGAAAACGACTGGGTGTAGACCTGACGCTCGCCATTGGGGCCTTCGACACTCACCTCGATATCGCCGTTACTGGAGGTTGAATAAAGATCCTTTAACGCGAACGGACCGGAAGGCACCCATTGTTCACTGATCACGTAACCGCGCTGGCGTAACGTGACCAATGATCGACCGTTTGCCACGCCACGCACGACGGGCGCGAAGTTGCGCGAGTCTTCAGGCAGCATGTCCAGGTCCGACTCGATGCCGACACCGCGAAAGGAAATGGAGTCGAATAGTTCGCTATCGGTAGAGCTCTCGCCGATTGTGGCAATGGCCATCATGTCGCCCAGATCGCGCTGGGCATAGGTATCTACCGATTTCCAATTGCCCTCGACGTTGGTGCTTTTCTGCCAGGTCGAAAAATTACGCAAGCGCCAGGCACCGGTATTGATACCGCTGCGCAAACTACCGAACTGTGACTGACGATTGCCGTATGACGCTTCGTAATGGCTACCGGAAAAATTATAGTTGGAGAAGGCTACTTGCTCCCCGTCACTCCAGCTTTTGCGCCTGATTGCAAACGGAACGCTGCCGATGTACGCCTGCGGAATCTGCAGATCCAGATGCTGCTTATGAAAGTCGTAGCTATAGGTGATATCAGCCAAATCACTGTTGAAGTAGACACATTGGTCGGCACTGATATCGGCCTGGGCAAGCCGGCTCGATTCAACCCCCAACGCTGCCAGGTCATCAACACTGAAACAGGGGAACAATCCCGTGGGAGTCGGTTTCTGATCCGCTGCTTCCTGAACGAATCGCACGTCACGTTGCTCTACCTTCCGATTATCGGCGGTCACATTGACACGGTACACGCCCGGCAATTGCCCCTTGCTCATGGTCTTGACTTGCTCGGCCACTTCGGTCGAAGTGTTACCTCCGCCAATTTCCAGAAATGAAGCATCGAAGCTGTAATCCGCGTAAACCACAGGGGTTGTCAATCCTGAAGTAATCAGGGCAAAGCAACTCCAATACTTTGTTAGGCGCGCATAAGCACACATGCGCAAACGAGGCATGAGAGAGTCCTTTCCTTAAGATTTAGAACCTTAATACTTAGTTAACTGTGACGGGATCTGCCTTGATGGTGCTGCCGTATTCATTTATGTAACTTAGTACAATTTTATCGCCAGATTTAAGTGCTTGTGCGGACTGCAGCGTACTAACTGGCTTAATGACCTCCGGCAAATCTTTGTTAATGATGTTATTAACCAATACCTCACTCACCACGACATTAAAACCTGAGCGATTACGAACACTCAGTTTGCCATTGTCAACGCTCCACTGCAGTTGATCAACAGCGTCCTTCAGTGACCCCTTCAAGTTTTCCGGGCGATAAAAAAGCTTGATCGTCGTTTTCAATGCAATCTGCAGTACGTTCTGACTGTGCTGCTCGGCGCTCACCGCCGGGATAGCCTTGACGTTGACAAAGAACAGACTCTCCCTGTCGCCAGGCAAGTTCTGTACGTTGGTCGCGATTATTCGCAGAATGTTCTGACTTTTCGCATCGAGCCTGAACAGCGGCGGAGTAACAATAAACTCATCGGCACTGGTATCGCGATTGTCATAAGGACTTATCCAAGACTGAACCAAATAAGGAGAATCATCATCGGTGTTGGCCAGAGAGAGATTCGCCTCTTTGTCTTTACCTTGATAAACCACGCGTGTGGTGCCCACGTTGACGCCCGCCTGAAGCTGAGGCAACCAAAAACACGCCGCCAGAGCCGTAAAGGCCGCAACTTTTAAGCGCATGATAAATAGTCCTCGGTTAACACCAGGGCTCGCTACTGAATTCGACCCCTGGCGTTAATATCATGATTACTTGTAGGTCACATCGAAACTGGCCAGTGCATTTACCTGGCCGGTGCCGATACCGCGAACACCAGGCTTACCATCAGCACCCTCTGTGTCTGCAACCAGGCGCACATAAGATGCGGTGAAATCAAAGGTATTGGACTGCGGGCGCAACACGTAATCCGTGCTGGCGGTGTTGAGTGGTAGTTTGGCTCCGGTGCGGGCATCGTTGATTTGAATACCGACCCCCGCTACCTGATTGGCACCGGTCATGCCCAGGATCGTTGGATCGGAAGACGATTGCTGTCCGCGGAAGGTGATCGCCGCATTTTTCAATGTGGCACTGCTGCAGTTTTCCAGCGAGATTGAAAACGGAACGGATCCAGCGGTGGCGCCGACCGTGTTGGCGAAGTCCCCCACGCGGACCTGCCCCAAATCAACCGACTTCTTCACATTTTCGGTACTGATGGTACAAGCGTTGTCATTGATCGAACCCGTGAATTCAACCTGGCCGTCCGATGCCTGCGCACTGACGGCGGCCATCAGGATCAACAATGAGGAACCACACAGAGCGGTGCATTTACAGATATTCTTAACCATGAAAGTTACCCTTAGCTGTAGTAGATGTGCAATTTCATCATTTAACGTCCCTGTTCCACGGCTTGCCGCAGCAGGTGATTTAATGATGTACTGCAACATGCGCCTACCACCATAAGACGATTCTTAAACACCACTTATCTTCACGAATAAAAACACGCAGCAAGGCCAAAACGCTGTTCACTCACTTACTACTGGTAGTCGCATGCGGTGATGCGCGCTCTCGTTTGATTCTTAAGAAAATCAGGCAATCCACTTTCGATCTCCGGTAAAGCAGATGGTCAACCATCGTGTCGTGTCCGGCTTGCCAAGTTTGGCGGAAATCTGTTCCCTGAGTGCATCTAGCTTTCCCACATCCTGCAATTGATAGTCCATCGGCAACACTACATGAATTTCGATAAACCGCGCACGTCCATGTTTCTGAACATACGAGACGTATTCGGAAAAACCCTGATTAGCTTTAACCTCGTCCATCACTCGGCGAACTTTTTCATCTAGCTGATCGGGGACGATCCCAAGTACATCGCGTAACGCTGGCCTTAAGATCTTAAGCGCCGGCGCGAGCATGCTCAGCCCCAACAGGATCAGGACAGATGGATCGACGTAAGCAGCCCATGCGCCATAGCCTTGCGACTTGAGCACCAACGCGGTGAGAAAGCTAACCAGCAAGCCGATCGAAAGCATTGCATCCACCAGCCAACTGACATTGTCGAACTGGATCAGCGAAGATTTCAACGTACGATTGCGATAACGGACGTAGAAGAAATAACCCAAACAGACGACGCTAAGTACTGCCGCAAAAGGGATCACGATGCTCAATTCGACCTCGCGCCCACCATTGACTATGCCGAACATACCGCTGAGGAAGGCGTAAATTGCAATCAATAACAGAAAGCTGCCTTCGATGAGCAGTACCATCGGTTCCAGGTGCCAGAAGCCAAACTGGAAGCGCTGGTTGCTTTCCTTGGCAATCAACTTGGCGGTGATCAGCATTAGAACTTTTATGAAGGTTGCGACCAACGAAAAAAACCCATCGAACAAAATCGATTGGGAGCCAGAAAAAAACCCCGTGATGATAGCGGCAATTGCCACAGCAAACATCAGAGCGGTCGATTGTTTGAGCATTGTCTGCTCAACACGGTTACTCACATAGCCTCCTACAACATAATTCAACTCGCCGCCTAGCACGGCTAATCTTGCGAAGCCTAGTCTACGCCACAGTCTTTACGCAATTTCGTGAAATATACTAGCAAATGTATATAAGAATCGTCCTATATACGAATACACAACCCTTGTCCCGGAAAGCTGCCATAGCGCTGCAAAGAAAAAATTATTGATATTTAGGAATCGTCTTATGTTCCTATCGTTATAGCCGTGTTAGTCAGCTTGATCAATCAATGAAAATCGCCACATGAAAATACACAAAAGCCTTACCGAGCCAGACAGTCCTCTGCGGCTTATAAGTTCTTACGACACTAAACTAAAATGATGTGACCGCTACGTCAGCGAATAAAGACAAAGAGCGCCAGTTTTAGGAATCGCCTGATACCCGCTCAAATACCCTATCGATAGGGTATTCGGATGAAACTGAAGAACTACCTTTACCAGATCAATCCCCTCCTCTCTACGCCAAACGCCGCAAGACGTTTGTTGCGTATTTTTGGCGTGGTTTTGCTCGTCGGTATACTAAGCGGCGTCTACAGTTTCCTGCTGCTGACGTTCAACGCCGAAGTGTCGCGCAGACGCAGCCACATGAGCAGTGCGATTGCTGAAGCCCATACCTTTTTCACCACCCGCGAAGCGCTGCTCGAAAGCCTTAGCCTGTCGGCGATTCGCAAGCCCGATGGCGTAAAGCCGCAAGTATCACCGGAAGAAATCCATTTACTGCTGGGCAATACGCGCGGCAAGCAATGGAGCATTTGGCTGAGCGAGCGGATTCGGCAATATCTGAAGAGCAAGCAGGTCAACTTGCTGTACGTCAGCAGTGGCAACAATCTTCAGGTGAAAAGGCTTTATACGGCAACACCGACCGTGGCCGATTTTCCCCAGGCAATGCTCGAACGGTTGCAAGCGTTGAAAGGTGAGAATTCCAGTGCGATGGACGAGTTGTGGCTGACCAATCAATCGTCCAGCCATTCTCAGTTATACATATTCATTCGCCTTGATGCGCACGACCTCGATTCCGGGTGGCTGGGACTTGAGATGGACGGTCGCGAAGTATCCCATGCGTTGGATGATCAAAGCGCCGGGCAGTTCATGATGTTCAACCCCGACGGCATGCTGCTGTTCAGCAACAGCCAACCTGCACAGATCTGTAAAAATCTCATGCAAATACAGCGTCAGAATTTCTTTGGCTTTGTTGGAAACAATTTTCTGCCCGATAATCTGGTGATGCGCAAACAATTGAAGTCATCCGACTGGCAGTTGGTCTACTCCATCGATTTGCGGGATGTGCTCATCGCACTATGGCCACGACTTGGCGGCGCCCTACTGTTCTGCCTGTTCAGCATCAGCCTGGTGTGGATTGTGATTCGACGCCTCGAATACCGGTTTATCACGCCCACCATCAGTCGGATCCAGGCGCTGGTCGAAAGCGAACTATTCAGCAGCGACGTGATTCAGACCGCACCCGTTGCGCTGTGTGTGCTGCGGCGCGCCAACGGCCAGGTGGTGCTGGAAAACACATTGTCACAGCAATGGCTGGGCCAGAGTGGTGAGCGTGAACGGCTCAGTCCGCGCTGGATCTACCAGGCATTCGATGAGATGAACCCGCAAGTCACTGACTACTTCGAAGCCGCCGACGGTCGTCACCTGTACCTGAGTTGCGCGCCCACCCGTTACAAGGGCGAAGACGTGTTGCTCTGCGCCTTTAGTGACATCAGCACCCGCACTCAGATTGAAGATGCGCTGGATCAGGCGCGGCAACTGGCCGATGCAGCGAACGAAGCTAAAACCCTGTTCCTGGCCACCATGAGCCATGAAATCCGCACGCCTTTATACGGCGTGTTGGGCACCTTGGAATTGCTGGCCCGAACCGAACTGGATGCGCAACAAACCAACTATCTGCGCACCATCGAAGGATCATCCGCGACGCTGTTACAATTGATCTGCGATGTACTCGATGTATCGAAAATCGAAGCCGGGCAACTGGCACTCGAACTCACAGAGTTCAGCGTACTAGAACTGATTCACGAAGTGATCCAGGGATACGCAGCAGCAGCCCACGGCAAGGGCCTTGACTTATACGCGGTAATTGATCCGAAATTACCGGAACGGATGATCGGCGATGTGTCGCGCATCCGCCAAATTCTCTACAACCTGCTGAGCAACGCCGTCAAATTCACCGACGCGGGCCATATCGTCCTGCGCGTGAGTTTGATTGGCCGCGACGGCGAGCGCGCCAACTTGTTCTGGCAAGTCTCGGACACTGGAAAAGGCATCACCCAGGAGGACCAGACACGAATTTTTGAACCCTTCTACCAAACTCGCGGCCACGCCAACGTGATCGCCGGTACTGGCCTCGGTCTGCCCATTTGCCAGCGCCTCACTCACTTGATGAATGGCAGTATCCGCGTGGTCAGCGAACCCGGACTGGGTAGCAGTTTTTCGCTGACTCTCTCTCTGGAACAGCCCTCAAGCCCCGCGTTGAATGACAGTTTCACGCCGTTGTTGCCAAAAGTGGTGTTTGTGCTTTCACCCGTTCGCGAACTCGCGGAAGCCATCAGCGGCTGGTTACGTCGATGGGGCGCACGCCCGCAACTCGAGCGCCCTTCGCGCGGCACCGATACGCCAGACAGCGTGCTGCTTGAGCTGCATCCCGGTTGCTACGAAGCGCGCCTGGCCCCTGAATGGACGGGGCCGCTGGTGATGGCCACCGGCGAGGGCTACAAAGAACCCCAAGCAGGTTCCGGCGGCTGGGTCGTCAACATCAACTATCTGGAGGCCATTCATCAGGCTGTCAGCCGGGCCCAAGGGCTTTCGGCAATCAAACTGGAAAATGACAACCTGCAATGGCAGCTGAAAAAGTTGCATTTGCACATACTGGTGGCTGAAGACAACGTCATCAACCGGTTGATCCTGCATGACCAATTGCAGGAACTAGGGTGTACGGCAGAACTTGCCGGCAATGGTGAGGAGGCACTGATGATGTGGCGCAGAGGTCGCTTCGACATGATTCTGAGCGACGTCAACATGCCGCGCAAAAATGGCTACGAACTGGCGCGAGAGTTGCGCCGTATGGGTTGCAACGTACCGATCATCGGCGCAACCGCCAACGCCATGCGCGGCGAAGAAGCCCTGTGTCTGGCTGCTGGAATGAACCATTGCCTGGTCAAACCTTTCACGTTGCAGGCCTTGCACAACCAACTGGCGCCTTACGAAAGAACTTCTAATGAAACCACTTAGTATCCTGATCGTTGAAGATCACCCTTTCCAGCAACTGTATTTACGGAATCTGTTCAGCGAGCTGGGAGACTTTGATCTTAAGTTCGCTCAAGAAGGCAGCGTAGCGCTGGACTTCCTGAAAAGGCGCGACTTCGATCTGGTGCTGACTGATTTGCTGATGCCGGGGATGGACGGCGTCCAGTTCATTCAGGGTTTGGCAGCATCAGGTTCAAGGCCCGCGCTGGCGATCATGAGCGTCGCCTCCCGACGCATGCTGACCAGCGCCAGCCTCGCCGCGCGCAATCTAGGCGTCAGCGTCATCGGCCTTATTTCCAAACCGGTCAAGAGCGGTGCACTACGTAAGCTAACCGAGCAGTTGAGAAAAATGCATCAAGCCACCCAGCCTCCGCCCGGCCCGGAAATTGATCACATGGCGATACTCGCGGGTCTGGACAACGGTGAATTGCAAGCCTGGTTCCAGCCAAAAAAGTCGCTGGTCAACGGCCGTATCGTCGCAGCAGAGGCGCTGGTGCGCTGGATCCATCCTGAGCATGGCGTGCTGTTGCCGGGTATGTTTCTGCCCGCCTTCAAGGCGTTTGGCCTGGAGGAAAGCCTGCTCTGGTGTATTCTCGAGCAAGCGATGAAGGCGCAGAAACTATGGGACGTTCAAGGCTACGCGATTCCCGTGTCAATCAACTTGCCCACCCACTTGCTTAACAGTCCGGACCTGCCGGACCGGATTCTGCAATTTGTCCTCAAACACCATGGCGTCCCGGCGATGATCTGTTTCGAGCTGATGGAGTGTTCGATGCCCGACGACATCAGCAACTTCTACGCCGGTGCGTGCCGATTGCGCATGAAGGGATTCGGGCTTTCGCAGGATGATTTCGGTCAGGGCTACAGTTCGTACATGAATCTGGTGTCAACGCCGTTCACCGAACTGAAGATTGACCGGGCACTGGTGCACGGCTGCGGCGAAAATGAAGAGTTGACTCTGGCCCTGACCAGCATCGTCGCACTTGGACGTCAGTTGGGTCTCACAGTGGTGGCCGAAGGCGTGGAAACAGCACAGGAGCTGGCACTATTGCGTAGAATCAACTGCACTCAGGTTCAGGGGTTTCTCATTTCCCATGCGGTGTCATCATCCGAATTTCAGCAACTGCTGACCCAGGACGGCCCGGCTGTGGCGGATTGAATCCTTGGCGCACAGATTTTGTTTCATCAGAGGTAGCGGTGTCCAAGGCTTATACAAGCGTCTCCAACAGGCTGGTCCAATGACTCATCCCAATGTGCTACTGCACAAACTGGCCAGTAGCTCGCTGCGCATGAATAAAGGTGTCGTGATGCTGTGCGGTCTGGCATCAGTGTTGGTTGGTTTCAGTGTCTGGGGCCTGAATCGTATGGTCACCGAACAGCGTGATGCGGTGCGTTATCACTTCGCCCGACTGATGGAGAACATTGGCGAACAAGACACTTTCCTCAGCGCTATCGCCAAGCAGAGTGCCAAGGGACTCACGCTGAATACGCAGCGGATGAGCATGTCTGTTCAAGAACCTATGCCCGAGCAAGGCAGCGGGATTTACCGGGCTCAAGAGCTGTCTTTTTCCCTACCCTTCAGCGTCAAGATCAACCCGGCAGCGATTGAAACGGCTGAGCGCGCCAAGGTCTTCGCGCTGGGCGCGCACCTGGCCAGTTACTACAGCGCATTCTGGTCAGCCTCGCACTATCAGTCGCCCCAGGTGTTTCTATTCAACGTCCCGGACAACTTTGATATCGCCGTGCCCGCCGCCGGGCAATTACGCGGCGCCGGGCAGAACCAGGGGGTCAGCTTCCAGCAAATACTGACGCACGTATTGCAGCGCCTGCAGGATAAAAATCCGCAACCATTGGATAGCCGGGTTCACTGGGTTCGCTATCGTGCTGAAGTGGATAAAGACGTCGCTCCGAGGGTACTTGCTTACATCAATGTCAACCTGCCGGCAAGCCAACTGGACATTGACGGTGCCAGTCCGTGGGTAGTCGTGGCATCGCTGTTGAACCTGAGCCAGATCAACGATATCGAGCGCATCATGAAATGGTCGATCTACGACCGCTTCACACTCACCGCGCCCAACGGCAATCTGTTGGTCGGCACCGAGCCGCCCGACTGGACGTTGAGCGAAGGGCTGAACGTTCGCCTCGACGGTCTGGTGTTCAAGATTTCCAATGAAGGCCCGCAACGCTGGACAGCGGTTTACGTAGTCGGCTTCAAGAGCTTTATCGATTACGCGTGGTGGCCACTGCTCGGCGTTTTGACGTTAATGATTGCCACCATTGGTGGTGGCTGGGCCTTCAACCGCTGGTATAAAACCCGCGTGGTGCTGCCCGCGCATCAAGCGCATCAGAGCATTGCCGAAAGCGAGGCATTCAGCCGCGCGGTCATCGACGCTGCGCCCACTGGGCTGTGTGTGGTGCATTGCAGTGATCATCAAGTATTGCTGGAAAACCAGCGTATTCAGGAGTGGCATCAAAGCGACCGACTGATCGCGGTTCTCAACCAGAAACGCCCGCTGACCAGCCCCGGGCAGACCGACCTCGAAATCGATGGGCGCCATCTGCACGCGGGGGTGGTAGGCGCTCGCTACCATGGTGAGGATGTCTGGATCTGCGCATTCCATGACGTGACCCGGCATATAAATGATGCTGCGGCACTGGAGCAGGCTTTGCGTGCGGCCGATTCGGCAAACGAGGCGAAAACGCGCTTTCTGGCGACCATGAGTCATGAAATTCGCACGCCGCTGTACGGCGTTCTAGGCACGCTCGAACTGTTGGGCCTGACCGATCTCAAGCCGCGTCAACAGGAATACTTGCGCACCATTCATCGTTCGTCGGCCACCCTGTTTCAGCTGATCAGCGACGTACTCGATGTATCGAAAATCGAATCCGGGCAGATGACCATTGAAGCTCAGGACTTCTGCCCGCTGGAGCTTACCGAAGATACTTTGCGCGCCTACAGTGCGTTCGCCGAGGTCAAAGGCTTGCAGCTTTATGCCTGCATTGATTCGTCGGTCCCGGACCGGGTGCAAGGCGATCCGCTGCGCATCCGGCAGATTCTCAATAATCTACTGAGCAATGCGATCAAGTTCACCGACAACGGCCGCGTGGTATTGCGACTACGGCTGCTGGATCAAAACGCCGGTGGCGCCAACCTGCAATGGCAGGTCAGCGACTCCGGAATCGGCATTTCCCAAGCGCAGCAAACGCAGCTGTTCGACCCGTTCTATCAAGTGCGCGATGCGTCCAGCGAAGCCGGCGCCGGCCTCGGCCTGGCGATTTGCTGGTGGCTGTGTGAACTGATGGCCGGACAATTGAAAGTGGTCAGCGAACCCGGACTGGGCAGTAGTTTCTCTCTGCATTTGCATGTCGCTTGCGCAGAAGGCCAATTGAGCGACTGCCCTGAGTTCGCGCCTGATGCGCCGCCAATTTACGTACAGGCTCCGGCGCCCGAACTGGCACAGCATGTCTGCAAATGGTTCAACCGACTGGGTCAGGAAACCCGCATCCTCGGGCCGGACGCGAAATACTTGCCCGACTCTACATCGCTGCTGCTGGATGTGCTGCCGTCCTCGAAACTTGCCTGGGCCGGCCCGCGCGTCATCGCCACGACCGCGGGGGCAAACCCGGCGGAATACACCGTCGAGGGTTGGTCGGTCGATGCGCATGACATCCGGGCGATGGCTTGGGCGGTCAGCTTCGCGCAACAAGGTGCGGGTAAACGAAGCCGAACGGCGCTCACGGAGCAGGTCCGACGCCTGGATCTGAACATTCTGATTGCCGAAGACAACCCGATCAATCGGGCGATCATCAAAGAGCAACTTGAGGCGCTGGGCTGCACAGTGGTTGCCACGGCCAACGGCGAACAAGCCCTGAACCAATGGCTGCCAGGCTTGTTCGACATGGTGCTGACCGACGTCAACATGCCCGTCATGAATGGCTATGAACTGGCCAGGGCGCTGCGCAGGAACGATGCTGATTTGCCGATCATCGGCGTCACAGCCAATGCCCTGCGCGATGAAGGCGAACATTGTGCGGCGGCGGGCATGAACGCTTGGCTCGTCAAGCCATTGAACCTGCACATGCTGCGCACGCAATTGCTCAAACATTGCACAGTCGCCGATCCATTACCTGCTGTTGATCCCGACCAGCATGCACCTGATATTCCTTGCACTGATCAGCCGCAGTTTTCGCCGAAAATGCGTGCGTTGTTCTTCAGCACCATGCAACAGGACATTGGTAAGGTCACGGCCTCACTTCAAGACAACGACGCGGCTGCACTTGGTCGCCATCTGCACAGCATGGCCGGAGCTTTGGGCGCCGTGCGGGCCGACAGTTTGGCGAACGATTGCGTCAGCCTCGAGAGTCGCCTGGATGGTCGGCCTCTTACTCCGGCTTTGGCCACCGAGATCGGCGCTATGCTGGGGCGACTGGCAGCAATGCTCGACGCGCTGGCGTAATCCGTATGCATTCAACAATAAATCAGGGAAAGCCGAACATGGCAAAACTCAACGTCGTGATCGCCGATGATCACCCCATCGTGTTATTGGGTGTACGTGAGCTGATAGAGCGCGATGAACGCTTTAGCGTCGTGGGTGAAGCGATGTGCTCGAACGAGCTGATCGAGTTGCTCAAGCGTCAATCCGTTGATCTTGTGATCACCGACTTCAACATGCCCGCTGATTCACCTTATGGAGATGGCCTGAAGCTGGTGGAATACCTGCTCAGGCATTTTGCCGATGTGAAAGTCCTGGTACTGACCATGATCTCCAGCCCGTTGATCCTGACGCGACTACATGAATTGGGCGTCGTCGGAGTCATTCAGAAAAGCCAGTTGCATGAGGAGATTCAATTGGCATTGATGGCCGTGGCGCAAGGTCGTTCGTTCAACAGCGCCAAGCCGGCGCCGACGTGTGTGAAGGAGCCCAATGTAGCGCTGGATGAAAGGCTCTCTCGGCTGTCGCCCAAGGAGTTCGAAATCTTGCGCATGTTTGTCGCCGGGCAGAGCGTAACCACGATTGCCCGCAACCTTTCCCGAAGTGCAAAAACTATCAGCACGCAAAAGATTGCGGCCATGCGCAAGCTGGATGTTGCCAGTGATCAGGATCTGCTGACGTATTGCCTGGAAAATAACGTGTTTAGCTGAGGCTGATCTATCAGCCGAATTCAATCAAAAAAAAGCGTTCACCTGGATAAGCGTGAACGCCGACATCGGACTATCAGATCGCAATCAATCTATTCGAACAGTCGCTTTCTTCGCAGCGCTTTCGCAACCGAGTAAGGCGACGTCACGCCGTTGCGCCCGTTCGTAGGTCTGCTCTCGCTTGAGCATCTGGTATTTGGGCACCTCCGACCAATTCCTCATTGCCTTGCTGGACAGCCAGGCGATTGTGCAGGCAAAGACAATCAACGTCATGGTGATGACCATAAAAGCGAACATGGGTTATTCCTGAGCAGAAGGTTGATAAAGAGAACGCAAGTAACGCACCAGACTGTGGCGTTGTTGATCGGTCAAGACTTCCTCCCATGGTGGCATGGCGGTGCCGGGGATGCCGTTGCGCAGGACCATTTCCAGATAGTCAGGGTTGCCTTGCTTGAGCTGAAAGTTAGCCGGGCGCGGAGCCAGGCTGCGAGCTGCCGGGCCATCGCCCTGCCCAGTTGCGCCGTGACAGCTGCTGCAGTTTTTCTCGAAGAGTGTGGCGGTCTGCACAGCGCTTTCGCCGATAGCGGTCTCTGGTAAGGCTTGCGAGGTGTGCAGGCTCTGAACGTACACCGTCAACGCGGCGAGCGTTGAGTTGTCGAGATCGCGCCACGCCGGCATGGAGCTGCCATAGCGACCATTCCACAGGGCATCTGCTATGCGCCCCGAGGTGAAGCTGGCGGCGCGCAAATCTGCCGGTCGCGGGAGAAGCGATGCGGCTCCTAGTCCGTCACCGGCCCCCGTCACACCGTGACACGCCGTACAATTTTGCTCGAAGGCGGTTTTCCCGGCGGCCAGAGCGACCGAGTAATCTTCCGGATTGTCTGGCAGAGAGAATTGCGGCACCGCTGCGTCTAGCCGCGCTTGTGCCGAGATCGCCTGGCGCCGCGCCGCCAGCGTGGATGTGTCCATGCTGTCGGCATGTTCCGCGGCCATTGGCGAAGGCGCTGGCGCCGTTTCATCGTGGTAACCGGAGACAATCCGTGGCCGCCCCAACGCTTGTAGATAAGCCACCAGACTCACCGCATCGGCTGTGGGTTTTGCAGCATCACCGTCAAACAACCACGGATACCCTGGCATCACCGAGTCGCCTACGACGAAGCGCGGGTTGAACAAGTGGGTAAGCTGCCAATCGTTACTGCGCACACCCGACTCGCGCGCCAGATCCGGGCCGATGCGCCGCGTGCCCCACAGCTGCGGATAATCAAAACGGGTTTCCCAGGCCTGCGTTGGCGCGCCCCAACGGGCAACGTCCTCAGCAACAAAACGGACCTGTTGAGTATGGCAATAACCGCAACCCTCACGGCCATATACAGTTCTACCCCGCTCTTCCTGTGCCGTGTAATCGGCCATGTCAGCGGGTACGCGCGCGTCAATTTCCTTTTGCAGTTCCTGACCGGGCAAGATCCCCAGCAAGTAGAACGACAACGCAAAAAAACCAATGCCGGCAACAAAAATGACCAGGTAAACGCTGTTGAAAACACGGTGTCTATTAGCCGTTTTCATGGATCAGGCTCCTGCCATTGCACTGTGGAAGCGAGGGTCTGCAACGTTGCACGAAGCCGATCGCGGCCCCGTGATCAGCCCGAAGAAAAACAATACAAAACCTGCCAGCAGCGGCACTGCCGATATGTCTCGCAGCCACCAGTAGGCAAGTGATGCGCGAACCGAATCCATCCACGGCGCGGGGCTCGCCCAAAGGTGCGCCTGAACCAGCCCTCCGGCCGTCAACGTGACGAACATCAGCAACAGGCCAACGGTAATCAGCCAGAAGGCCCAGTTCATGGCGGCGTCGTTGTAGCGCGCATGCGGTATCCGCTGCCACGCATGGGCAATGCCGCCGGCAGCGATGAAGGTGGCGAAACCGAGCATCGCAAGATGCGAGTGGCCGATGACCCAATCCGAGAAGTGCGTCAAGCGATTGACTGGCATCAAAGCCTGGAAAGCGCCTTGCAGGCTGACCAGCAGGTAGAAAATGATGCCGGTCCAGACGAACCGCAACGGCACGTCACTGGCGACTTTCGCCGCCTGCCCACGCAGCGACATCAACAGGTTGAATGCCACAAGGATTACGTCCATCCCCAGGTACACCGAGGCAATGATCGCCGCCTTCTGCGCATCCATCGGCACTGCCGAATAGACGTAATGGTGGGTGCCATTCAAGGGATAGAAGAAAAACAGAAACCAGAATCCGATCATCGAAAGAAAATGGCTGTAGATCGGTCGCTGGGTGGTCGCCGGGATAATGTAATAGGCAATCGCCAACACGAATGGGGTGACAAACAGCCCGACCGCATCGTGAATCCATAGTCCGCTGAAGGCCGCTCCCTGCGCCCCCGGTATAAAGGCCGGGACGAAGTTCCCGACTGGATAGGCCAGCAAACTGAAGACTGCGCCGCCTACCAGGTACCAAACGGAAATATAGACCCCCCCGGACTGACGCTTGAGCACGAAAGGTCCGGCGAACTGCACGCAGATCAGCAGCAAGCCGAGCACCGCGAACAGATCGATGAGCATCGGGAACTCTGCCCATTCCAGCGACTGCACCGCGAGCCACTGGTTATCCAGGCCCAGCGAAATCAACGCCCATCCCGGCAAGAGCACACCGAAGTTCCAGAGCAGGAAAATCCCCCAGCCGAGCTTGCGGCTGTACACCGGACGATCAGCCAGTCGAGGCACCATGTGGTAGCAGAACGCGAAAAATGCGTTACCCAACCAGCCGAAGAAGATGCCTTGGGTGTGATCGAATCGCAGCCTGCCCCACGATAATGCCGCGTGGTTACCCAGCAACTCCGGCAGGGTCAGTTTGAGCGCGACCAGCAGGCCGGCAATGGCGGACAAAAATAGCGTGATGACCGCCGCGTAACTGTGCGCCTTGATCAGGTCGTAGTCGGTGCGCGGTAGATATTCCAGCTGTCGTTGAGCAATTCCGGTCGATGCCGAATCAAGACTTCTCATTTATTTTCTTCTCGTGCATGACTCAATATCCAGGCGGCCACGCCTAGTTGTGCATCGGGTGTCAGAGCAATGGCTGAAGGTCCCGGGGTATACCCGTCCCATCCCGGACGCGGGTGGCTAATGGCGGTATTCATCAGCGCCAAGGCATCGGCACCCATGGGATCTGCGCCAACATGTTGCTGGTAGCGCGCCACAATCGCTTGCCAGGACGGCCCTTCCAGCCGTTGCTGCGCGTCATGGCAACCGGCACAACGCTGGCGAACCACCACTTTGCCGGTTTGGATCAGGGCAGACGCGCGGCCCGGGTCGAACGCCGTCCCTTGGGGCACGCCGGGCAAGGTGTCGCCACGCGGGCTAATGGTCGAACTCGCGGGCATGCGCACCACGCTCCAGGCGATAACGGTACCCAGACTCAACACGCCGACCAGCATGACCAGCGCCGCGCGTGAGATGCTCGAGTGTCTGGCGTTTGTTTCAACATCACTCATGGCGCGGGCTTACCTTGCAGGAACATTAGGTAATCGAGGATCGGCTCAACCGCCGCATCGGGAATCGGCGCGCCGTATTCGTCGCGCATCTTCGCCACTTCCGCCGCCCAGGTTTTGCGGGGATAGGTAGGCTGAATGACGACGTAGCGTGGCGAATGACAAATCACGCATTGCTGAAGAAATTCTGCACGTCCCGGCCCGTCCAGCAGGTACGGCTCGTTGTGCGGCACGGTAATGCTATGTACCGCCTGGCCGAAATTCACATCCGGCGACTCTTGCGCGTGGAGCGTCGGACTGAGTGCGCATGCCAATAGGCACGGCAGATATTGGCGGGCCATGTCAGACCACCATTCCGCTGGTGCTCTCGATCATGCGACGCGCAAAGCCGCCACGATTCCACTGTGTGACCGGTTGCCCCTCGCCTGCGCGATTAGTCGCGCGAACCAGAAAGGTGTAACGACCCTTCTCGCGTGGCGTCCAAAGGTAACGCCAGCGCCGCCAGGAAAAGCGCCCGATCTCAGGATCCAGTAGTGCGTCGACCCAAGTGCGGCCGTTGTCCACCGACACCTCGACGCGGGCTATGCCGTCGCCGCCGTCATTGGCCAATCCTTCGAGCATCATCGGATGATTAAGCAACAACTGCTCTTCTGGCTCGGGGCGCACGAAAATCGAATGGGTAGCAAAGCGATTGATCGGAACGGTTTTCTTCGCCAGATTGCCCGGCTCTTCGTTGATTTCCGGGTTATCGGGAATGCGGTAGGCCACGTCCATCCAGATATTGCTCAAAGGCTTTTCGAGCACCTCGATGTGTGCCAGCGATTTGATCCAGTACGTCGCGTACCAGCCCGGCACCACCAAGCGTAGCGGGAAGCCGTTGAGCATAGGTAACGGCTCACCATTCATGGCGTAAGCGATCATCACGTCACCGTCGACGGCATGATCGAACTTCAACGATTTGACTACTTTGGGTAGCCCCGGCATGGGCGACTCGTCCAGCCCGGAAAACGCCACTTCCACTGCGCCGGACTTGACCCCGGCACGCGCCAGTACATCTTTGAGCCGCACGCCTGTCCATTGCGCATTCCCCATCGCGCCGAATTGCCATTGGCTGCCAGGCGGTTGCGGACTGAACAAACTACGTGCGTTACCGGAGCATTGATTCATCGCCACCAACGTGACCGGATCGAAACCCTTGACCAGTTCTTCGAGAGTGAACGATTGCGGTTTGTCGACGAGGCCGTCGAGACGCAAACGGAAGGTTCGCGTATCTACTTCAGTCGGGTAACCAGACAAGTGCCAGCGCACAAAATGTGCCGAATTGGGTGTCAGATCCTGACGAAAGAAATGCAGCGGGGTTTCCAGTTGCGGCGGTCGATCGGTGATCAGAATCATCCCGGTCTTTTCCGGGTAGCGCACCTGTTCCCTCGATGCAGTCTGGCCTGCAATGGCCGAGTCCGGCGAGCCCGAAAGCGCCTGCCTGGGCAGAAGGCTAACCAAACCGGCTCCGGTTGCAAGTCCGAGCAGGCGCCTGCGGTTGATTTTCAAAAAAGTGTCGTCTGTATTCATGTTTACTCACTGTGGCCGGCAGAGTGTCCACAGGGGGATTCGCATTTAAAATAAAATAGCGCTCACTATTAAAACGAAACCTCCCCTCCACTAAATAGTTTACGTTGGCACTTCGGCCAGCCACCATCAGACGATTCCGAAATAACTTCGCACATGAGAAACAACATTAAACGCAACTTTTATCTTGTTACCCGCTCATCCCGTTACGCCGACCAATAAGAATTGTCTATACCCCATTCCCGCCCCTCTCTACATTTCAACTCGTGCATCACGACACAACTTACTTCGATCATGGATATATAAATAAATTCGTTCGCAGCATTGTTGACACTTTCGACGGCCAGTCGTTAGCAGCACATCGCTAGTATCTAAGGGTACGCATTATTTCCTCGACCACCGGCTTCGTGTATTTCTCACTGGGGTCACTCTCCGGTGGGTCGTTACTGCGGAACCATTCACCTTGATCGAATGCCTGGTAAAGCGAGAAAGCGGGCTGAGGCATGTCGTTAGCATGCCTACTTCAACCACGGCTCTGCGGTGCAACGCCGAACCTTTCGCAAATAGGGACAAGATCATTCAGCGTTAAACCATCTGCTTCCGCTTTCACCGACAGCTCATTGAGTTCGATCTTCGGTAACACAATGATCATGAGCTTCATCCGGTTAGGTGCGAAGGTAGCGCTTGCATCACTCATAAAGCTTCCGGCCAACGGAGTGGCCGCACAGCGCTGCCACACGTCAACTCCATGTTGCAATACGGTTTCATGGTCGGTCAACTTCAGCTACAAGCGATGTCCGTATTGCTTTTGGCCGCTTTCTGCCCTTGGTGACCGGCAGCAATGGGCCGAAGCTGTGTAAAAACGTTTTAGAACACGTTTGACAGTCGGGGCTGGAACATAAATCGCGCTCCTACGCAAATTTCTGGTCTGCTGATTACACAAGCACCAGCAGATTTACGTAGCAATGCAGACTTCAAAACGGCGCATGCGTTTTTACACACTCTGGGCCAGAAGCGGCCACTCGCTTGCCTGATCAGATCGTACGCCGAAGGTGCATTACACAGCTCCCCGATAAACCAAAGTCCTCGTGGTTATGTGCCTTTGAGCAAGGCGTGAAACGGCCTATAGCGGCCCCTTGTTTGCCCTAACTTTGCCCTAAACGATATGCGGTCGCACAAGACGCGGGCCTGCACAAGGAACACGCCTTGGCGTCCTGCATGTTGAGGGTCTGATTGATCGCGTCGAATACGAGCGCCGACCCGCTCGCTTTCCACTGTCAGTGGTGCGGTGAGCTTCTGGATGGCCAGATCGGCGGCCGCGTACAGCATCCACATCGCTCTGGTGAGGGCTTCGAACTGCAAACGCAACACCGACATGGCAGTAGTAGGGCACCCAATACCGAACAGAGTTCGCAATGCCTGTTGCAACTCCACTTACCCACCAGTTTGTGAAAGCATCAGGATTGAGGCGAAAGCTCCCGCCTCAATCCCTTCCTATAGACTTCAAATCCCACTGCCCCACCACGCGTGATTGTGGCGATTGCTCCCCCAGTTCCTCGCTACATCCCAGCTCTCACTGACTACATTGCACTTACGCTCGGTTCCAAACCTGACCTAGCCTGGCTTGGATCGGCTGGTCGATAGATTTCAGCTCGATGGAAGGTTACTCACCTGACCGCCGATCACATGACGCTTTCTATCAACCAGCCAACAGTCGGTACGAAAATTTCCACGCCAGTTCCCTATATGGCCGTGCATTCACTGCTGATACTGGCCCCGTCAACATGCATCGGGCACGTTGTCAAAATCATCAGGAGCCGGACCATGAGCAAGCAGTCTGATCAAGACAATCGTGCTAACCAATTGAACGACAACAATGACGCCTACTGGCAATCTCGAGGTGAAGATGAGCGCCCGGACGATTGGGATACCCGCTCAGAGGAGAACGACTGAAATGGCCAAAGCCTATAAAGCGCCACAAGACGCCCAGTCGGACTATGGCAATGCGAACAAAGGCACTCGCGGCACCAATCCTTTGTACGACAAGGCCCAAGGTAACCGAGGGAAGCAACTGGACCCACGACAGCAGCCACGTTCTGGGCATTGATAACGGCAAGTAGAGGCTGCTCACGCAGCCTCGTTTTAATCCCGAGCGCTCATTGGTCGGCCCAATTCCGTTCTGGCAAAACGATATTCTTGAGCGTAAGCGCTCATGACGGACGCCACTTCGTCGTGCGTTAGACCGATATGCGTAAGATGAAGTCGTACCAGGGCGAGGGTCTCGCCAAGTCGCAAAACGGATGCTTGAATCCAGGCGTCATAGGCTTTTCCCTCTGGATCGGTATCTTTCAACCGGGGTGATTCTTTGGTTACCGTGCAGACCAGATCGAGAAATGTCTGGAATTTAGGACGGCCCTTTTTTGCTTGAACCCAATACCTAAGTAGCTTTATGCGAGCAGGCCCGTCTACACCATCAGGGCCTGAATTGTTTGCCCAACGGTTTCCGAGATACGTTGTCACTTTTTGCTTTCGTTGCCAGTCACAAAGCTTTGCGAGGTGTTCAAGAGCCCCAAGCATCGGATTGCTCCATTCGCCGCTGAGCGGTTTGTAGACTGGTATGACACCGTCAAAGGGAATCAGCTCCGACATGCCGTCCCGTTCCACCGCTTCCCAAAAATTCTCAACGACGGTATCTGCTACGTACCAGGCAAGAAGGCGAAGTAGGACAGTGAGTACATCAGCGGTGAGAACGCTTGAAATCACCTGGTCAACAGACGCTTCATTGTCCTCCCGCTGAGTGGAATCAGGTGCAGATTTTGCCCGTAGCGCAGCACACCCGAACCGCGACACTAACGGCGAACTGGCATAGCCTCGCCAGTTCTCTTCCAAGCCTTGACCAGCCCGAAGCGTTTCGGCGTTTAACACTGTGGCATCCCGGACAAATTGGACCCAGAACGCCTTGGCCGCCTTGTGATGGAAAAGTCCGCTACTAAACAGGCCAATCCAGGCCGCCCCTACCGGCCAAACGTAGTCGGCATCATGAGGTCGCAACAGTTCATCAATCAGCGCGGTAGGGACGGCGCGGATCAAACGGCTCATTGCGCTGCGTCCGAGCGGCCGTAATGGGCTGACCAGCATCCTGGCCATTGTTTTGGCTACCGGGAGCGAAGGATTGCCCGCGCGAACGCCCTCCCATATTTCTCTATGGCTGGTGTGCAGGAGCTTCCAGAACGACTCCACAGGCAAAAGCAATGCTCTGTTACTGATCAGGCGAACCATTCTGGGGTCATCTAACGACAGCAGATCCTTATACAAGTCCTCGGGGCTTTTTGTGGTCATTGCATGACATCGGAAATGATGATGACTGAAGAGGCTAGTCGTTTTGCATGCCGTTGGCTAAGTAACTTGTTTTTATCACTGTGGGCCACACGCGGACATTCAACTCCAGCGTCACATTCCCAGCGACAGTGCTTCGCCAGTTCTGTGCGCACAGTGGCTCGACCTTGTTCAGGTCAAGATCCCAAGGCGACGAATCCTGCATGCGATTCGCGCGATCTTGAGCAGCCGCTAGTCAATGTCCACAGCCAGAAGCCGTCGTTCGTTAGCCCGACGCCGACACCGCCAAAGCTCCTAGGAACAATTTCATGTCGTTCCCTTGTTGAGATTTTTCGAGACTTTAGTGCTTCAAGCATCAATGAGCGCTTCTCGAACAGCCGAGCATTAACTCCTCGATCCATTCCTTTGACATCCCCTACCCCTTCCCCCGATTGAGCGACAGATTATTTTTGATGCCAGGTTCATCAGCTGACCATACCCCGGAAAAGGCAGAATTAGTCCCGGAAAAGCTATTTTTACACGAAAGTCTGTCCAATCCATGACATACCGGACTGGCATCCAAGACATGGAGCTAGAAGATTTTCAAACTAGCCAGCACCCGCGTTGAAGATAAGGCTGAGCAAGGGATTTGAACCCCTTTCGTATTCACCGCATACAGCTGCAGCTCCAGCGGCCGTCAAAGTTCGCCCCGGCTACTCATCTTCAGCTTCTAGAGCCTCCTTAGATTTTCGTTGACGCGCCATCGCATAGCCCGCGTCCTTGAGTAGTTCGTCATACAGGTCAAATGCGGGCTCTGATCTTCGCATTGTCGGCGGATGCTCAATTCGATTTCCTGCATCCGCCGTTGCATCCTGGCGCCGGTGAAATTGCGGTCGAAAATGTCACTGCTATGCTTGGGGTTTCTCGAAAGGAATCGACACCATGCCAAGCGATTATTCACTGTCGGATGTACTGGAAAGGCTGTTCGAAAACCAGCAGGCCCTGGAGGCGGCCATTATGGAGTTGACCCTCCTGATCGAGGAGCAAGGAGCACAGGAAGTGGGCGGAAATGTCCGTGGCGCACTGTGGAGCATGGGTGAAAACGCCGGTCATATCAAACAAGGCCTGGCTCGATTGAAGAAATTGGACATCGGTTAACCGACTGCACATCAAGAGCCCTCGACAGTCGTGTCGGGGTACATGCGCGGGAGGGGGCCAGTGCGGTTCATCTCACAGGCAGCTCGGCCAGAAGCGGACGGTTAGCCCAAGTCTAATTTCGGCCAAAAAGCGGTCATCCGGTATAACTACCAGATTCAATTCAAGTTGGCCATGAGGAGGTCCGTCCACTACCATTTCATTTTACCTTGCTCTGCGCGAGTATCCTCATCAACTGATTGACTCAACCATCTATCGGCAATTGATCTAAGTGTTGCCGATGTCCGTGGGTAAGAGTTGGCGCTATCAGCCCACTGCTGATACTGTCCCGCAAGCACACGCTCTTGGTCTCCTCCCTCGTTTATAGCCTTACTGTAGACACCACGTTTGTTGAAGCACTCTGTAATGAACCCTCGCTCTAGTTCAATGGACGCAGTGCTCTCAATGACTTTGCTGACAGCTAATGGCGGCCAAAAGGATTCGTCGGAATCTAATGGCGAGTGAGCGAGAAGCTGCCCAATATAGCTGTCGCATACCTCCGACCGGTCTCTGTCAGCAGCGAGACCGCGAGCTTCTGAAACCCAAGAAGTAAGAATTTCATAATTAACTTTTTTTCCTACGAGACCTGGCACCTGTTTAAACATCTTCAGAAGACCGTGGGAAGCGCGTGCAAGCGCTTTCACTTCGTCCGATATTTCTGTAGCTGGGGCCGAGTTCTTGCCTCTGAAAACATTAGATAGGACGTCTATAAAAATCTGAGGGGTTCGCGCCATCAGATCTATGATGGTTAGGGGTTGATCATCAAAACGCAAAAGAGGGAGGTAAGCGTATTCGATCTGCGCAATGTCCATCTCTAGGGCATCGCTCCTGCCCCTCAGCTCTGAAAGCGCTTGCGACACGGAATACGAGAGCATGGCACCCATACCATATTGCGCTTGACCAACCTGGGTAACACCTTTGATCAGCAACGCTTGAATCAGATCTTTGGGAAGATCCTTGATACGCGTGTACACGAGGCCAAGCACATCGATATCTCGGTTGTAGCGGCGGAACTGATCGATCGCGAATGACAGTTGTTCGGGAGTTCCATGAATGGGCAACGATTTAATTTGTAGCCAGTACTGTTCGCGAACCTCCGGGCCCAAGCTATCAACTAGGGACCAAGTTGCCTCATCCTGCGGCCAACCAAGGAGCAGCTGAACCTTCGTTGACTCATCTGGGATGTTCGCCAGCACCCGCTGTACAAATATTTCCTTCCATTGCGCACCAAATCTAGCTGCGCCCACTGCTGAGACGTAAAACGCAAGCTCAGGCGGTGTGCCAAGCGTACTGATCGCACCTTCGAGTAGTTCAACCATTTGCTCCATAGATATCGATGTATGTCGAAGCGCAGCACCAATAAGGTTGGGGAGCTTAACCATCCGAGCTAGTCGCAAAATTCCTGCCACTCCCTCCCTCAGAAAAACGCGCTCCAGCACATCTTTGCGCACTTCCTCAGGATCAAGGGCGTCGCCGTCGGCTTGGTACTTCCCAATATGCGGCAGCCAATCATCGAATGCTTGGCGATCCTTCACTAATGGGTCGGCAGGACGGTGGCGCTCAATCATCGCAGCGATAGATGCGCGCTCCTCAGGCTCCAATGCCCAGTCGGCATCAGCGAAATAATCATGACGCGCGGCTTCGTCGTTAAGTGTATGCCAGACCAAGCCCCCATCTAGAGACTGATGACCTTCTAAATAGCTGTCAACCGTGGAAAGTACCGATGAACGGCTTTCTGGTTGGAAAGCCGTCATTGATTTAATCAACAGCGAGATTCGGTCTTCGTCACTGCCTGCCGCAGATAAAGCTCGGTCGACGACAGCCGCTTCAAAGTCCCATACCAAACCGAACGTAATTTCTTCCGCTACCTTAGGCGCCAAGTCTCGAATTTTAGGATGATGTGTCGGCGAGGAAGAGTCGTGTTGTCTCGGTAGCAATTTGATAAGCAATTGCCATCCAATGTGAGGAGTGGCCCGAAGTATCGCATCTACACACGCGATTCTTTGCGCCTGAGTTGCATAAGTGCTTGGCGACCAACCTAGGAGAATGGCACGGAGGCTGTTAATCGGACGGTTCACGTAATTGGATTCGGGGTCAGGATCAAGTTCAGCCAGTTTGGCAAGCACTAAAGCGGCACGGTCTAGATATCGCGGATCCCACGCGATCGACTCGAGGGCCCACAGGACTCTGAAATGTGGGCTCGTGGCCCCCATAATGCCGCGATCCTCTTTCTCAAATATACCTATTACTTCTTGGGAACTACCCTCGAGCATAGACTCGAGGGCCTTCAAAAAAGGGTTGGGGGCTGCCTCCGCAAACAACGCTGCTTGGTCCCCCAAGCGGATAAGGGATTGATGGTTTCGACCCCAATCTGGTAAGGCCTCTACTATCTCGTCCACATATTGCTGGGGGGTTTTGCCATTGACATGAAGACCTACGACTCCGTGCATAGCCGCGATGATGACTAACGTCAACGCCAACCCATCCTTCAGCCAGCTGCTGTAGTCGGAAGGCGCTACGTAGTTAAGACTAAATTTTTCATGGCGTGCTGGGGGCTGTGGAGCATGCCCAAAAACCCTAACAATAGCTTCGCGGAAGCGATGGAGATCTGCATCTGTGATTTGCTGTCCATAGAAATAAAAAGCATCGACCGGTGCGCGGGTCTGCCAAATCTCGGCTATTTTGTCGATAGGACGGTCAGACAGCGACAGCATTGGCATCAGTACGCTGTCTAAATCCGAGTAGGATTGGAACCCGCCCAAGTCTCTCAGCAAATCGCAGTCCATAGGCACATTTGAAGACCACCCACCTGCTAAGAACGCAGGTTTCAGTGCGCCGGCTTGAGAGGTCCATTCCGGTTGCCTTGGTGCCGCACTTGGAATAAGTCGTTTTAGTATTGTCAAACTGCGGCCACACCGTTGCGCCAGCTCGTAACCTTCATCCCGGTTCAACCCCATTTCCAAGAAACCTTCAGCCATGCTACTTGCTGAAGGCCTTTGAAGCGGTTCGTACCTACGCGCTGATGCGCCTATTGCAGCCGAAAGGGTTGGGCAGTTTGCACTCAAGACTCCCGCCAGCGACTCTGCGCCTTTCGTTGCGATGAAGATCATTCCAGATTTCCTGCTCAACTCTCGAGCAGCGGACTCGCTACGTAAGATCAGCGTCCGAGATTCGAGCAAACGACGCTTTTCGGGTTCTGAGCTTCGGATCGCCGCTACAGCAAAGGCTATTACGTCCTCTGCTGTTTCTGCCCCCTTTAAAATGCTACCTGCTGGCCCGAGCATCCTGCTTACAAGATCATCTGCGGCCTTCTGACGGTCACCGATAACTACCTTTTCTTTGAGTCGGGGTTCGAACTGGCTACTAAACTCCTCCCAGTACTCGTCGGTGCTTAATGCCCCCTCTTGAGGAGCATTTTGGAGCACATCTCGAGCATACTTCGCGGCAACGGCAGGGTGTTCATCGAGCCAGTGAACAAGCGTAACGGCATCGATATACCGGACATCTCGCCATTTGCCTTCTTTCTTACGATCGTCCTCCCACTTGGTGAGCATTGCCCGAGGTGTGTCCCACTCTTCAAGGTTTACAAGTACGAGTGCGTTTTCTTTCATAACCTCAAGAGGGGTCTTTCCAGTACGCTTCTCATAATCCTCTGAAGCTTTCTTCGCACCTGCCCCAGCACCAAACTCCCACTTAGACTTGCGGTCAGGCACAAATCCAACCGCTTCGGCTGTTTCCAAATCGCCATCCCAACCACGGAGTTCACCTGAATCACCGCCAGGGAATCGAAATCGATACCTATTGACTGCTGGAATAGTTGCCCGGATCAGATCCGCAACCATGTCGATCAGCAATACGCGCGCATCTTTACGTTGCGACCACTTTAAAAGATCTTTTTCATTGATCCACTGCATCTGCACGTCCTGTGGGTAGGTAGCAACTGTCTTAGGGAAAGACTAGAGGAACAGCCTCCTCAAAATCAAGACTGTGACTTATCTGTCTAGGGCAGATCAAATTTTTCCGTGCAGTAAACGTTTCTCGCGACTGTCCGTTTTGGCCCGATTCTGTTGAAAAAGTCGGCCATGGTTTGCGCATCAGAAAAGTACGCGTCCGAGATTGAAATCTTTACTTTTGGCAGAGGCTTCCGGACTCAGATTTCACGTAGCAGCGTGCAAAAAAAGGCGTTTTCACTAGTCAATGATCAGGCAGTTTTGGCAGACCGACTTTTTCAACAGAATCGCCCGAAAGCGGTCAGCCAGTTAGTGATTGATTTGCTCGAAATTATCTCAGTCACCTTAGTCGGGTCGTATATCCTTGACCAAGTAATGTTATCTACGCGTCCCTTCATGCTTGGCATACTTATCTCCCAAAAAAAATGACCGAAAAGATTGACGATGTTACGTCCTAGCCACACACTAGATACTTCAGTTTCGAGCTGTTCTCGGACAAGTCAAACGGCGTGGCTTCTCGCAGTGTAGTCAGCGTTGCAAGGCAGGACTCGTATAATGATCAAAAAATTCGTCAGTGAGTCGTCACGTAACCCCGAATTGCAGAGTGACCAAATGCCCGAGCGTAAACCTGGCTTGTGAGGCTATGGGCTGATGCAACACTCCTTCTGCTTACACAGAATTTAGTTGTATTACATCGACCGGTTGAATCCGAATGCGGTCTTGGGCATGGCATTCAAGTAAAGAAGTGCGGATAAGGATTCGAACCCTTCTGATCACCATGGGGCCGCTCTAGGCGATTAAATACGGCGATTTCGTCCCCTGCATGTAGTGTACTGCGGTCTATCGTGGCCCTGAATTTGCCCTGAATTTTCCAACATTTATACCTATGCAAAGCTAACCACTGGCCGAAGATTTGCCGGTTGCAGCCGATAGTCCTAGAAAATGGCACCGGCAACCCCAAGAAGCAGCTGAAATCATGTCCGCCTTTGGGTACAGGTTGTGTAAAAACGCATGCATTGTTTTGAAGTCTGCGTTTCTACATAAAATCTGCCAGCGTTTGGTTAGTCTGAAGCCACTGGCAGCAGTGGCTTTCGGGGTGCCGGCCTTAAGCACTGAAACCAGCGACCTAGAGCCTTCGTCGATGTTGGCCTTGGGCTATGCTTTTGCAGGCAACCTCATCATTAAAATTCGGCGGTTGAAAACGGCAATCCAAGCGTCGTGCTCGGCCTTCAAGTTGCTCACCACCGCTTCAACGAGGGCATCCGAAAGGGCTTCCGGGTCACCATGTACGAAACGATTTCGCGCATCTTGAACTCGAGCCAAATGGCCACCGATACTTTCTGCACCAACAGCAATCAAGTCGTCTAGGTACTTCACTCCGAAGAGAATCTGGTAAAGCTGCTTCGTATGAGATGTAACGCTATCGTACCGGCTCAGCAGGTCCTTCTGGACGTTAACGGGCAGGGAACGTAACCCCAACCTCACAAGGCGATTCATACGGCTCTCGAAATAAGTCCAAAAAAGAAGGACGACGGAAGCACGCTCAGACATTCCGCTAGTAAGCCAGCTCTGGTCCGCTGATTCGATCTGAGGCCGACGCCACTCTCTTTCCATCAAAGCCAGTAGCTGATAGTCCTCACGACGCCCTTCGGCCCCGCAGAATGCTTGCGGGACCTTATGCTCTCTTCCCGACGAATCCTTATAAACTGTCGGCGTGAGGTCGTAGGGCTCGGAACCGCAAGCCGGACAGTTCGCTGAAACGGTTCGGATGCCGCCACACCCACACGCTATAAAATCGCCGATGAGCGATATCCAGCCCTTACCTTCCGCGAAGGCGTCATACCACATGCTCTATTTCTCCCAAGGAGCGTCACGCACTGCCTATTTTCGAACGAAATTTTGCCACCACCATTCAACTGAAGTATCTCCATAATGGCCACTGCAATATTACCTTATCTTCAGACTCACGCATCTCTTCGAATTTCGATCTGATTTTCAACAGCAAATCTAACCTTAGGATCTCTGATCTCGTATAGAGTAGCTCCATTAGGCCCCTTTTCCTCGCAACGACGAACTAAACCGATCCCCTCCATTCCTACTATGTAATTAGCTGTTGAGCCTCCTGTCCCTGCCGCTGAGTTCAAGCTGTTCGTCGTGAAGCGTATTTGGGGAAGCTTATTCAAGTGTGCAATATATGAATACACATCCAAGCTGTTCGCGCGGGCATCTTTTTTTCGTGGGTAATACTCGTAATAGCTAAACTCTTGCACAAAACGCTTCACGCCCCGCTCCATTGCATCCTGGGTGAGCTTCTTGGAAGAGACATTCAGCGCGTATTGCTCGCGAATGATTCGATTCATCATCTGCCACAGATCACGTGGATTTGCGTTCGCGAGGGGTAGAACTCGTTCTAGGAAGAAAGCAGCGTCATCCACTAAAGCAATGTAAGATTGTACATTGCCGCTGGAGTGACACTGTAGCCTTTTGTCTAATGCGCTCAGAAGTTCATGCGACTCCCAGCATACCTGCTCAACGCAGAACTTATTGGCTCGGAAGTCTGGCTTTACTTTCTGAAAAGGGACGCTCCAGATAGAAAAAATAAACTGCAAGTGTTGTTCGTAGAAAATATCATTTTCAGATAAGAATGGCCTGAGAAAGTCTGCTATTAATTCCGAGTCATTTCTAAGCCGTGAGTCTTCGTCGATACGGTCTAAAACTAAAGTAAGCTTATCCATCCCAATTTTTCTACACAGAGCGATAGTCTGCTGAAGTATCACTAAGCTCGCTTTTGCTTCATCTAGAGCGCCATCAACCTTAAGATCAATGGCTTGCAGATAATCCTTCGCCCCGCCGGCGACTGACTGCGGCAACCCCAGCGATTTACTTACTGTTTCCGAGAACATATCAATAGCCACTCCTGCGGCCCTATTCAACAGGCCTCGAGAGAGATTGAAGAGGCTCACTGTTGCCCGCTTTAAGCGTGAATATTGGATTCGCCTCAAATCCTCCATTAACTCATTACGCGAAAGCGCCGTAGTGTGGTGTTGGAGAAGGTAAGAAAGTAGAACCTTCTCCTGACTCGACAGCTTGTAGGGTGGGAAAAAATCGGAAATGGTCGGTAACAGCTTTTTCAGTAACGCGGTTGCCAGAGCTGAGACATAGAGTCCACGGATATCAGATTGATTAGGCGTTATAGGAATGCCTGAGAAGTCCGAGATCTCAACGACAGTCGATTCCGAGAGGCATGCGTTGATCAGTTCAAAGACCAGAGCGGTTTTCCCTGTTCCACGTTCGCCGTACAGAAAGACACTCTTGCTCGTGCTGGCGGCTTGCATGGCGGGTGAATAAGCAAGTGGGCGAACAAAAACCGAGCTAAGGAAGTCTCTCTCCTCCTCAGCAGTGAATACCGAGAAAGGGTATCTGGTAAGGCCGAGGCCTTGCGTAAACGCATCGAAATCCATTGTCTCTGCTCTCTTCCACCAACAAAACTATCGACGATAGCAAAATGCCATGTATTAGTCCACCGACGCTTCTACCTGGGAGAGATAAACCGCTCTCGACCCCTTTGAGATACCGGGCGACTTGGCAAAGGCTCCGACCTTGACCATGCGCCTTGGGCCTTGCGCCTAACAGGATATTTGGTGATACATCCATTACTTCACACGACCAACCTCTAAGCGATTTAGGTTGCGGACAAGCACGCCTGTTGGATGGACGCCCCCATAAACCATTCTATCTTGGGCTTGTAATGCGAAGAAAAATCCCACACTTTGTATGGATGGCCCTTTGCCATAATCCTTAGTGGAGCCAAGCTCCAAGGAGAAAAGCATGACGCAGGAAAAAGCTCAACACGGCGAAGGTGCCGAGAACAAGTCTTCGTCCACCAACATCATTGTCAATGCTCGCCCTCGGCATGTCGAAGGAACTGAAATCACCTACGCCACGGTTGTCCAGTTGGCCTTCGGCGAAAACAATTCGGAGATCATCTACACGGTCTCCTACACTGCGCCGAAGCTGCCGGACGGGACTCTGGTTGAGGGGCAGTCGGTCGCCATCGAGAACGGGATGAAGTTTGATGTCAAACGCACCAACCGCTCGTAATCCGTCCATCGCACAATTGATCGCGGAAGGTTTTGAAATCGATATCCTGCACCAGCATCTGCTGGTGCATTCGATCCCATACGTCGACCAACAGCTTAATTTGAAGCTCGGTACTTTGGTTTGCCCCTACGTCGAACTAGGCGATCAAGATACCCGTCCGGCTGATCACACGATGTGGCTGCAAGGCGACCTCCCTCATATGGCTGATGGCAGGCCGATGAGTCAGGTGGTCAACCATTCGAATACGCAAACCTTGTTCGACCAGTTTCAGGCCCAGCATTACCTGTCCAACAAAAATGGTGAGGCTGACTTCCCCAAAAATTTCTACGACAAGGTGGCTCACTACCACACCCTGTTTGTGAGCCAAGCGCGCGTCCATTATCCAAATGCAGACGGCCGAACCGGGATCGTTCACCCGCAGCGGGATCGAAACTCGGTTTTCAAATACCCCGATACGGCCTCGGCCCGAGCGGGCATTACAGCGGTAACCCAGCGACTTGAGGTTGAGCGCGTTGCGATCGTTGGGGCTGGCGGTACTGGTAGCTATATTCTGGATCTGCTTGCCAAAACACCAATCAAGGAAATCCACCTGTTCGACGGGGATGACTTCGAGCCTCACAACGCCTTCCGCGCGCCAGGAGCGGCTTCGCTCGAAAGTTTGCAGTCTGTGCCCAAAAAGGTTGACTATTTTTGCAAAGCCTACGATCCCATGCGTTGGGGGGTCATTCCTCACCCCTATTATCTTGAACAGGGCAATATTGAAAAATTGGCAGGCTTCGACTTCGTCTTTGTCGCGGTGGACAACGGCCCGTCACGCAAGCTCATTGCAAATTACCTGATAAAAGAAGGCATTCCGTTCATCGATGTGGGCATGGGGATTGAGCAAGAATCCGAAGACGGCGGGGCCGTATCACTCTCCGGTACCTGCCGCGTAACCTTGGCCTCTTCCGACAAGCATGACCACCTGCAACAACACATAGATTTCCGCGAGGATCAAGAAGAGGTGCTCTATCGGAGCAACATCCAGGTCGCAGACCTGAATGCCCTCAACGCCACCCTGGCGGTCTTGCGCTGGAAGCAATTCATGGGGTTCTACAGTGACCAGCAGCAAGCCCATAACTTGAGCTTCGCCTTATCACTTCAATCTTTGGGACGCGCCGAATGCCCACCGTTCACCCAATGAAACTCCAGAAGATCCAACCCGTTTTCGTCGAATTCATGCCCGAGAAAATTGAGCCGGGCAAGCTGTTCATCAGCGAGAAGTACGAGACAGCGATCCACAAGTGCTGCTGTGGCTGCGGTGAAGAAGTAGTAACCCCTCTATCACCGGCTGAGTGGCGCCTGAGCAAGGGCCCGAGAGGGGTGTCGCTGTCCCCGTCGATTGGCAACTGGGATTACCCCTGCCGGTCCCACTATTTCATCACAGAGAGCAGGATTGTTTGGGCCGGATCAATGAGCGATCAACAGATCCAATGGGTAAAAGCGCGGGACCAGCGGGACATGGCGGGGCATATCGCTCAGCGCAATCAAGCGCACCAAGAAGCCCAAAACACCGCGCAACATCCACCCAATTCGTCCGGATTCGGTGCCTGCGTTCAGGCAGCGATTGATTGGCTCAAATCTCTGTTCAAACGGTAGTTATAGCCGGATCAGCTGGAATGAAACTGAAGCAGCCACCTGAGGACAGCTACAGAGCTGGCTGCCATCCTTGAGCAAAAAATCAAAGAGGGGCTGTTCTGATGCGAGCCGGGGCTCATGAAGATGTGTTTGTGTCTGAAAAGCCCAGCTAATGAACCTGGTTCCCAGTTCATGATCACCAATTACCCCGATCATCTCGGCTTTCCCCTGCCGCTGATTTATGTTGCAGTAACGGATATCCAGCGTCTCGAAGTGAAAGCCCTCAAACACACCCGCCGAATATCCGAGTAATCGTTAATGCTGACCATCACCTTGCCTTTGCACCGGCGCATGAAATCGGCCATCCGCTCGTAATTCTCGAACGGGAAATCCACGCCATAGCCAGTGGTCTGCCAGTAAAGGGGATCCATGTAATGGAAAGTGTGGGCACGGTCGCAACGTTCAGCGCATTCAAGCCAAGGCAGGTTTTCGACGTAAGTGCCGGATAGGCATTGCACCGAGACAGTGTCCCCGCTGCTGTCCTCGACGACACAAGCTCGGAAGAAAATCATCAAGTCCCCACGCCTTGGGACACAAATGTGCAGCCATCCAGAAACGTTCAGAGATTCGCCCGCGGCCATACCAGACTCGACGCTGGTGGAAAGTTCTGGAAGTCTACGACCCGTTCGGAAACCGAATCCGGTTCCGTCAGAGCTGATCCTGCTGCGCGGACTAGGTCGACCCGGTCCACTTTGGGTTGTGAGCTACAAGGCGCCCGTATATAGACCATCCAGAGGTATTCAAACGTCTGGATTCGCTAGATGACGCCCTTTGGGCCACACTGCCATACACCGTTCAAACAATCACCGCGCAGATGCGTAAACAGCTTGGCGATATCATGGAAAACTAGGACCAGGCCCTATCCAATATTGGCTCTCGGGAGCACTAGCAGGACATCAAAAAAGTCAGGGAGACGTTTCTATGAAACTTCAGCCATTGTTCCTCGCCTTGTCATGCATTGTTTTTACAAATATTGCCGTAGCCAATGTGACTGAGCAGGAGGTTCGCCAGGCAATGGGCTACCTCCAGCAAAGGCTGCCACTTGCACTCGATCCAAGAGATCAAAGCACCAAGCTTATAGGTGTCTCGGTACAACCAGGGAGGATGGTAATTTACCAGTACGCTATCGATACCGACCAAATGTTGCGTGCCTCCGCGATCAAAATGGGTATGACCTATCAGCAGCTGATAGACAAAAGCACTCAGAAATTCGGCTCACCGCTAGCTCTTCTCAAGGCTACGATGACTCCATATGTCCGGCCGGGCATGGTGCAGCAGAATTGCTCAATGCCGTTTACCCACCAAATGTTGCAAGACGGATGGACACTGGTACACCAAGTTGATGCCATTGGCGGTCAGAACCTAGCGATGGAAATCGTAACGCTGAAGGACTGTGGAGTATGACCGTCTCGGGGTCATCTATAAGCCGATTGACGATCCTGATATTTACCGCACCCTGGTAGACGCGGCGTAGGTCGCGCTGGAAGGTCGCGATCTGAGCGCCTACAAGGAATGCGGCCGTTTATTGATCTGGCCAGGTTCAGAACCTGCCCCGCTTGCCTCGATCGCTTTGAGCGAAGAGATGATTGCACTGCGTGTTCCGGACAAGGCTTCGTTATTTCAACCGAAGTCTGGCCTACGCTGAAAGCACGGTCGGAGGACCTGATCCATGTGCGCACGACTTTCTCGGTACCGCGGCATTCACGACTTTGTCGCAGCGCTAAGCATGCCTTGGTCAACAATACCGGCGATCTTCCTTTCGAGCGCTACAACGCGCGCCCTTCGACTCAGCTCGCCCTTTTCCACCAGGAATGCGGTGACCTGCACGCCGACATAATGCGCTGAGGATGTCGGCCGCACTGGGCCATTCACCTGCCAGAGCCAGAGCTTGGAAACGGGAGTTTCGTTCACATGGTGTTGCAGGCTTGCCACCCTTTTAGTCGTGGATTGGCGCAGAACAGAGTTAGAAGCCTTCGGTGCAGCTCGGGAAACCTGTGATCTCATATCTGTTCTCAGCACAGCTCAACTCGGCGCTGGCACAACATGAGTCAGGTAATGAACCGTCCGAGATTCTGTAAGCGTCGTGGGCCGGATAGGGTCGGGAGCATCCCGTACTAACTGGCCGCTCTCGACCGTAACGGCTGGCAATCGGCTAATAGCAGCCTACGATATAGGGACGATTCTGCCCGTGCAGTCGTAACCGTTAGCTACTTGTGGCCATTCTCATGTACATGGCTGTAGTGTCCCTGCCGGGCGCCCCATCTTCGAGGGGAGCTAACAAGCGAACCACCGATCGCTCTGCAGAGCTCATCGAACCGTATAGCCCGAGTATGTGCCCCCAGTAATGAGTGCCCAGAAAATCCGGGGCAATTCAATGCGCAAGCTGAGCAACTCGGCATAGGATGCTGACGTAGTGTCGCTAACGGCAAGGTTTGGCTGGAGCGTATAAGCTCCGCTCTAATGAAAAGGATTGTTCATATGCCATCTTTTTTCGCCCACTCTAGCGAATGTTCCGATCGATTGGATTGGCAATTGCTGGCCGATCATCTCTCAGCGGTGGGTGACTTGGCGGCTAGTTTCGCTACCGCTTTTTCTGCTGAGGAGTTAGCCCGTGTTGCGGGTTTGTTGCACGATCTGGGCAAGTACACCGAGGAATTTCAGCTTCGTCTGGGTGGTGACTACGGTCGTGTCGATCACTCCACCTGGGGGGCGCGGATTGCCTGTGAAAGCTATGGCCCGCTCGGCAAACTACTGGCTTATGGCATTGCCGGGCATCACGCCGGTTTGGCGAATGGCCGTGATCCCGGTGAGCGCACGGCCTTGAACGACCGCTTGCGTATGGAACTGCCCGGTTTGTTGTCATCCTGGCGCGATGAAATCGAGTTACCAGAGGAAAACTCGCTGACCCCGCCCGCTGGCTTTCGGGCTTGCCGAGAGCGGGGGCAGTTTCAACTTGCCTTTCTTGCCCGGATGATTTTTTCCTGTCTGGTGGACGGCGACTTTCTCGATACCGAGGCGTATTACCACAGGATCGAGAAGCGCAAAGCGCTGCGCGGTGGGCCGCAATCCAGTCTGATGGAGCTGCGCTCACGGCTTGATGGCTATCTTGGCCGATTCAAGGCCAACTCAGCGGTTAACCAGTTGCGCTCTGAAATTCTCGGCGAGGTGCGCGATCGAGCGCAGCTTGCGCCTGGGTTGTTTTCGCTGACAGTGCCCACCGGCGGAGGCAAGACTCTGGCTTCTCTGGCATTTGCCTTGGATCACGCGATAACCCATGGCTTGCGCCGGCTAATCTTCGTCATCCCCTTTACCAGCATCGTAGAACAGAACGCTGCGGTTTTTCGTCAAGCGCTCGGCGATCTGGACAATGCCGTACTGGAGCACCACAGCGCATTTGTCGACGACAAGAGCAAAAGTCTTCAGTCTCGCGAAAAAATCTGCCTGGCGATGGAGAACTGGGATGCGCCGATAGTGGTAACCACCGCTGTGCAGTTCTTTGAAAGCCTTTTCGCGGCCCGGCCGTCCGCTTGCCGTAAACTGCACAATATCGCCAGCAGTGTGGTGGTGCTGGACGAGGTCCAAACCCTGCCGCTCAAGTTGCTGCGTCCCTGTGTTGCTGCGCTCGACGAGCTGGCGCTGAACTACAAAGTCAGTGTGGTGCTTTGTACCGCAACCCAGCCAGCCCTGGAAGCCCCGGATTTTATCGGCGGTTTGCAGAACGTCCGCGAATTGGCACCCGAGCCGGGTAAATTGTTCGCTGCACTCAAGCGCGTGCAGGTACGGCATGTCGGGAGCTTGAGTGATGACGCATTGGCGAGCCAGCTGGGCGAGCGCGACCAGGTGCTGTGCATCGTCAACAACCGTCGCCATGCTCGTGCGCTTTATGAGGCCATCGCCGAGTGTGCTGGCGCCCGCCATCTGACGACGTCGATGTGCGCTAAACACCGCAGCCAGGTGCTGGCTGAGGTTCGTGTGCTGCTGATGGAGGGCAAGCCTTGTCGCTTGGTCGCGACCTCCTTGATCGAAGCCGGCGTCGATGTCGATTTCCCCGCAGTGCTGCGCGCCGAGGCCGGGCTGGATTCCATCGCCCAGGCGGCGGGGCGCTGCAACCGGGAAGGCAAGCGCTCGTTAGCAGACAGCGATGTGTTGATTTTTACCACTGAAAATTCAGATTGGGCACCCCCACCTGAACTCAAGCAGTTTGCTCAGGCAGCACGTGAGGTGCTGCGCCACCATGGGGATGATCCGCTGGGTCTGGATGCCATCCAGCGTTATTTCCGTCTGTTGTATTGGCAGAAGGGACCGCAGGAGCTGGATGCACACAATCTCCTGGGGCAGATCGAGGATGGCAAACTGGACGGCCTGCCGTTCGAGATGGTGGCCAGCAAGTTCCGCATGATTGAGAGTGTGCAAATGCCGGTGATCATTCCATTACCTGGGGATGAGGAAGTCCAGTCGGCCTTGCATGAGCTGGAGTTTGCTGAGGGTTGTGCCGGCATCGCCCGCCGGCTGCAACCCTATCTGGTGCAGGTGCCACGCCAGTCTTATGCTGCGTTGCAGCAGGCTGGGGCTATTGAGGCGGTAAGCGAAAAACGCTATGGCGAGCAATTCATGGTCTTGGTTAATCCCGATCTGTATCACCCTCGGTTCGGCCTGCATTGGGAAAATCCAGCCTTTATCAGCAGTGAGCGGTTGTTTTGGTAACCAGGTCGTCAACCCCTGTTGGCGTGGATAAAGGAATACAGACAAGGAGGGTCAGATGGCCTACGGAATTCGACTGTTGGTCTGGGGTGAGCGCGCTTGTTTTACCCGACCCGAGATGAAAGTTGAGCGCGTCTCTTATGACGTGATCACACCCTCCGCGGCGCGCGGCATTCTCGAAGCCATTCATTGGAAACCGGCGATTCGCTGGGCGGTGGATCGTATCCAGGTACTCAAGCCGATCCGCTTCGAATCCCTGCGGCGTAACGAGGTGGGCGGCAAGCTGTCCTCAGCCAGCGTCGGCAAAGCGATGAAGGCCGGACGCACCGATGGCCTGATCACCTTTGTCGATGAAGATCGCCAGCAACGGGCGGCCACCATCCTGCGTGATGTGGCCTATGTCATCGAGGCGCACTTCGAGCTGACCGAGAAGGCCGATGCCAACGACTCGGAAGGCAAACATCTGGATATCTTCAATCGGCGTGCGCGCAAGGGGCAGTGTTTTCATACACCTTGCCTCGGCGTTCGCGAATTCCCCGCCAGCTTCCGGTTACTGGAATCAGACAGTGACGAGCCGGTTGTGGATGAGGCACTCAAGGGCGGGTTCGACCTGGGCTGGATGCTGCACGACATCGACTTTGGCAATGACATGACGCCGCATTTTTTCCGTGCACAGATGAGTGATGGACTGATTGAAGTGCCGCCGTTTATGGCGGCGGAGGTCAAGGCATGATCCTCTCGGCGCTCAATAGCTACTATCTGCGGCTGGTTGAGCGCGATGACAACAAGGTGCCGCTCTTCGGCTACAGCCAGGAAAAAATCAGTTATGCGTTGGTGCTGTCTGCCGAAGGTGAGCTGGTGGATGTGCTGGATGTACGTGACAACTCAGGCAAGAAGCCGCTGCCAAAAAGTCTGACCGTTCCGCAGCCGGAAAAACGCACGGCCGGGATCAAATCCAACTTTCTCTGGGACAAAACCAGCTATGTTCTGGGTGTCAGTGCCAAGGTAGGCGAGCGTACCGCTCAAGAGCATCAGGCTTTCAAGACTTTGCATCAGCAGTGCCTGGATGACGAGATCGATCCCGCACTGCAAGCGCTTTCGGCGTTTCTTGGACGCTGGTCACCGGAGCAGTTTCAAGCGCCGCTGTTCAGTGAAGAAATGCTTGATGCCAACTTCGTTTTCCGCCTCGATGGCGAGCACAAATACCTGCACGAACTACCTGCCGCACAACTACTCAGGGCCAAGCTGCTGGCCGGTGCCAAGGTCCGTGATGGGTTGTGTCTGGTGACCGGGAAAAACCTGCCTTTGGCGCGCCTGCATCCGGCGATCAAGGGGGTGAATGGTGCCCAGAGTTCTGGTGCTTCCATAGTCTCCTTCAACCTGGAGTCCTTTGGCTCCTACGGCAAGAGCCAGGGTGACAATGCGCCCGTTTCCGAGGCGGCGGCTTTCGCTTATTCAACGGTGCTTAACCACCTGTTGCGCCGCGATGAACACAACCGCCAGCGCCTGCAGATCGGCGATGCCAGCGTGGTGTTCTGGGCGTTAGCAGAAGCCCCGGAATTGACGAATAGCGCAGAGCTGTTATTTGCCGATTTGTTAAGCCCACCCACCGACGATGCCCAGGAAGCAGCCAAGCTGCGCACGGTGCTGGATGCCGTCGCCAAGGGCAGACCGTTGCGCGAGCTGGGGTTGCAGCTGGATGAGGGCACTCAGTTGTTCGTGCTGGGCCTGGCGCCGAATGCTTCGCGTTTGTCGATCCGCTTCTGGCAGACCGAAAGTCTGGGTTTTTTCGCCCAGCGTCTGGCCCAGCATTTCCAAGATCTGCATATCGAGCCATTGCCGTGGAAAACCGAGCCGGCGATCTGGCGCTTGCTGTATGCAACCGTCCCTAGCCGCGACGGCAAAACCAAGGCAGACGATATTTCACCGCAACTGGCCGGTGAAATAACCCGCGCCGTTCTGACCGGCAGCCGCTACCCGCGTAGCCTGTTGGCCAACGTAATCATGCGTATGCGCGCCGATGGAGACATCTCCGGAGTGCGTGTGGCGTTGTGTAAAGCCGTTCTGGTGCGCGACATGCGCCTGGTCGTCAACGGAATCAATGAGGAGGTGCCTGTGAGTCTAGACAAGGAAGCCAGCAACCCCGGTTATCGCCTGGGCCGGCTGTTCGCTGTACTGGAAAGCGCCCAGCGCAATGCCTTGGGCACGCAAATCAACGCCACCATTCGTGATCGTTACTACGGCGCGGCATCGGCAACCCCCACCAGCATTTTCCCGATGCTGTTGCGCAACACGCAAAACCATCTGGCCAAGGTGCGCAAAGAAAAACCAAGTCTGGCGCATAACCTGGAGCGCGAGATCGGCGAAATCATCGACGGTCTGGATAGCCAGTTTCCGCGCAACCTGAAGCTTGAAGATCAGGGTCGTTTCGCCATCGGCTATTACCACCAATCCCAGGCGCGCTTCAGCCGCAACACCGAAGCCTGCAACGCTGGAACCGAAGAAGCAGAGCCAGGAGCAGACCAATGAGTACCATCGCCAACCGTTACGAGTTCGTTTACCTGTTCGACGTCATCAATGGCAACCCCAACGGTGATCCGGATGCCGGCAATCTGCCGCGCCTCGACCCGGAAACCAATCAGGGATTGGTCACCGACGTTTGTCTCAAGCGCAAGATCCGCAACTACGTCAGCCAGGAGAAGGAGAGTGGTGCCGGTTACGCCATCTACATGCAGGAAAAATCCGTGCTGAACAATCAACATGAGCTGGCCTGGAAAGCTCTGGATATACCTGCCGATGCCAAGGAAGGCTACAAGAAGTTGCCCAGGGACTTGGCAAAGGCCAAGGGGTTGACCGACTGGATGTGCGCTAACTTCTTCGACGTACGTACCTTCGGTGCGGTGATGACCACGGGGGTCAACTGTGGTCAGGTGCGTGGTCCGATTCAAATGGCTTTCGCCACCTCGATCGACCCGGTGGTACCGATGGAAATCTCCATCACCCGCATGGCCGTGACCACCCAGAAAGAAGCGGAAGAGCAAAGCGGCGATAACCGCACCATGGGCCGTAAACACATCATTCCCTATGGCCTTTACCGCGCCCAT
>Ga0182007_10000105_pt1 | contig 59619 bp, 48 predicted proteins | sample Sormic07211113_1_FD_123023 | JGI IMG/M metagenome (GOLD analysis project Ga0182007, IMG submission 123023) | Rhizosphere microbial communities from Sorghum bicolor, Mead, Nebraska, USA - 072115-113_1 MetaG | ecosystem: Host-associated > Plants > Roots > Rhizosphere | place: USA: Nebraska...
GAAAAAGCCGCTGATTCTCTTGCAAGAATCAGCGGCTTTCATATATTGGTTGCGGGGACAGGATTTGAACCTGTGACCTTCGGGTTATGAGCCCGACGAGCTGCCAGACTGCTCCACCCCGCAGGCGAATTATAGCGGGGTTTGCTGCAATGCGCAATGGCTGACTCGATTACGCCGCCGCCAGGCGCCACAGCGAGGTGATTTCCTTCGAGCGGGCCGCGTGCAGGCTGTCGGTGGCGTCCTGCGCGCGCGGGTGCGTGGGTTTCACGTCCAGGCGGTCGACGACCTTCAAGCCCGCCTGTTCTATCCACTCGAGCAATTGCGCGCGCGGGCGCAAGCCCAGGTGCTCGGCCAGGTCCGACAGGATCAGCCAGCCTTCGCCGGCAGGTTCCAGGTGAGCGGCCAGGCCGGAAAGGAAGCCGCGCAGCATGCGGCTGTCCGGATCGTAGACGGCGTATTCGATCGGCGAGCTTGGGCGGGCCGGCAGCCATGGCGGATTGCACACGACGAGCGGGGCGCGGCCGGCGGGGAACAGGTCGGCCTGCACCACCTCGACCTTGTCGATCAAGTCGAGGCGGGCCAGGTTTTCGCGCGCGCAGGACAGGGCGCGCGGGTCCTGGTCGGTGGCGACGATGCGCTTGACGCCGCGCTGCGCCAGTACGGCGGCCAGCACGCCCGTGCCGGTGCCGATGTCGAAGGCCAGGCTGGCGCGCGCGGGCAGCGGCGCTTCCGCCACCAGGCCCACGTACTCGCCGCGGATGGGCGCGAACACGCCGTAGTGCGGATGGATGCGCTGGCCCAGGGCCGGCAGTTCCACGCCCGTGCGGCGCCATTCATGCGCGCCGATCAGGCCCAGCAGTTCGCGCAGCGAAGCGACGAACGCTTCCTCGCCGCGGCCGTATGCTTCATTGCACGCCAGTTTCACGTCCGGCGCGCGGCGCAGCGGAATCGTGTAGTCGGCGTCGAACGGCAGCAGCAGCATGGCCAGGGTGCGTGCGCGCTGCGACTGCGCCTGGCGGTGCAGATGGAAGGCTTCCGTGGCCGATGGTTCGGGTTTCGCCAGCTTGGCGGCCTTGGCCTTCTTGCTCGGCTTGTCGTTCTTGTGGTCGGCGCGCCGCGCCAGCGCCTGCAGCAGCTGGCGCGCGTTCTGGAAGTCGCCGCGCCACAGCATGGCCGTGCCTTCGCAGGCCAGGCGGTAAGCCTGGTCGGCCGTCGTGCGGTCGTCGGCGATGACGACGCGCTTGGGCGGCGGCATGCCGCTTTCCGAGCGCCAGCGGGCCGAATGCTCGGCGCCGTTTTCGCTCCAGTGGATCTGCGGATGAACGGTAGGGGAAGAAGTGTCGGACATGGATTTCAATCGATAGAAGGGGGCGCGCGGCATGGTCGCCTGCGCAGGCCGTCTTCCATTATACGTCGCTGGCCGTGCTCTTAGCAGTGTCCGTGCCATAGGCGAGTGCCAGCGCGCGGGCGCGCGCCTGGTCTTCCGGCCTCGTTTCCCCGGCTTTCCTGTCGTCTTTGGCGGTCTCGGTGGCATGGTCCGGCTGCACCAGCTTGAGCAAACGCAAGCTCAGGCTGCCCGCCAGGTCGCCATCCTTGCCGCTGGCGCTGGCGCCATCGGCGTTGCTGTTGACGTTGCTATTAAAAATGTTGCTTTGCAATTGCTGGCCCAGCAGCTTGAACAGGTCGTGCAGATTGCCGGCGAAGGTCGTGGCGGGCAACTCCTTGGCGGGCAGGGCGTCGTCATCGGATGATGTGGCTTCCGGCGTTTCGCCTTGCGTTTGCTCAAGGACGCCCGCGCTGATGTTCGATTGATATTGCACTTCCAGTTCGAAGTCGAAGGTTTGCCCATCGGCCGTGGTGATCTTGCCCTTGCCGATGAAATGCGCGTTTTCATCGAGGCTGAAGGCGGCCGCGCGGCTGCTGCTGCCGGCGCCCGAGACGCTGGCGCTGCCGCTGCTGAAGCTGGAACCGGCTTGCAAATCGACCGAATCGAAGGCGATGCTGGCGCCGTCGCCGAACATCTGGCGTGTCATGTTGCTCAGAAAATCCTGCGCCGCGTCGACGGTGGCGTTGCCCAGCGCATCGGTCCGTTGCGACAGTCCCTTGGCCGACAGGTCCAGGCCATTCTTCGACAGGGCCACCACGTCTTGCGCCGTGCGCTGCATCAGGGGTGAAGTGGCCAGGCCAGCGCCCGTTTTAGGCGGCGTTTGCCCTGCCATGGTATTGGCGGCGGGCTGGCGCGAGCCGGGAACGAGGGCGGGAAGCTGGGACATGAACAAATTCCGAATGAGTAAGTACTCAGTTAACGGCAGCCGTGCCCCATTCTTTAACCATTAGTGGTGGTGCGACCAGCTACCGTCCGCCGACTCCAGATAAGACTTGACGGCATCGGCCTGGCCCGTGGCGTGGCGCTTGAGTTCGCCGCATGCGCAAATGCCCTGATACGGCTGGATATGCGAGCAGGCGGAGACTTTTTGCAGGTAGACCTGCATGGATTTGTGACATTTTACGCACTTGAAGGTGAGGCTGCGGGCGGCTTTCATGGGTTTCCTTGAACTGTTGCGGGGCGTAGCGGGTAGTTACGCGAAGGCGGCGATTTTAACGCACTCCGTCCATCGTTACACGTTGTTGCATCTGCGCCACGCGCAGGTCAACTGAATCCGCGCCATGACGTTGAGCGTATATAGGAGGTCGTCTGACCGCCATTGAAGAGGTAGCACCATGGACAAGCATGACAAGGAAAAGCCTGTACAGCCCGCCAAGGAGCTGGTCAGGAAGTGGCTGAAAGCGGAGCTGGAACAGCGCCGGCCCCCGCCCGACCCCGAGCAGATCCGCCGCGAACTGGGCTGGGATATGCTCAAGCTGTGCCGGGAGCCGGCCAGCCGCTAGCGACCTAGCGCACCGTCACCACGCTCTTGCCGCCTGAACCGGGCTGCACGAGGATACGGGTGGCGATGCGCTCCGTCATTTCCTGTACGTGCGAGATGACGCCCACCTTGCGGCCCATCGCTTGCAAGCCGTCGAGCGCATCCATGGCCACGCGCAGGGTTTCCGTATCGAGGCTGCCGAAGCCCTCGTCGATGAACAGCGATTCGACGCGCACGCGGTTCGAGGACAGCGAGGCCAGGCCCAGTGCCAGGGCCAGCGAGACGAGGAATGATTCGCCGCCCGACAGCGAATGCACGGAGCGCAGTTCGCCGCCCATGTCCTGGTCGCGCACCATCAGGCCCAGCGACGGATTGTTCGGGTTGTCGATGCGTTCGAGCTGATAGCGGCGCGCCAGATGGTTCAGGTGCGCGTTGGCATAGCCGAGCAGCACTTCCAGGGTGAATTGCTGCGCGTAGTTGCGGAATTTCTTGCCGTCGGCCGAGCCGATCAATTCATTCAGGCTGGCCCAGCGCCGCTCGATGACGGCTTGCGCCTCGATCTGCGCCAGCATCGCTTGCGCGCTGTGGCGCCGCGCGTCGTCCTGCGCAATCGCCAGGCGCAGCCGGGTCGCTTCCTGGTTGGCTGCCTGGCGTTCCAGCAGCAGCGCGTCGAGCGCGGCTTGCAGCGCCGCCGCGTCCGTTTCCAGGCCGTCTGGCGGCTGCGCCAGGTGCGCCGCCAGCTGCTGCCGGCGTTCGGCCAGCACGGAGACGGCCGCCGTGTGGCGGTCGGCGATCGCTTGCAGGGCGTCGCGTTCGGCGCGCATGGCTTCCGGTGCGATGGCCAGGCGCGCGCGCAAGGCGTCCATGTCGGCGGGCGCATGGGCCGGATGGGCATCCTGGAACTGGCGCAGCCAGTCTTGCAGGGCGGCATTGGCGCCGTGTTCCTGTTCACGCAAGGCGGCCAGGCGCTGCGACAGCTGCGCGCACGCTTCGTCCAGGCGCGTGCGCTGCTGGCCGGCCGATAGCGCCGCCGTTTGCTGCCGCGCCAGCAGCTCCCTGGCCGCCGCGATGGCGCCTGCCAGCGCGCGCTCGACCTCGGCCACGCTCTGGCCCTGCCATAGCGCGTGGCGTTCCGCCTGCATTGCCGTGCGCTGCTTGTCGGCGGCGGCAAAGACGGCGTGGGCTTCCTGCGCCGCTTGCTGCGCCTTGGCGGCGGCCAGCTGTGCCGCTTCCAGCTGCGCGGCCAGGGTCGCCAGCGCGTGGCCGCGGTGGTCCTGGTCCGCCTGCTGTTTCAGCCATTGCCGGCTTTCCGTTTCGCGTGCCGCGCGGAAGGCGGCCGGGCCGGCGCGCCAGCTGTCTTTCCAGTCCTCGGCGCCGTCGGCGTCGGCGAACGCGCCATCGAGCTGCGCCAGCAAGGCATCGAGCGCGGCGCGCGCCGTCTCGCCCTTGTCGGCGTTGCCCGCTTGCTGCGCCTGCAGCTGCGCCAGCCGCGCTTGCGTTTCAGCGACGGCGCTTGTGCAGCGCGCGTGGTCGGTGGATGCCAGTTCATGGGCCGCCTGCGCCTGCTCGCGCCGCGCGCTGGCCTGGCGCAGCGCCGTTTCCTGCTGCGCCAGCGCCTGCAAGCCGGCCGCATTGGCCGCCAGCTGCTGCGCGAACCAGTCCGCGCGCTCATTTGCCGGCGGCAGTTCGAATGTGTCCGCATGCGGCTGCCACTGCGCGAGCAAGCTGTCGATGGCGGGCGGCAGGGCCGCCAGTTCGGCCTCCGTTTGCGCCTGTTCGCGCGCCGTCGCGGCCAGCGCCGCCTTGTGCGTGGCCAGCCGCTCCAGATTGCCGCGCGCCTGCGTGCGGCAGGCCAGCACCTCATCCTGCAAGCTGGCCAGCATCGCCTGCAAGGCGTGATCGGCGTGGCTGTACGGGTGTTCCAGCGCGCCGCAGACGGGGCAGGGCTGCTCGTCCTGCAAGGTGGCGCGCAGCTGCTCGACGCTGGCCGCGCATGCCGCTTCCGCGCCCTTCAAGGATTTTTCCGCCTGCGCCAGGCGCGCTTCCAGCAGCGCCGTTTGCGCCGCTTCCGCCGCCCATGCGGTGTTTTCCGTTTGCGCGGCCTGCGCCAGCTGGGCCGCCCTCGCTTGCCAGTGCGCCAGCGCCTGCTGCTGGCGCGCCAGTTCGCTCCAGGTTTTTTCCGCGCTGGTCAACAGGCGCGCGTGCGCCTCCAGCTGGCCGCGCTGTTCCTGCAGCCCCTGGCCATCGATGGCTTGCACGGCCGCTTGCGCCTCGCGCCGCTGCGCATCGCGCGCCGCCAGCACGGCAGCGGCGCTGGCCAGCGCCGCTTGCGCCGCCTGCGTGGCGTCAAAGGCCTGGCGCAGCTGCTGTCTTGACTCTGTCATGCTGGCGTCGGCCGCATCGGCTTGCGCGGCCGCTTGCCCGGCCTGGGCAAACAATTGATCCCACAACTGCCACGATTGCGCCAGCGCCTGCCACTGCTGGTGCGATGCCAGCCACTGGCGGCCCGCTTCCTGTTCCGCCTGCGCGGCATGCTGGCGCTGATGCAGATCGTGCAGCGCGGCGCGCGCCGTTTCGTTGGCCTGGTCGGCCGCCAAGGCGCCAGCTTGCGCCTGGCGGTGCGCGGGCATGTGCGCCGCAATCCCGGCATCGAGCGCCTTGGCTTGATCGAGCTGGGGCGCCGCATCGCGCTGCGCCGTTTCCCTGGCCTGCAAGGCCGCTGCCGCCTGCTGCACGGCCATCGCCAGCTGCACTTCGCTGGCGATGGCTTGCGCCGCCTGCGCGCGCGACGCTTCCAGCGCGGCGCCCGTGCCGGCGATCTCGCCGGCCAGGCGCGCCACGTTGTCGATCAGGGGCCGCGCCGGCTGCAGCAATTCCCACTGCGCCAGCGCCGCGCGGCGCTCTTCGGCAGCGGCGCGTTCGGCATCGGCGCCGTCCAGCGCCTCTTGCGCGGCCGCCACCTGGGTTTGCAGCTTGTGCGTTTCCTGGTGCCAGCGCTGCTGCAGTTCCAGCACCGCCTTGCGCAGGTCGATGGTTTGCAGGGCGGTTTCGGCCGCGCCGCTTGACGCTTCGGTCTCGCTGCGCTCTTCCGGCGACAGCGGCCGCTGGTCGGCCAGTTTTTCGCCCAGCCGTTCGAGCACCTGCTTTTCCTTTTTCGCCCGCTCGAAGGCGCGCATGGAAATATCGGTATAGATGCTGCTGCCCGTCAGGGTTTCCAGCAATTCGCCCCGCTCATTGTCTTCCGTCTTGAGGAAGGTGGAAAACTCGTTTTGCGCCAGCAGCACGGCGCGCGTAAACTGGTCGAACGACAGGCCGATGCGTTTTTCGATCTCTTCCTTCACTTCCGTCTTGGTGCCGCCGATGGGCTGCAGCGCGGGCAGCTGGTGCAAGCTCATGGCGGTCGCCTGCAGCGCCCCTTCCGCTTTGGTGCGCGAGCGGCGCACGCTCCAGCGCGCGCGGTAGTGACCGCCGTCGTTGCCGACAAAGTCCACCTGCGCGTAACCGTCCGGCGTGCCGCGGCGCAGCAGGGTGCGCGTATCCTGGGCGTTGACGGTTTCCTTGCCTACGTCGGGCAGGGCACTGCCCCGGCCCAGCACTTTCAGCAGGCGCGGCGTGGCGTCGTACAGGGCCAGGCACAGCGCGTCGAGCAGGGTGCTCTTGCCCGCGCCTGTGGGGCCGCTGATGGCGAACAGGCCGCTCGATGCCAGCGGTTCCTGCTGGAAGTCGACTTCAAATTCGCCGGCCAGCGAAGCCAGGTTCTTGCCGCTGATTTTCAGGATTTTCATGCTGTTCTTTATGCTGATGCAGTCGCCCGACGGGTGCGCTTACAGATCTTTTTTCGCCTTGGCTTCTTCGGCCGCGTGCTTTTCGGCGGACGCCGCCGCTATGGCGGCTTCGCGTTTGGTTTCAAGGCCGGCATCGACCAGCGTCAGTTTGGTGGTGAAGAACAGGGCTCTGGCGGACCACAATTTGTTGATCATCTCTGTGTCATACGGAGAGAGGGAATGAATGCGCAATATTTGATCGGCATGATACACAATGCAGTTTTCATCGACGATTCTCAAGTTGTCGAGTGCGGGGAGGCGGCGGTACGCCCGGTTGCAGCTGAATGTGACGGGATGCCCTTCTTCCTTGCTGTATTTTTCCTCAAGCTCTTTCTGGAGCTGGTATGAGTCAGACCCTTCCAGCAAGACCGTGATGGCCGTCACTGTGCCGTCAGCCAGCTGCTCGGTGGTGACGACGCGCGGTTTGCCGAAATAGCTCCATTTACCCAGATAGCCATCGGCCACCGATTTCCCCGCCTTGATGCCAGTGCTCAGGTCCTTGAGCATGATGGGTTTCGACAGTTGCGACGCTGCTGTCTTTTCGGCCGGCATCGGGGGCGGGTACTCGGCGCTTGGGCCGCAACCGGCAAGCGATATGAGCAACGAAACGCCCAGCAGGGGGAAATGACGGATTTTCTTCATAAAACCTTTCAAATGGTACCGTGGGAGAATGGATGGTGGGCGTAATGCCCCTGGACGTCAGGCGCCGGGCAGCAGTAGTTCGGCCAGGGCCGAGAGCAGTTCGGGCGGCGCTTCCCTGGCGTATTTTTGCTGGTACAGGCGGCGGAAGATATCGTCGGGCTGGAGCTGGCCCAATTGGTCGAGCGTCATGTTTTCCGGCGCGCTGGCGCGCGCGGCGCTCGACGTCTCGATCTTCGCCAGGCGTACGGGCTTGCCGTCGAGCGCCGTTTCGATGCGCGTGCGCAGGCCCGGTTCGGGCGCATCGAGGCGCACGCGCACTTCCAGGAACGGTTGCGCTTCGGCCGGTGCATCCGGCACGTCGAGGGCCGCCAGCTGCGCCAGCACCTCGGCGATGGGCGCCGGCGTGGCCGGCACGCGCAGCAGGGGCACGGCGCGCGGCACCTCGATGGCGCGTACTTCGCGTAATTGCTCGCCGTCGATATCGAGGCACAGCACCTGGTGGCGGTAGTTCACTTCGGCGAACGACAGCGGGATCGGGCTGCCGCAATAGCGGATGTGCTCCTGGCCGCCCACGGCCTGCGCCTTGTGCAGATGGCCCAGCGCCGCATACGCGATGGACGTATCAAAAATCCCCGAGGGCAGCATTTCCGTGCCGCCGATGACGATGCGGCGTTCGGAATCGTTCGACATTTCGCCGCCCACCATGTGGCAGTGGCCCAAGGCAAGGATGGCCTGCCCGGGCTGGCGGCGCGCCAGGGCCAGGTCGGTCAATTGGCGGTACAGCAGGGCGATGCCGCCCAGGTAGGCATCCTGGCTGTCGCCGGCCGGCAGTTTCGGCACGTCGCCGGGACGCAAAAAGGGCACGGCCAGGCACCAGGCCTGCACCTGGCCATCGCTGCCGGTGAGCGGCAGCAGCAGGCGTTCCAGGTCGATCTGGCCATCGTCGCCGCGCAGCACATGGCCGATCACGTGCGTGCCATGCGCGGCCAGCAGGGGGGCTGGCGCTTCCAGCCGTCCCGCCGAATCGTGGTTGCCGGCGACGACGACCAGTTGCAGCGCGGGCAGGCGCGCGCGCGCCTGCTGCAGGAAGACATACAGCTGTTTTTGCGAGGCGGCGGAAGGATTGGCATTGTCGAATACGTCGCCCGCCACCAGCAGCACGTCGACCTGCTCCATCACGAGCGTGTCGAGCAGCCAGTCGAGGAAGCGCTGGTGTTCGTAGCCCCTTTCAAAATTGTGCAGGGTCTGGCCCAGATGCCAGTCGGAGGTGTGCAGCAGGCGCATGGTGGGGCAAGGGTAGGGAAGACAGGCGCCAATATAGCAGGAATGACAGGGGGCAGACTCGCGCGCTGCGCCAGCGGCCATATCAAGTAGTCAGCACGCCGGCGCGATAGGTATTGCGTCCATCCTGCTTGGCCTGGTACAGCAGCACGTCGGCCCGCTGCAGCAGTACGGCAGGGGGGATGTCTTCGTCGCGGTAGAAGGCCAGGCCGATGCTGGCGGAAATGCGCACGGTGATGCCATCGAGTTCGAACGGCTGCCGCATGGCGGCGACGATTTTTTCCGCCAGCACGGCCGCGTCGTCGGGCCGGGCGATCTGTTCCATGATGATGGTGAATTCGTCGCCGCCCAGGCGGGCGACGATGTCGGTGGCGCGCATGGTCTGCGTCAGGCGCTGGGCGAAGGCGCGCAGCAGGGCGTCGCCCGTGCCGTGGCCATGCGTGTCGTTGACGGGCTTGAAGCGGTCGATATCCATGTACATGACGGCCATCAGGTGCCGCTGCTGGCGGCTCGCGTGCATGGCGTCGCTGAGTTTTTGCTGGAAGCCGGCGCGGTTCGACAATCCCGTCAGCGCATCGACCTGGGCCAGCTTCAGCAGCCGCTGTTTTTCGCGCTTTTGCACGGTGATATCCTGGCGCATCACGTGAAAACCCACCACCTGCAGCCTGTCTTCGCCGATCTGCGGGATGTAGATCACTTCCATGCAGCGCTCGATGCCTTCCTTGTCGTCTTCTTCCTCGAAGCTCAGGGTTTCGCCCGCCAGCACCCGTTCGATATACGGCGCCACCGTGCGGTAGCGCGCCTCGCCCACCGTGTCGCGCACGCTGTTGCCCAGCGCCTGGCGGCCGGTCAGGCCGAATTCGCGTTCATAGGCGATGTTCAGGAAGCGGTAGACCTGGTCGGCGTCGATGTACGCGATCATGGCCGGCAAGGTGTCGGCGATGGTGCGCAGGCGCGCCTCGCTTTCCAGCAGCGCCACTTCCGATTCGCGCAAGGTGGTGATGTCGTCCAGGCTGCCCACGTAGCCCTCGATACGCCCATCGATGAGGATGGGGGCAATTTTGACGGAAACCCAGACCAGCCTGCCGTCGCGCTGCAGCCAGCGCAGGGTGGACTGGAATGGCGCGTGGCTGCGCGTGAGCTGTTCCAGCGCCACGTGCATCAGCGGATAGTCGTCCGGGTGCAGGGCGCTGGTCCAGCCGGCGCCCAGGGCGGCGGCGCGCGGCAGGCCCGTGATCGATTCGAAGGTGCGGTTGACGTAGGTGCAGCGGCGCTGACGGTCCAGACGCACCAGCCCGAGCGGCGAGGCGTCGTTGACGGCGGCCAGTTCGGCCTGTTTCTGGCGCAGTTCCAGTTCCTGCTGGCGGCGCTGCGAGATATCCTCGGCGATGCACAGGATATGCTCGATTTGCTGGCGCTCGTCGAACACGGGCACGGAGACGGAGCGCAGGTAGCGCAGGCTGCCGTCGCGCAGGCGCAGCGGCTTTTCCGTATGGTCGATGACCCCGTGCTCGGCCAGGATGGCGCGGTCGTCCTCGGCATCGTGCAGGCCGAAGTCGGGCGGGAAGGCCTGGCAATCGGTCTTGCCGATGACGTCGGCGGCCAGGTGGCCCGTGATGTCCTCGGCCGCCTTGTTCCACACCTCCATCTGGCCGAAGTTTTCGGGGCGCGCGCTTTTTACGTACACCAGCACGGGCAAATGGTCGATCAGCGACTGCAGGAAGCTGCGGTTGTCCTGCAGCGCCAGTTCGTCGTGCTTGCGCGCGCTGATGTCGCGCGAGGTGACGGCCACGCCGTCGGCGATCGGCACCACCTGGTGGCGCAGCCAGCGCGTGCCGCCCGAGGCCAGCGTCAGCTCGAATTCGTCTTCCAGCGGCTGGCCCGTTTCCATCACCAGCACGAAGCGCTTGAAAAAGCGCTCGCCGCGCAGCAGCGGCACGCGCGGCAGCACGCGCTGGCCCAGCAGTTCGGAGCGCGGCTTGCCCAGCATGTCGGCGGCCCGCTCGTTGATGTCGGCGAAAACGAAGTCTTCCACCGGCTTGCCCGGCGCCGGGCGCCAGGCTTTCAGCAGCAGCACGGCATCGAGGCTGGCCTGGTGCGCCGCGCGCAGCAGCGCCTGCGTTTCCTTGGCCTGGCGGATGCTGCGGCGCAGGCGCGCGCTCTGGCGCATCAGCAGGGCCGTGAAGCCGGCAATGAGCACGCTGGCGGCGAGCAGGGCGCCGACATATGCCAGCCGGCGGTGTTCGAAGCGCGCCAGGGCGACGGCGCGGCTCACGCCCACCACGGCCAGCAGCGGGTAGCGTGGCAGCTCGCGGTAGCTGTAGATGCGCGCTGTCGCGTCGACGGGCGGCTCGATCAGCAGTTCCTCGGGCGCGTGTTCGGGCGGTCCCGGCATGCGGAAGTCGATGCGGTCGCTGAGAATCAATTGCTCGCCGATGCGCCCCGCCGTCAGGCCGCTGTCGCGCGCCACCAGCATCAGCGCGCCCTGCTCGTCGAGGTTCAGGCGGTCGTAATCGTCGACAAAATACGTGGGGTCGACGTGGATGATGATGGCGCCGGCAAAGCGCCCCTGAGCATCGTTCAGGCGGCGCGCCAGGCGGATGGTCCAGTGCCTGCTGCCCGCGTCGAGCATGGGGGTGTCGACCAGCGGCGTGTCGGACGCATTCGCGGCCAGCGCCCTGAAAAATGCCTGGCCGGCCAGGTTCTCGGGCAAGTACGCGTTGGCGCTGTCGATCACGTCGCCATGCGCGTCGACCAGCGCGATCGGCAGTTCCAGCTTCGAGGGCAGCACGCTGTCGAGCAAACCCTGGCGGCGCGTGAATTCATTGAGGCGCAGGCCGCCGTCCGTTTCCTCGTATTTGAGTTTGAACAATTGCGTGGCGTGGTCCGTCTGGCGCAGGGTGAAACTGGTATGGTCGGCCAGGGTGCGCGCCAGCGACTGGCTGACGGCCACGGCGTCGCGCACGGCGCCGGCCCGTTCCTGGCCCACCTGGTACAAGACGGCCGCCCACAGCGCCAGCAGCAAGATGAGCGCGAACAGGGGCACCAGGCTGAGACGGTACAGGCGGCGGGCAAGGCGTTGCAGGGGTCTTGTTATCGCTATCACGGGCGCTTGCAGGCTAGGGTCATGGAAAGGTGAAGGGCGGCGTGGCGCGCATCATAGCCGAAATATGCTGACCTGCGCGCTGCCTGCTGCCCTAGCGTCTGTTCGTGGTCTGTCGCTGGGCTTATTTTGCGTTAAATCAAGTACCTGTGGCGCTGCGCACGCTAAAAAAAGCACGCCGGGAGCGGCACGGGCTGGCGCCGTGGCAGAAAAAGTACAATTGCGCCCCCATCCTCATTAAAATGGATGCTTCTTCCTCCCATATCGAAAGTTGTCATGCAGAGTAAAAAGCCCGACGCGGCAAGACTGGACAAGATCGTGGCCGAAGCGCGCCGCGCCGCCGACCAGCGCGAGAGCGGCTACCGCGAACGCTCGCTGAAGATGTATCCGTGGGTCTGCGGCCGCTGCATGCGCGAATTTACGCGTGCCAACGTGCAGCAACTGACGGTGCACCACCGCGACCACAACCACGACAACAATCCGCCCGACGGCAGCAACTGGGAGCTGCTGTGCCTGTATTGCCACGACAATGAGCACTCGCGCTACCTGGAAGCGGACCGTGGCGCCGGCCTGCTGTCGGCCGAGGTGGCGCCCGCCACGCACAATCCGTTTGCCGCGCTGGCCGGCCTGATCAAGAAAAAGGACTGAGCGGACCGCGCCGCTTCCCCATGCGCATCCTGCTGACCGAAGACGACCCGCAGCTGGGCCGCGCCACGCAGATCGGCCTGGAGCAGGGCGGCTATGCCGTCGACTGGGTCACGAGCGCCGAACAGGCGCACACGGCCGTGCGCCTGCACGACTATGGCTGCATCCTGCTCGACCTGGGCTTGCCGGGGCAGGACGGCATGCAAGCGCTGGGCGTGCTGCGCGATAACGGCTACAGCGGCGCCGTGCTGGTCGTCACGGCGCGCGACCAGGTGGGCGAGCGCATCGCCGGCCTGGACGCGGGCGCCGACGACTTCATCGTCAAACCGTTCGACCTCGACGAACTGGCCGCGCGCATCCGCAGCGCCTGCCGCCGCGCCGCGGGCCGCCTGCGCGAGTACCTCGTGCATGGCGACCTGGCGCTCGATATCGCCGACCGGCAGGTGACGCAAGGGGGCGTGCCCGTGACCTTGACGATGAAGGAGTTCCGCATCCTGCAACTGCTGCTGGAGCATGGCGGCCGCGTGCTGAGCCGGGAACAGCTGGAGAAAAACCTGTACAGCTGGGGCGATGAGGTGGAAAGCAATGCCGTGCAAGTGCATATCCACCACCTGCGCAAGAAGCTGGGGCGGGACTTGATACGCACCGTGCATGCGGTCGGTTATTGCATCGACAAGCCCAAAGCGGCCTGACGAAGGCGGCCGGGAGGCCGCCCCCTTGATCAGAAATCGACGGTGGCCGACAGCCACAGGCGGCGGCCATCGAGGCTGTTGACGTAGCGGTTGGCGTAGGTCAATGCCGGGCCTGATCCCGTGCGGTAAGGCTGGTAGTCGATGAAGTCCTTGTTGAGCAGGTTGTACACGGCCGCATTCAGGGTCACGCGCTTGCTCAGCTGGTAGCTGGTTCCCAAGTGCAGCATGGTGTAGCCCTGGTAGTCGCCCAGCGCGGCCTTGGCGGCGCGCGTGGCGGCCGAGGTGCCCGGATCGCGGAAGCGCTCGCTGCGGTATTCGGCACGCAGCCAGCCGTTCCACTCGCGCGAGATATCCCACGACAGGCGCGCGTTGACGGCGTGCTTGGGCGTGTCGCTCAGCGGCTTGCCCGCGTTGCTGCCGCTCTTCTGTTCGCTTTCCGTGTACGTGTAGTTGGCGCTGGCCGACAAGGTTTTGCCCAGCGGGAAGCGCGTGTTCAGCTCGACGCCGCGCGTGACGGCCTCATCCACGTTGACGGACTGGCCAAACGCATCGACGTTGGGCCAGTTGCCGAAGCTGATGCAGCCGGGACGGTTCGGCGATGGACGGTAGCTGCAGTTGACGAGTCCCGTGCCCGTCGTGATCTTGTCCTTGAATGCATTGTTGAACAGCGAACCGCTGGCGGTCCAGCCCGCCAGATTGTCGAAGTAGGCGCCGATTTCCGTCGTCGTGCTCGTTTCCGGCTTCAGGTCCGGGCTGCCGACGAGGGGGATCGTGCCCTGGCCGCCGAAACCGTTGATGCCTGGCGACAACTGTTCCACGCGCGGCGTCTTGTAGCCCTTGCTGACGCCGCCCTTGAAGGTCCAGCTAGTCGTCGCGTTCCACACGGCATAGGCACGGGGGCTGGTCTGGCCGCCGAAGATGCTGTGGTCGTCATAACGGGCGCCGAAGGTCAGCGCGACGTTCTCCAGCAGCTGCCATTCGTCTTCCACGAACAGGGCTTTTTGCGTGAACTCGAATTTGCTCGGCGCCACGCCGTCCGTCATGTCCGCTTTCCACCATTGCGCGCCGACGGTGGCCATGTGCTTGCCCAAAGGCAGGACCAATTTGGTGTCGAACACCTGGCTTTCCACTTCCAGGGTGCGCGCGCTGCCGGCCACGGCACCGGGCGTGCCTGGCGGAATCGTGCGGCCCAGGGTTTCCGTCTTGTTCACCATGTAGCTGCTGTCGAGCGTGCCGAAGCCGAAGCGGCCCGTGTGCGACAGGGTCCACTGGTCGCGCTGGTATTTCTGTTCCGGGCCGTAGCCGCCCTGCAAGCCGACGGTGCCCAGCTGCTGTTTCGAATTGTCGTAGGTCTGGCGGCCCGCGTCCGCGTCGAGGATGACGGTGTGATAGCGGTTCGGCGTAAAGGCCAGGCGCGCGCCGAAGTTGGCTATGTCCGCGCGCACGGGATTGGCGCCCATGTTTGGCACGACTTGCGCACCGGTCGCGTTGCTGTAGCGGATGTCGGCCGCGTCGCGGCGCTGCTTGCTGCCGCGCAGGGACAAGCCCAGCAGGTCGGTGGCGATGGGGCCGCTCAGGTAGAAGCGGCCGCTTTTCACGTCGCCGAAGTCCGATTCCTGCTGCGCGGTGTAGTCGGCCGAGACGGAACCCATCCACTGCTTGCCCACCTTGCGCGTGATGATGTTGATCACGCCGCCCATGGCGTCCGAGCCGTACAGGGTCGACATGGGGCCACGGATGATTTCGATGCGCTCGATGGCGGCCAGCGGTGGCATGAAGCTCGTCTGCGTGCCGCCGAAGCCGTTCGGCGTGACATTGCCGGCCGCGTTCTGGCGCCGTCCGTCGATCAGCACCAGCGTGTAGTCGCTGGGCATGCCACGGATGCTGATGTTCATGCCGCCCGTCTTGTCGCCCGCCGCGCCCACGTCGATGCCTTCCACGCTTTCCAGCGCCTGCGTCAGGTTGCCGAAGCGTTCCTTCGACAGTTCCTCGCGCGTGAGCACGGTGATCGACGCGGGCGCCTGCTTGATATCCTGTTCGAACCCGGAGGCGGAGACCACCACTTCCGGCATGCTGGCCGGCGTGCCTGTCTGGGCGTGAGCCGGCAGGCAGGACAGGGCGGCCAGAGCCAGGGCCAGGGTGGTGGGACGCGGCAGGCGCGCGCGGCGGGTGCTGTTGGACATGCAAACTCCTGAAAGGTGAATGAATAATTGCGCTGTATCGGCGAGGGAATGGGAATCATGAAAGCAATAAGAATCATTTACAATTGCAGTCATGGCTACCCAGAAAATATTTCGCTCCGGATCTTGCGCAGAAGTTCTTAAGAGATTCTTAACGGCAGGCGGCGGCGTGCAAACCTGGTCGCTGCGGCGCACCCTGCTGACGGTCTTGCTGGGCCTGACCCTGGCCTTGTGGGTGGGCAGCGCCGCCATCGTGTACGTGGAAGCGCGCCGCGAAAGCCAGGAATTGTTCGACCAGTCGCTGACCGAGACGGGACATCTGCTGCTGTCGCTGGTGGCAAAGGAGGCGCGCGAACACGGCTTGACGGGGCCCATCGACCTGCCGTTGCGCGGCCAGCCGAATCCCCACCATTATTTGCTGTTCAAGGTGCGCGACGCGCAGCAGCGCGTGCTGTACCGCAACGATGCGGCGTCCGACATCGCCCTGTCGCGCAGCGCGCCCGATGGCTTGTCGTGGACCACGATAGCGGGCCAGCGCTGGCGTCTGTTTTCGCTGTGGGACCCGCAGCGCAGCCTGCAGCTGCTGGTGGCCGAACCGACCAGCCACCGCGACGACATCAGCCGCGGCTTCTTTTACCGTATCGCGCTGTTCGGCCTGCTGCTGGTGGCGCTGGCCACCCTCGCCATCTGGTGGAGCATCCACCGCGTGTTTCGCGTGCTGCAGGCGTCGGCCGATGAAGTGTCGGCGCGCACGCCCGATGAACTGGCCGACGTCAGGCTGGCGGGCGCGCCGGACGAACTGCATCCGCTGCTGCTGGAAATTAACCGCCTGTTCGGCAGGGTGCGGCACAGCCGTGACAACGAGCAGCGCTTCACGGCCGATGCGGCGCACGAACTGCGCACGCCGCTGGCCGCCATCAAGACGAATCTGCAAGTGCTGCAGCGGGCCCGCAGCGCCGACGAGCGCGAGGAATTCATCGCCGCCCTGGGCGCCAGCGTGGAGCGCGCCACGCGCCTCGTCAACCAGCTGCTGGCACTGGCCCGGCTCGACCCGCAGGCCCAGGAGACGGCGCTGGCGCCGGGCGAACTTGCGCACCTGCTGGCGCAGCAGACGCCCCAGTGGCAGGCGCTGGCCGCGCCGTACCGGCTGTCGCTGGCCGTGAACCTTGCGCCGGCACCGTGCGCGCTGCATGCGGACAGCCTGCAAATGCTGCTGCGTAACCTGGTCGAGAATGCGCTGCGCTACACGCCGGCACCGGGCGCCGTCGAGATCAGCTGCGGCGTGGAAGCGGGACGCAGCTACCTGCGCGTGGCCGATACGGGACCGGGTATCGCGAAAGACATGCACGAACGCGTGTTCGAACGTTTCGTGCGCCTCGGTGGTAAGCAGCTGCCCGGCAGCGGGCTGGGCCTGTCCATCGTGCGCCGCATCGCCGAGCGGCATGGTGCGGCCATCGTCCTGGGCGCCGGCTTGCAGGGCAGGGGGCTGGCGGTAACGCTGGTGTTTCCCGCCGCGTAGCGTGGCTGCCGGCCGCACGATCCGATAGCGATAAAACGCACAAGGCGCGGGCAGAATGCGGTATCTTTCTGTTATGCACAGACCTGACAAGCACCCGCCTTCCGACCTCCCCCCGCTCTCGCTGGCCGCCGCGCGCGCCCTGCACCTGGCCGCGCAGGGTTTGCTGCAGGCGCGGCGAAAAAAAGCCGTGAAGGCCGATGTGCTGGCCGCCATCCGCCAGATGGGCGTGCTGCAGATCGATACCATCCATGTGGTGGCGCGCAGCCCCTACCTGGTGCTGTGGAGCCGGCTGGGCGACTATCCGCAGCCGTGGCTCGAGCAGTTGCTGGCCGAGGGCGCGCTGTTCGAATACTGGGCGCATGAAGCGTGCTTCGTGCCCATCGAAGACTATGGCTTGTACCGCCACCGCATGCTGGACCCGGCCGCCATGGGCTGGAAGTATTCGGTCAAATGGATGGCCGAGCAGGGCGACGCCGTCGCTTCGGTGCTCGATCACATCCGCGCCAACGGCGCCGCGCGCTCGGCCGATTTTGAGCGCACGGATGGCCAGGCGGGCGGCTGGTGGAGCTGGAAGCCGGAAAAGCGCTCGCTCGAAGTGCTGTTTACCTCGGGCGTGCTGATGATCGCCAAACGCCATCAGTTCCAGCGCTATTACGACCTGGCCGAACGGGTGCTGCCTGGCTGGCACGACGGCTTGCTGCCGCCCGAAGACCAGGTGCGCCGCCGCCTGCTGCTGGCCAGCGTGAAGGCGCTGGGCCTGGCGCGGGCCAGCTGGATCAGCGACTATTTCCGCACCAAACAGTCACGCGCCAGCCTGGCGCACGATTTGCAGGCGCTGGTGGACGAGGGCGCGCTGCTGCGCTGCGCGGTGGCCGGCTGGATGGACGCCGTGTACGTGCATGCCGAGCATGGGGAGTTGCTGCGCGCGGCGGCCGCCGGCAAGCTGGCGCCCACCCTGACGACGATATTGTCGCCGTTCGACCCCGTCGTCTGGGACCGGCGCCGCGCCCTGGAACTGTTCGATTTCGACTACCGGCTCGAGTGCTACACGCCGGCCGAGAAGCGCCGCTATGGCTATTTCACGTTGCCGATCTTGCGGCGCGGCGCGCTCGTGGGGCGGCTGGACGCCAAGGCGCACCGCGCGCAGGGGCGCTTCGAAATCAAGTCGCTGGCGCTGGAAGAGGGCGTGCGCGTCAGCCCCCGCCTGGTGCAGGACGTGGCCGGCGCCGTGCGGCGCCTGGCGCTCTGGCATGCCTGCCCGCAGGTCGAGATAGGCCAGGCGCAGCCAGCGGTATTTGGCACGCAGCTGGCCGAGGCCCTGCACGACGGCGGCGCTGCCGCAAGGCAGGCCGCATGATGCTGCCGCCGGCCCCGCCCGCGCTGCTCGACGCCGATGGCCAGCCATGTTTCGGCCGCTACACGGGCCAGCTGGACGCTTACGACTGGGCCGCGCTGGCGCCGCCGTACGCGCGCGGCGCCCTCTGGCGCCTGTTCCACCACAAGCGCTGGCACTACGTGGCCCTGTCGACACCGGCCGTATTCTGCGGCGTGGCCATCGTCGACCTGGGCTGGACCAGCACCGCGTTCGCGTATGCCTTCGACCGTCACAAGGGCAAGATCGTGGCCAGCTTTTCGCAGGATGGCATTCCCGGCCTGTGCGCCACGCTGGCGCCGCATGCGGGTGCTTCCAGCCGTTTCCGTTTTTTGTCGCAGAAAATCAGCATCGAGGCGCAGCCGCAGCAGCGCTATCGCTTGCGGCTCGATTGCGGCCATTTCGGCATCGACGCGGAGTTCGGCCCGCCCGTGGCGCCCACCCTGCTGGCCGTGGGACCCGTGGGCGAGGGCGGCAGCGCGCATGCGACGCAAAAATCGGGCGGCTTGCCCTTGTGGGGCAGCGTGCGCTGCGGCGCCGTCGGCTACAGCCTGGACGACGGCGTGGCCAGCTTCGATTATTCGAACGGCTTGCTGGCGCGCGAGACGGAATGGCGCTGGGCCTCGGCGCACAGCCTGGACCTCGGTTTCAACCTGCAGGCCGGCTATTTCGGCGCGCATGAAAACGCGCTGTGGCTCGATGGCCAGCTGTATCCGCTGGGCCGCGCGCATTTCGATTTCAATCCCGACAACCCGCTGGCGCCGTGGCACGTGTGGACGGACGACGATCTGCTGGACCTGCACTTCAAGCCGGAAGGGGCGCGGCGCGAGGATAAAAACCTGTGGATCGCCGCCAGCCGCTACATCCAGCCCATCGGCACGTTCAGCGGCTGGGTGCGCACCAGCGCGGACTCGCCCAAGCGCATCGTGGCGCAGTTGGCGGGCGTGACGGAAAGCCACCGCTCGCGCTGGTAGGCGCCCGGTTTTTTTGCGAAACGCGCGACAAGGTCAAATTTTTTTGGCAACGCATCCGATACACTGGTGGAGTACCTTTAGCCACTCCGGCAAACCATGAGGCCAGAACATGAGTATCCGTAATCTCGACAAGCTGTTCAAGCCGGCCTCGGTGGCCCTGATCGGCGCCACGGCGCGCGAACGCAAGCTGGGCGCCATCGCCCTGTACAACCTGCTGGGCGGCGGCTACCAGGGAGACATCTGGCCCGTCAATCCCAAGTACGACGAGCTGATGGGCCTGAAATGCTACCGCAAGCTGGCGCACCTGCCCAAGGCGCCGGACCTGGCCATCATCTGTACGCCGCCCGCCACCATCACGGCGCTGATCCGCGAACTGGGCGCGCTGGGCACGCGCGCCGCCATCGTCATGACGTCGGGCCTCGATCCCGTGCGCGAGCAGTCGCTGCGCCTGGCCATGCTGAAGGCGGCCAAACCGCATTTGTTGCGCATCCTGGGCCCCAACAGCATGGGGCTGCTGGTGCCCAAACTGGGCTTGAACGCCAGCTTCGCCCACGTCGGTGCGACGAGCGGCAAGATCGCCTTCGTGTCGCAATCGGGCGCGCTGGTGTCGGGCGTGCTCGACTGGGCCAACGCGCATGGCGTGGGCTTTTCCAAGTTCATTTCGCTGGGCGCCAGCTACGACATCGATTTCGGCGACCTGCTCGACTACCTGGCCGGCGACATCGACACGGCCGCCATCCTGCTGTACATGGAAGACATCCAGGCGGCGCGCAAATTCATGTCGGCGGCGCGGGCGGCCGCGCGCAGCAAGCCCGTCATCGTGCTGAAGGCGGGGCGCGAGGCGGAAGGCGCGGCCATGGCGGCCTGGCATACGGGCGCGCTGGCCGGTTCCGACGCCGTCTACGACGCGGCCATCCGCCGCGCCGGCATGCTGCGCGTGTACTCGGCCGAGGAACTGTTCGACGCCGTGGAAACGCTCACGCATATCCGCTCGCAGCGCGGCGAGCGCCTGGCGATCTTGTGCAATGGCGGCGGCCTGGGCGTGATGGCCACCGATGCGCTGGTGGGCAGCGGCGGCAAGCTGGCCGAGCTGTCGCCCGATACCGTGATCGCGCTGGAAAAGGCGCTGCCACGGGGCTGGTCGCACGACAACCCCGTCGGCTTGCCCGGCGACGCGGCCGTGCAGCGCTATGCCGACGCCATCAAGCCGCTGCTCGACGAGCCGCAGGCGGACGCCTTGCTGCTGCTGCACGCGCCCACGGCCATGGTCTCGTCGATCGACATCGCCGAAGCCGTCACGCCGCTGATCAAGGCCACCTCGCGCACGGTGCTGTCGTGCCTGCTGGGCGGCACCACCGTGGCGCCCGCGCGCCAGGTTTTTAATCGCGCCGGCATACCCACCTACGACACGCCGGAAAAAGCCGTGCATGGCTTCATGCAGATCGTGCAGTACCGGCGCAACCAGGAAACCCTGATGCAGGTGCCGGCGCAGCTGCCCATGTCGGCCACGCCGCGCCGCGCGCGCGTGCGCGAAATCGTCGCCGCCGCGCTGGCCGCCGGCCAGACGGTGCTGGGCGAATGCCGCTCGAAGGAGATTCTGGCCGCCTACGGCATCCCCGTCGCCACCACGCGCATGGCGGCCGACGTCGAAGAGGCGCTGGCCGTGGCGGCGGACATCGGCTATCCCGTCGCGCTGAAGATCCACTCGCCCGACATCGCCCACAAATCCGACGTGGGCGGCGTGGCGCTCGACCTCGACACGCCCGACATCCTGCGCACGGCCGCCGCCGCCATGCTCAAGCGCGTGCGCCGCATGCGGCCCGACGCGCTGATCGACGGTTTTACGGTGCAGCAGATGGCGCGTCGGCCGCAATCGCATGAATTGATCGTCGGCGTCACGACGGACGCCGCCTTCGGCCCCGTGATCCTGGTGGGGCAGGGCGGCATCGCCGTGGAAGTGACGGCCGATCACGCCATCGGCCTGCCGCCGCTGAACATGGTGCTGGCGCGCGACATGCTGGCGCGCACGCGCGTGTCGAAGCTGCTGGCCGGCTACCGCAACCAGCCGCCGGCCGATATCGACGCCATCTGCTATACCTTGATCCAGGTGGCCGAACTGGTGGCCGACATCGGCGAACTGGCCGAACTCGACATCAACCCGCTGGTGGCCGACGCGGACGGCGTGATCGCCCTCGATGCGCGCATCCGTTTGCAGCCGGGCCAGCAGCGCGACCGCCTGGCCATCCGCCCGTATCCGCAGGAACTGGAAGAGCAGGTGACGTGGATGGATCAATCGATCCTGCTGCGCCCCATCCGCCCCGAGGATGCGCCGCAGCACATGGATCTGTTCCACGCGCTGGACCCGGACGACGTGCGCCTGCGCTTTTTTACCTCCATGCGCGAGCTGCCCGTGTCGCAGCTGGCGCGCCTGACGCAGATCGATTACGACCGCGCCATGGCCTTCATCGCCACCCACACGGGGCCGGACGGCAAGCCGGAAACCCTGGGCGTGGTGCGCGCCGTGGCCGACCCGGACAATATCCACGCCGATTTCGCCATCGCCGTGCGCTCGGCCCTGAAGGGCAAGGGACTCGGGCACATCCTCTTCGAGAAGCTGGTCGACTACTTCCGCAGCCGGGGCACGGAAGCGCTGGTGGGCGAGGCCATGGCGCGCAACAAGGGCATGCAGCGGCTGGTGAAAAGCTTTGGCGGCGAGGTCACGCCATCGGAAGAGCCGGGCGTCGTCAACCTGCATATCGGACTGCGCGCGCCGTAAAAGAAAGCGCGGCTGGCCCGCTGCGGGTTTGTGCAGGATCAAACCCTTCGCTGTCGGTAGTCTTTACACTTTCACTTCCAGGATCAGACATCCAGCGCGTTTTCGGGAGTGAGTGCATGCTTACGGCAACATATATATTGGTTTCCCTGTCGGTGGAACAGGCCAGCATCCGCATTAGCCTGCTGGCCTTTCAGAAGTACATGCATGTGCAGCTGCGCCAGCAAAGCAGGCTCAGCCTGGCGCAGCTGCAGTACGCGGGCGACTGGCTGAACCGGCTGTACCAGGGCGGCTACTGGCGCAAGGTGGAAATGTATCTGGTGCCCGCCATCCGCCAGGCCGCACCGCATGCTGACGGTTTGCTCGATGAAATCAATGGCTTGAACCACGTGGCGCTGGAAAGCATCAACGTGGTGCAGCAACGCGCGGGCGCCGCCATCGACCACTCCGAATTGCAGGCCGAGCAGCTGTGCGCGGCCATCGACGCCTTTTGCGCAGCCTTGCTGCAGCGCCTCGAAAAAGAGGAGCGCGAACTGTTCGCGCTGGCGCGCAAGGTCATCGTCGGCGAAGCGTGGTTTGCCATCGCCTACCAGTTCCTCGCCCACGACGCGCGCGCGCAGGAAGCGCGCCGCGGCAAGGCGCAGGTGCTGCCCTTTGTCTTGCCAGCGCCAGTGCCAACAGCGTTGCCGGCAGCCGGCGCCAGCGCTGAAACGGCAGCCGAGGTCGGCGCGTCCGCGTTGCCCGTGCCGGCACAGCCGCTGCGTGCGCAGGCTTGAACGGGTAGCGAGCGCACACCCCGGCAAGCGGAGTCTGCCGGAAGCGCTTTTGTCATGGTGAGTGGCCAGCGGTCATAGGGCAAAAATATACGGAAAAGATTCGCTTTATTCATTTGATAACTTGTTCAGTCCTGTCCGATGCAATACCCCGGGCTTTGTTATGATGGTGGTTTTGATCCACGCGAAACCCGTCATGTTCGAATTTCTCTTCAAGCGTTCTGCCAGCAAGACTGCCGTCCCCGATCCTGTCGTGGCAGAACAGGCCGCCGCCTCGGCGCAGAGCGCATCGCGCCGCGCCGAACAGGTTGCGCGTGCCCATGCCGTGGCGGGCGACGAAGCCGCCGCCTGTGAATTCATCCTGTCCAGCGAATTTGCCGATGCCCGCTTGATCGCGGCCGAACACGTCCATAGCTTGCCCCTGCTGGAAAAAGTCCACCACGCCATGCGCAACACGGACCGCCGCGTTGCCAAGCTGATGCAGGGCCGCATCGACCTGATCCGTCATCAGGCTGCCGAGACGCAACGCGCCCAGGCCAGCATCGAGACGGCCCAGCGCCTGTTGAACGATGAAAAGCTGAGCCCGAACCAGGTAGCCGAACTGGACCGCCAATGGCAAGTCATCAAGGCCACGCCCGAACTGGAGAGCGCCTTTGCCGCCGCGCGCGCCGCGCTGGCCGCCCGCCTGGAAGCGCAAGTGGTGCTGCAGCGCGCCGTGATCGACGCCGTCGCCGCCGCGCGCGCCGTGGCGAGCAATGGCCAGTCCGCCGGCGAACTGGCCCAGGCGCTGGCCCGCCTGGATGCGGAACATGCGCAGCATGCGCAATCGCCCGAGCGCGCTTCCTTGCCGAAACACCTGGAAAGCGATTTCACGCAGGCGCGCGAGCAGGCGCAGTCCGCCTTGCAGGCGCTGCAACAGCACCAGGCCGTGTTCGACGCGCGCCAGCTTGCTCTGGCCGAATGGCAGGCGCAGGACGCCGCCACCCTGGACGCCGATGTGCTGAAACGTAGTTGGCAAGCCTTGCCGCGCCTGCCTGAATCGCCATTGTCCGACAGCCTGCAGCAGCAATTTGCGGCCCTGCTGGCCAGCGCCCCGGCGCCGGTCGTCACTGCCGCAGCCGTGGGCACGCCAGCGCATGCGGAACCGGCGCCGCGCAAGCCGCGCCAGGAGCACGCGCCCGTGTCGAAGGAAGCGACGGAGCAGTTCTTCAAGACGCTCGACGCCATGGAAGCGGCGCTGCAGGAAGGCTTGCTGCACGTGGCTTCCGAGCACGACAAGACCTTGCGCGATAGCAAGCACGGCCGCTTGACGCCCGCGCAAGCGGACCGCCTGGCCCATGTGCGTGCGCAATTCAAGCAATTGGCCGACTGGGCGCGCTGGGGCGGCAACGTGTCGCGCGAGGAACTGGTCAAGGCGGGCGAGGAATTGCCGGCGCAACAATTGCCGATGGCCGAGCTGGCCAAGAAAGTGGGCAGCCTGCGCGAGCGCTGGAAGTCGCTCGACACCTTGTCCGGCCCCGCACCGAAATCGCTGTGGGAGCGTTTCGACGCCGCCTGCAGCGTGGCGTATGCGCCGGCGGCCCAGCATTTCAAGCAACTGGCCGAAGAGCGCCACGGCAATGCGGCCAAGGCCCAGGAATTGATCGCGGAAACGGCGGCCCTGGCGGCCGAAGAGAGTACCGACTGGAAACATGTTGCTTCCGCCTCGCAGCGTTTGCGCCAGGCGTGGACGCGCCTGGGCACGATCGACCGCAAGGAAAAGAAACGCCTGGATACGGAATTCGGCGCCGCGCTGGACGCCCTGTCGAAGCCGCTGGACACGCAGCGCCAGATCGAGACTGCCCGCCGCGAGCAATTGATCGTGGAAGTGGGCCTGCTCAAGCCATCGGAGCGCAACACGGTCGACATGCTCAAAGCCTTGCAGGACAAGTGGCAGGAACTGGCCAAGGCCTTGCCGCTGGAACGCCGCGCGGAACAGGCGCTGTGGCAGCGTTTCCGCGCCGCCTGCGACGATATCTTCGCCAGGCGCAAGGAAACGGCCCACGCGGCCGACCACGAGCGCCGCGAACACCTGCATGCGCGCGAAGCGCTGTGCGCCGCGCTGGAAACGGCCGTCGTACCTGAAGGCGACGACAAGGCCCGCACGGCCTTCATCAATCACCTGCTGCGCGACACGCGCGCCGCCTGGAACGCCACGGGCCCCGTGCCGCGCGCCAGCGAAGCGAAGATCGAGCAGCGCTACCAGGCGGCGGTCGCCGGCGTGCAAGCGCAGGCGGACGCCATCGCCGAGCGCGCCGGCGCCGCGCAGGCCAACGCCTTGCGCGACAAGCTGCGCCTGGTGCAATCGCTGGAAGCCGCACTGGCCGATGGCGGCGACGGTGCCGACGCGCAAGCGTGGTCCGAGCGCTGGAGCGCCTTGCCGCCGCTCGACGCCCAGTACGAACGTAGCCTGCAGCAGCGCTTTGCCGCCGCCCAGGCCGCGCTGGGCGAGGGCAGCGCCGCCTACGTGCAGCAATTGCAGGCCAATCAGGAGCGCCTGCTCGGTGAAGTCCTGCGTCTGGAAATCGTCGCCGGCGTCGACAGCGGCGCCGAATTTGCCCGTGATCGCCTGAAAATGCAGGTGGAAGTGCTGCAATCGTCGCTCAAATCGGGCCAGAAGCCGCTCACGCAAGTGTCGCAGCTGATGCAGCTGTGCGCGATTGCCGCCGCCACCGATGCGCGCACGGCCAGCCGCATCGAAACCCTGCTGCGCCGCATCGGAGGCAACGTCAAATGAGTACCAGCGTCCGCATCCAGCACGCCGATTTTGACTTGAGTCAAGAAATCGCACAATTGCGTGCAGGCAACCCCAAGGTGGGCGCCGTCGTCGGCTTCGTCGGCACGGTGCGCGACATGAACGAGGGGCTGGACGTGGCCGCGATGGAGCTCGAGCACTATCCGGGCATGACGGAAAAGTCCATCGAAGCAATCATCGAGCAGGCGCGGGCGCGCTGGCCCCTGTCCGGCGCGCTGGTGATCCACCGCGTCGGGCCCTTGCTGCCGCAGGAGCAGATCGTGCTGGTGGCGGTCTCGTCCGCCCACCGGGGCGAGGCGTTTGCCGCCTGCGAATTCATCATCGATTACCTGAAGACGGAAGCGCCTTTCTGGAAGAAGGAAGACACGCCGGAAGGGGCGCGCTGGGTCGATGCGCGCGACAGCGACGAGACGGCCCTGGACAAATGGACGACAAACGCCAGCCCCATTTGAATCGAACGCGCCCCGCACCGTAGCATTTGCCAAAATGCATCAGTTTTCTGCTTTGTGTATGCTTGAAAAGTACTGCCTCACCCCAATTTGGTTAACAACTAATTAACCGGGAGCGCTTTTCATGCGACAAGATAAACTGACTACCAAGTTACAGGAAGCCCTGGCCGATGCGCAAAGCTTGGCTGTGGGCAACGACAACCCCTATATCGAACCAGTCCACCTGCTGACGGCCCTGTTGAACCAGGACGACGGCGGCGCCCGCTCGCTCTTGCAGCGGGCCGGCGTCAACGTGGGCGGCCTGTCCAAGGCCTTGGGCGCGTCCATCGAACGCTTGCCGAAGGTCTCCGGCACGGGCGGCGACGTGCAGGTGAGCCGTGAATTCGTGGCCTTGCTGAACCTGGCCGACAAGGAATCGCAAAAGGCGGGCGACCAGTTCGTGTCCAGCGAAATGGTCTTGCTGGCCATGACGGACGACAAGTCCGACTGCGGCAAGCTGGCGCGCGAAAACGGCCTGACCCGCAAGGCGCTGGAAGCAGCCATCGACGCCGTACGCGGCGGCAACAAGGTCGATTCGCAGGAAGCCGAAGGCCAGCGCGAAGCCTTGAAAAAATACACCTTGGACCTGACGGAGCGGGCGCGCAAGGGCAAGCTCGACCCTGTGATCGGCCGCGACGATGAAATCCGCCGCACCATCCAGATCCTGCAGCGCCGCAGCAAGAACAACCCCGTGCTGATCGGCGAGCCGGGCGTGGGCAAGACGGCCATCGTCGAAGGCCTGGCGCAGCGCATCGTCAATGGCGAAGTGCCCGAGTCGCTGAAAGGCAAGCGCGTGCTGGCGCTGGACATGGCCGCCCTGGTTGCCGGCGCGAAATTCCGCGGCGAGTTCGAAGAGCGCCTGAAGTCCGTGCTGAAGGAACTGGCCATGGATGAAGGGCAAACCATCGTCTTCATCGACGAGATGCACACCATGGTGGGCGCGGGCAAGGCCGACGGCGCGATGGATGCCGGCAATATGCTCAAACCGGCGCTGGCGCGCGGCGAACTGCACTGCGTGGGAGCCACCACCCTCGACGAGTACCGAAAATACATCGAGAAGGATGCGGCGCTGGAACGCCGCTTCCAGAAAGTGCTCGTCGACGAACCGACCGTGGAGGCGACGATCGCCATCCTGCGCGGCTTGCAGGATAAGTACGCGCTGCACCACAAGGTGGAAATCACGGACGCGGCCATCATCGCGGCCGCCGAGCTGTCGCACCGCTACATCACGGACCGTTTCCTGCCCGACAAGGCGATCGACCTGATCGATGAAGCGGCGGCGAAGATCAAGATCGAGATCGACTCGAAGCCGGAAGTGATGGACAAGCTGGAACGCCGCTTGATCCAGCTGAAAATCGAGCGCGAAGCCGTCAAGAAGGAAAAAGACGAAGCGTCGCTGCGCCGCCTGGGCCTGATCGAGGAAGAAATCCTCAAGCTGCAGCGCGAATACAATGACTTCGAAGAAATCCTGAAGGCGGAAAAAGCCGTGGTGCAAGGCAGCACGCACATCAAGGAAGAAATCGAGCAGGTCAAGCTGCAGATGGAGCAGGCCACGCGTGAAAGCAACTGGCAGAAAGTGTCGGAACTGCAGTATGGCAAGCTGCCGCAGCTGGAAGCCCAGCTCAAGCAGGCTGACAGCGGCATGCCCAAGCTCGATCCCGACCAGCCGAAGCTGCTGCGCACGGAAGTGGGTGCCGAGGAAATCGCCGAAGTGGTGTCGCGCGCGACGGGCATTCCCGTGTCGCGCATGATGCAGGGCGAGCGCGACAAGCTGCTGCACATCGAAGAGAAGCTGCATGAGCGCGTCGTGGGCCAGGATGAAGCCATCACGGCCGTGGCTGACGCCATCCGCCGCTCGCGCGCCGGCTTGAGCGACCCGAACCGTCCCTATGGTTCCTTCATGTTCCTGGGGCCGACGGGCGTGGGTAAGACCGAGCTGAGCAAGGCGCTGGCGACTTTCCTGTTCGATACGGAAGAATCGATGATCCGCATCGACATGAGCGAGTTCATGGAGAAGCATTCCGTGGCCCGTCTGATCGGCGCGCCACCGGGCTACGTGGGCTACGACGAAGGCGGCTACCTGACGGAAGCCGTGCGCCGCAAGCCGTACAGCGTGATCCTGCTCGACGAAGTGGAAAAGGCGCATGCCGACGTCTTCAACGTGCTGCTGCAAGTGCTCGACGACGGGCGCATGACGGACGGCCAGGGCCGCACGGTGGACTTCAAGAATACCGTCATCATCATGACCTCGAACCTGGGTTCGCATAAGATCCAGGCGATGGAAAGCGATGATCCCGGTGTCGTGAAGCTGGCCGTGATGGCCGAGGTACGCTCGCACTTCCGTCCCGAGTTCGTCAACCGTATCGACGAAATCGTCGTGTTCCACGGCCTCGACGAGAAAAACATCGGTGCGATCGCGAAGATCCAGCTGAAGATCCTCGAAGAACGCCTGGCGCGCATGGACATGCAGCTGAGCTTGACGGACGCGGCACTGCAGCAGATCGCCGAAGCGGGCTACGACCCGGTGTATGGCGCCCGTCCTTTGAAACGGGCGATCCAGCAGCAGATCGAAAATCCGCTGTCGAAGCTGATCCTCGAAGGCCGCTTCGGCCCGAAAGACGAGATCCGCATCGACGCCCAGAACGGCAACCTGGTGTTTACGGGGGCGCAGGTGGGGCTGGACAAGGTGTAATGTTGACCCCAACGGCGAAAGGCTGGGGTCGGACCCTGAGGGGCCGACCCCGGTCTTTGCTTTTGGGTTGAATCTTAGCAAGGGCGCGATCGGGCTAGACCTAATCGCGCCCTTCTTGCTATCATCGTCACTATTTTCTGACTAATTTTCGGAGGCGGTACGATGGCAAACACATGGCAAGCAGGACGGCGCATTGGACTGGGACTGACCTTGGCGGCGGCCGTGCTGGCCTTGTCTGGCCAAGCGCAGGCTCAGGAAGAGAAGGTCCTGAACATCTACAACTGGTCGGACTATATCGGCGACGATACGATCAAGAATTTTGAGAAGGAAACGGGCATCAAGGTACGCTACGACGTTTTCGACAATAACGAAATCCTCAATGCGAAATTGGTGGCGGGCAAGTCCGGCTACGACATCGTCGTGCCGACGGCCCAGTGGGCGCGCCTGCAGATCGATGCGGGCCTGCTGCGCAAGCTCGACAAGAGCAAGCTGACCAACCTGGGCAACCTGGACCCGAACCTGCAGGCCAAGCTGTCGAAGATCGACCCGAACAACGATTACCTGGTCGACTGGCTGTGGGGCTACACGACGGTGGGCATCAACGTCAACAAGGTCAAGGCCGCGCTGGGCGGCATGCCCATGCCCGACAATGCCTGGGAGCTGATCTTCGACCCGAAATACGCGGCCAAGCTGAAATCGTGCGGCGTGTCCTTCCTCGACTCGCCGTCGGAAGTGCTGCCGGCCGCCCTGCAATACCTGGGCAAGCCCGCGTACTCGAAAACGGCCGCCGACTACCAGGAAGCGGGCAAGGTGCTGCAGGCGATCCGTCCCTACGTAACCCTGTTCAGCTCGTCCGGCTATATCAATGACATGGCCAACGGCTCCGTCTGCGTCGCGCTGGGCTGGTCGGGCGACATCAACATCGCGCGCCAGCGCGCCATCGATGCGAAGAATGGCAATGTGATCCAGGTGCTGGTGCCGAAGACGGCCGCCCTGATGTTCGACACCATGGCCATTCCCGCCGACGCGCCGCATCCGAACAATGCGCACCTGTTCATCAACTACATCCTGCGTCCGCAAGTGCATGCCAGCCTGAGCAACAAAGTGTTCTACGCGAATCCTAACCTGGCCAGCATCAAGTATGTGCGCAAGGACATCGGCGAGAACAAGGCCATCTTCCTGCCGGACGCCGACAAGCAGCGCATGGCGGCGCCGGAAGCGACCACGGCCGATATCCGCCGCTTGATGACGCGGATCTATACGAAGTTCAAGACGGGAGTGTAAATACAAGGATGGCGCGAGAGACGGGCCTGTAGGCCGTCGCTGGCGCCATGCGATAGTGCCGAGGTGAACGCTACTCGTGGTAGCGGTCCATCAGCTTGTGGTGGCTGCCGCGCATTTCTTCGACCAGTTCAAAGGCGACAAAGCCGATGATGGCGGCGAAGATGGCGATGAAGAGAAAAACGAGGAAGGTGATTAACATGGTCTTTCAGCCGCCGTTGGACGGCCGTCCGCTGGGTTGCTCAATGTGCGGGAGCAGCGCTCCAGCACGTAGTTGATGCAATTAAACTCTAGCAGATCGGCAGCGCTTTACAAGGCTGCCGAGTTGTAATTCCTACCAGTATTTGTCCCAGCGCACTTTTTGCGCATTTTCTGCTTCACCACCCTCATTTCACTACCAAGTCATGCGCCATCACGGCTTTTAAGTAGACGCTGATCGGGTCGCCCGGTTCGCGCTGCGAGAACCACCATGCGCTGGCCTTGCGCATTTCCCATTCCTGCTCCTCGCCCGTCAGCAGCAGGGCGGCCGCCTGGCCCAGGGTGGGCTGGTGGCCGACGATGAGCACGGTTTCCTTGCCGCCGGGCCAGTTGGCCGCCTTCAGGATGTCTTCCGCCTCGGCGCCGGGCGCCAGTTCCGGCATCAGCTTGAACTTGCGTCCCAGCGCTTCCGCCGTTTGCAGGGTGCGCAGGGCGGGGCTGACGAGGATGCGGCAGTTTTCCGGTAATTGCGAGGCCAGCCATTCCCCCATGCGGCGCGCCTGTTTCTGGCCTTTGACGGTCAGGGCGCGTTCGAGGTCGGGGACGCCCGGCTCGGCTTCTGCGTGTCGCCACAAGATGAGATCCATGCTGTGCTCCTGTGTGTAGAGTTGCCTATTCGCCGACCTCCGCGCCCGGCGTTCCCAGTGTGTGCATCAGGTATTGCTGGGCGCTGAATGGCGTCTGCTTGCCGCGCGGCTTGCGGCGCGCGTAATGGCCCGTCGGCTCCAGTTCCCATGCATTGGTATTATCCTTCAAATACGGATTCAAGCCCTCGGCGATCACGCGCCGTTTCAGCGCCCGGTCCAGCACGGGGAAGGCCACTTCCACCCTGCGGAACAGGTTGCGGCTCATCCAGTCGGCGCTGGCCAGGTAGACATCGTGCGCCAGGTCGTTGCGGAAGTAGTAAATGCGGCTGTGTTCGAGGAAGCGGCCGATCACGGACCGTACCTTGATGTTTTCCGACAAGCCCGGCACGCCCGGCTTCAGGGTGCAGGCGCCGCGCACGATCAGGTCGATCTTCACGCCATCGGTCGAGGCCGCATACAGGGCGCGGATCACGGATTCGTCGACCAGCGCGTTGACCTTCACGATGATGCGACCGCGCCGGCCCGAACGGGCGATCTTCGCCTCGTTGCGGATGGCCTTGATGATCTCGCTTTGCAGGCCGAACGGCGCCAGCCACAAGTGGTTCAGGTTGTGCGGCTTGGTCAGGCTGGTGAGATGAATGAACACTTCGTTCACTTCCACGGCCAGGTCCTGGTTCGCCGTCAGCAAGCCGAAATCCGTGTACAGCTTGGTGGTCGTGGGGTGGTAGTTGCCGGTGCCCAAGTGGGCATAGAAGCGCAGCGCGCCTTCTTCGCGGCGGATGACGAGCGCCACCTTGGCGTGGGTTTTCAGGCCCACCACGCCGTACACGACTTGCGCGCCCGCCTGCTCCAGCTTGTCGGCCCAGTTGATATTGGCTTCTTCGTCGAAACGCGCCATCAATTCCACGATGACGGTCACTTCCTTGCCCATCTTCGCCGCCGTAATGAGCGACTCCATCAGGTCCGAGTTCATGCCCGTGCGGTAGATCGTCTGCTTGATGGCGACGACGGACGGGTCGTAGGCGGCGCTGCGGATGAAGTCGATCACCGTCTGGAACGATTGATACGGGTGGTGCAGCAGGATGTCGTGCTTGGTCAGCGCGGCAAAGATGTCGTTGCCGATGGCTTTATGGGCCAAGCCCGGGAAGAACGGCGGGAAGCGCAGCTCGGGCTGCTTGACGTGGTCGATCATTTCCGACAGGCGCACCAGGTTCACGGGGCCGTTGACGCGGTAGAGCCGGCTTTGATCCAGGTTGAACTGGTCGAGCAGGAATTGCGACAATTCTGGCGGGCAATTGCGCGCCACTTCCAGGCGCACCGAGGTGCCGAACTGGCGCCCCACGAGTTCGCCTTTTAAGGCCTGGCGCAGATTCTTGACTTCGTCCTCGTCCACCCACAGGTCGCTGTCGCGCGTGACGCGGAATTGCGAATAGGCAATCACTTCGCGCCCGGCGAACAAATCCGAGATATGCGCATGGATGACGGAAGATAACAGGCAGAAGGACACGCCATCGCCGGAAATGTCGTCCGGCAGCTTGATGACGCGCGGCAAGACACGTGGCGCCTTGACGATGGCGATCGCCGTGCCGCGCCCGAACGCATCCTTGCCGCTCAGCGAGACGATGAAATTGAGACTCTTGTTGACTACCTGCGGGAACGGGTGGGCCGGGTCCAGGCCGATAGGGGTCAGCAGGGGGCGCACTTCGCGGTCGAAATACTGCTTGACCCAGGCGCGCTGCGCATCGTTGCGGTCGTTGTCGCGCAACAGGTGCACGCCCGCTTCGCGCAGGGCCGGCAAGACTTCGCTATTTAATATCTCGTACTGGCGTTCCACCAGCGCATGGCATTCCTTGCCGATGCGCTCCAGGTTGGCCGCCAGGGCGGGGTGGCCGGCCAGCGAACCGCCGATGCTGCCTGCCGCCAGCAGGCTGGCCACGCGCACTTCGAAGAACTCATCCATGTTGCTGCTGACGATGCACAGGTAGCGCAGGCGCTCGAGCAGCGGAATGTTCGGGTCTTCCGCCTGGGCCATCACGCGCCGGTTGAAAGTCAGTTGCGACAGTTCGCGGTCAAGCAGGATGCCCGATTTGGTCACTTCCGTGTGCAGTTCAGGTTTCATATTCTTTTGTCTTTGCAGATAGTTAATTCTAGCCGTATTTCATCATGTATGACGCGTTGTGAGTGTAATCATGAAATATGACGTAAGCGTGACATAAGCTGTCATAAAGCGTCGCCCGTCCTGTCATTTTTCGCGCCAAAAAAGGCAATTCTCGGGGCGTAGCCAATTATTTCAGGATTTTTTGACCATGTCATAAAGCTGTCATATTCGCTTGCTAGACTGCGCAGCATTCAACCGGGACTTTGAGCCCTAACAACCCTGAGGACTTGATATGCAAATGAAGCAAATGTTCAAATTTATCGTCGTGGGTGCTTCGGCAGCGATGGCATTTTCTTCCGCTTCCGTCATGGCGGCAGATATGACAGGTGCTGGTGCAACCTTCCCGTACCCGATCTACGCCAAATGGGCCGAGACGTACAAAGCCAACACGGGCAACGGCCTGAACTACCAGTCCGTCGGTTCCGGCGCCGGTATCAAGCAAATCAAGGCCAAGACTGTTGAATTCGGCGCTTCGGACATGCCTTTGAAGGCGGAAGAGCTGGAAGAAGCGGGCCTGATGCAGTTCCCGGCCATCATGGGCGGCGTGGTCACCATCGTCAACCTCGACGGCGTGGCCCCGGGCCAGCTGAAAATGACGGGCAAGATCGTCGGCGACATCTACCTGGGCAAGATCACCAAGTGGAGCGCTCCTGAAATCGCCGCCGTGAACCAGGGCGTCAAGCTGCCGGACACGGAAATCACCGTGGTGCACCGCGCCGACGGTTCGGGCACGTCCTTCCTGTTCACCGACTTCCTGTCGAAAACCAACCCGGAATTCAAATCGAAAATCGGCGCTGGCTCGGCTGTGAAATGGGCTGTGGGCGTGGGCGGCAAGGGTAACGAAGGCGTCGCCGCCAACGTACAGCGCATCAAGGGTTCGATCGGCTACGTCGAGTGGGCTTACGCCAAGAAAAACAAGATGTCGCACACCCAGCTGCAAAACAAGGACGGCAACTTCCTGCAGCCTGACGACGACAACTTCAAGGCAGCAGCCGCTTCGGCACCTTGGACGCAAACCCCAGGCTTCGGCGTGGTACTGACCGACCAGGCTGGCAAGAACAGCTGGCCTATCACGGGCGTGTCGTTCATCCTGATGCACAAAGTCCAGGCTGACGCAGCCAAGGCAAAAGAAGTCCTGAAATTCTTCGACTGGGCCTACAAGAACGGTGGCGCCGCTGCTGCTGAACTGGACTACGTGCCAATGCCGGCATCGGTCGTGAAACTGGTGCAGGAATCGTGGAAAGCCAATTTGAAAGATGCATCGGGCAAGGCGATCTATTAATTCGATAGCTTGACCATGTAAGTACCGATCCTTGTCCCCGCCAGCAGCACGGCGGGGCAGGGAGTTAGCCAGGACCGCCCGCAAGCCCTTGCAGACGGTCCTGGCTAAAGAAGCAACAATAAAACAAGAGTTCAAAATAGCGACACCGGCAGTACCACCCACATCTGGCACAATATGAGCGCACAATCTACCTCCTCCACGATCCCCCTGCCAGGCGGCACCATGACCGATTCCATCAGTCACGCGCAAATGCTTTCCACCATGCGCAAGCAGCGCTTCCAGGATTTCCTGTTCCACAAGGTGACGATGCTGTTCGCCCTGTCGGTGCTGATCGTCCTGGTGGGCATCATCATTTCGCTGATCATGGAATCGATACCGGCCTTCAAGACCTTCGGCCTGCATTTCATCGTGTCCGCCGAATGGGACCCCGTCAATGACCAGTACGGCGCCCTGATCCCCATCATCGGCACCCTGGTGACGTCCGTCATCGCCTTGCTGATCGCCTTCCCCGTCAGCTTCGGCATCGCCCTGTTCCTCACGGAAATCTGCCCGGCCTGGCTGCGCCGCCCGCTGGGCACGGCTGTCGAGCTGCTGGCCGGCGTGCCATCGATCATCTACGGCATCTGGGGCCTGTTCGTGTTTGCCCCCCTGTTCGCCGACCACGTCCAGCCCCTGCTGAAAGCCACCCTGGGCAACGTGCCCGTCATCGGCCAGCTGTTCAGCGGCCCCATGATGGGCATCGGCTTGCTGACGGCCGGCCTGGTGCTGGCCATCATGATCATCCCCTTCATCGCTTCCGTGATGCGCGACGTGTTCGAGATCGTCCCTGCCGTGCTGAAGGAATCCGCGTACGGCCTGGGCTGCACGCGCTGGGAAGTGGTGCGCAAGATTGTCTTGCCATACACCAAGACCGGCGTCGTCGGCGGCGTCATGCTGGGCCTGGGCCGCGCGCTGGGCGAAACCATGGCCGTGACCTTCGTCATCGGCAACGCGAATAAACTGTCGTGGTCGCTGTTTGCCGCCGGTAACAGCATCACCTCGCTGCTGGCGAACGAATTCGGCGAAGCGCAATCGGCGCTGCACGTATCGTCGCTGTTCTCGCTGGCCCTGATCCTGTTTGTCATCACCTTTATCGTCTTATCCGCCGCCAAGCTGATGCTGGCTGGCATGTCCCGCAAGGAAGGCACGAAATGAGCCAGCTCAGCCAAGTTAGCACCCTCGACGTTCCGGCCAAGCCGGCCATGAACCCCGTCTACCGCAAGCGTTTGCTGATGCACCGCGTCGGCATCGCCCTGTCGGTGGCCGCCATGGCCCTGGGCCTGGCTGTGCTCGTGTGGATTTTGTTCACCCTGGTGATCAAGGGTTTCGGCGCCTTGTCCATCGACCTGTTCACGCAAACGACGCCGGCTCCCGGCAGCGAAGGCGGCGGCTTGATCAATGCCATCGTCGGCAGCGCCCTGATGGTGGGCCTGGCCACCGTCGTCAGCACCCCGATCGGCATCCTGGCCGGCATTTACCTGGCCGAATACGGCGAAGAAAACAGGCTGGCGCAAGTGACGCGTTTCGTCACCGACATCATGCTGTCGGCCCCATCCATCGTCATCGGCCTGTTCGTGTATGCGTTGTACGTGGCGCACGTCAAACACTTCTCCGGCTATGCGGGCGCCATCGCCCTGTCGCTGATCGCCGTGCCCGTGGTGGTGCGCACGACGGACAATATGCTGCGCTTGGTGCCGAACAGCCTGCTGGAAGCCGCGTTTGCCCTGGGTGCGCCGCGCTGGAAGGTCGCCACGCTGGTGCGCTTGCGCGCTGTAAAAGCTGGCGTGATCACCGGCGTACTGCTGGCCTTGGCCCGCATCGCCGGCGAAACGGCACCGCTGCTGTTCACGGCCCTGAATAACCAGTTCCAAAGCTTTAACATGAATGCGCCGATGGCCAACTTGCCGTCCGTCATCGCATCGTTTGCAATGAGCCCGTACGACAACTGGCGCTCGCTGGCCTGGGGCGGCGCACTGCTGATCACCTTCAGCGTGCTGGCCCTGAATATCTTGTCGCGCACCGTGTTCAGCCAAAAAGTCCCACATTAAACAGATACCGAGCGAAGCGAACCCATATGAATACGCAAATGAATCCAGCCCAAGACTTGGCACCAAAGAAAAAAACCATCGAGATTTCGGGCCTGAACTTTTTTTACGGCAAAACGCAAAGCTTGCATAACGTCAACCTGGACATCCACGAGAAGAAGGTCACGGCCTTCATCGGCCCGTCCGGTTGCGGCAAGTCGACCCTGCTGCGCACCCTGAACCGCATGTACGACCTGTATCCGGGCCAGCGCGCGGAAGGCTCCATCCTGTACCGCGGCCGCAACGTGCTCGACGCCGACCAGGACGTCAACATGCTGCGCGCCAAGGTCGGCATGGTGTTCCAGAAGCCGACGCCGTTCCCCATGTCCGTCTACGACAACATCGCCTTCGGCGTGCGCCTGTATGAAGACCTGTCGAAGGGCGAAATGGACGAGCGCGTCGAGTGGGCCCTGAAAAAGGCCGCGCTGTGGGGCGAAGTCAAGGACAAGCTGACCAAGAGCGGCCTGTCGCTGTCGGGCGGCCAGCAGCAGCGCCTGTGCATCGCGCGCGGCGTGGCCGTGAAACCGGACGTCTTGCTGCTCGATGAGCCGACCTCGGCGCTGGACCCGATCTCGACCTCGAAGGTGGAAGAGCTGATCAGCGAACTGAAACAGGATTACACGATCGCCATCGTGACGCACAATATGCAGCAGGCGGCGCGCTGCTCCGACTACACGGCGTATATGTATCTGGGCGAGCTGGTGGAATTCGGCGAAACGGACCAGATCTTCATGAATCCGGCCCGCAAGGAAACGCAGGATTACATCACGGGCCGCTTCGGCTGATCCGCCCAGAATAACGATATACAAGACAACTGAATACGGAGAGACAGCATGATAGGCGAACATTCATCCAAGCAATACGACAACGAACTCGAAGCGATCCGCTCGAAAGTGCTCTTGATGGGCGGCATCGTTGAAACCCAGTTCCTCGACGCGATGACATGCTTTCGCATCGGCAACCCGGAACGCGCCGACCGCGTGATGCGCGAAGACGACGTCGTCAACCAGCTGGAAGTGTCGCTGGACGATGCCTGCAGCCATCTGATCGTGCGCCGCCAGCCGGCCGCCAACGACTTGCGCACCATCATGGCCACCATCAAGGTGATTACCGACCTCGAGCGCGTAGGCGACGAGGCGACCAAAATCGCCCGCGTGGCGAAGAACTTGCACAAGCGGGGCAACGCCGTCGTCAACCATTACGAAATGGTGCGTGGCATCGCCAACACGGCCACCGACATGCTGCACGACGCGCTGGACGCGTTCGCGCGCAACGATGGCAAGCAGGCCTTACAATTAATTGCACAAGATGCCATCATCGACCATGAGTTTCGGTCTATCATGCGCAACTTGATCACCTTTATGATGGAAGACCCGCGCACGATTTCGGCGGCGCTCGATACCCTGTGGGTGGCCAAGGCCATCGAACGGATCGGCGACCATGCGAAAAACATCGCCGAATACGTGATTTACGTGGTTGAAGGCAAGGACATCCGCCACACCAAGGTGGCTGCTCCCGCCATTTCCGAGGAGCTCCCTGAGTAAGCTTTATGGCATCTGATAAAACCACGGTATTGATTGTTGAAGATGAGCCGGCCATCGTTGAACTGGTGACCTATTCGCTGCGCGAATCCGGCTGGAATTGCTGTTCCGTACAAAACGTCGCCGATGCCTGGGAATTCATCCAGCACCGCACGCCGCATCTGATCCTGCTGGACTGGATGCTGCCGGACCAGACGGGCTTGCGCCTGCTGTCGCGCATCCGCGCCGACCGCAATTTCGCCGCCATCCCCGTCATCATGCTCACCGCCAAGAGCATGGAAGAAGACAAGCTGGCCGGCCTGAACAGCGGGGCCGACGATTACGTCACCAAGCCGTTCTCGCCGCGCGAGCTGCTGGCCCGCGCCAAGGCCCTGTTGCGACGCAAGAGTCCGGAACACGCGCAGGCGCCCATGCGCGCCGGCAACGTGGCCCTGGACCCCGTCAGCTGCACCGTGATGATGGATGAACAGAAGATCGATATCGGCCATGCCGAATACAAGCTGCTGAAATTCCTGCTGGCCCATCCGGAACGCGTGTTTTCGCGCAGCCAGCTGCTCGACAAGGTGTGGGGCGACCATGTGGTGATCGAGGAACGCACGGTCGATGTCCACGTATTGCGCTTGCGCAAAGCCTTGAAAGAGGCGGAAAGCCTGATCAAGACGGTGCGCAGCGTCGGCTACATGTTGTCTGAAAAGTAAAGCCTCACTCTATGAATCCGAAATTGCTGTTCTGGGTACCGGCCGCCTTGCGCATGGTGCTGGCGCTGCTGGGCGTGGCCGTCGTCTGGTATCTGTTTGGCGCCACGTATGCGCTGGGCATCGCCTTCGTGCTGATGGCCATGATGGTGTTCGTGCAGCTGTCGTATCTGTTCCAGCTGAGTAACTGGCTGGACAATCCGCAAAGCGCCAAGCTGCCCGACGGCTGGGGCGCCTGGACCAGCATCTTCGCGCGCCTGTACCGCATGCGCCGCGACGACGAGAAAAACCAGGCCGAGCTGACGGAATGGCTGGCGCGTTTCCGCCAGGCCATGCATCTGTTGCCCGATGGCGTAGTCATCATGGATGACGTGCTGTTCCTCGAATGGTGCAATCCTGCCGCCGAGAAACACCTGGGCCTCACGCACGAGCGCGACAAGGGCATGCGCGTGACGAATTTGATCCGCAGCCCCGAGTTCATGGATTACATCATCCTGGGCCGCTACGACCAGCCGCTGACGATCACCTTCCGCAACCGCAAGCTGATCGTGCAGATCATTCCGTTCGAGAACCGCCGCCAGATCCTCGTCACGCACGATGTGACGGAGACGGAACGCATCGAAATGATGCGCCGCGACTTCATCGCCAACGCCTCGCACGAATTGCGCACGCCGCTCACCGTCATCGTGGGCTTCCTGGAAATCGCTTCCGCCGAACTGGACCTCGATGCCTGCACGCGCGCGGCCCACCTCAAGCTGATGACGGAGCAGGGCCACCGCATGCAGCATCTGATCGAGGACATGCTGACCCTGTCGCGCCTGGAATCGGTCGATTATCCGCTGCGCCCCGAACCCGTGGACATCAAAAAGCTCATGCAGCAAGTCTTGCGCGACGCCAAGGGCTTGTCGGCCGGCAAGCATGAAGTGACCATGGAATGCGACGGCCCCGACGTGCTGGGCAGCTACGATGAACTGTACAGCGCCTTCGGCAACCTGGCCTCGAACGCCGTGCGCTACACGCCGGCAGGCGGCACCATCACCCTGCGCTGGCAGGACGGTCCGGCGGGACCGCAATTCATCGCGCAAGACACGGGCATCGGCATCAGCCCGGAGCATATTTCGCGCCTGACGGAACGTTTCTACCGCGTCGATAAGAGCCGCTCGCGCGAAACGCAGGGCACGGGCCTGGGCCTGGCCATCGTCAAGCACGTGCTGCTGCGCCACGGCGGCACCCTGGCCATCCAGTCCGTGGCCGACAAGGGCAGCAGCTTCATCGTCAGCATGCCCAAATCCGTCGTCACGCCGCTGCAGGGCGAGTTGCTGGTCAAGTAGGCGGGGAGGGGGACTTCCCTTCCTGTTTCCTGTGCGACTAGTGCAAGGTTGGCATAAGTCGTTACAATCTGGCTATGACTTTAATCAATGCCTCTTTTCGCCATGCCGGCGCGCAGCAACTGGCCCAGTCGCTGCAGGCTGCGCGCCAGGACACCCTTTCCCTGTTCGACTGTTACGTCACTGCCGGCCTGGACGTGGTGGCGGGTCTGCCCCGTCATCCGCGCCTCAATCCGCCCTTGTGGCAACTGGCGCAGATCGCCTGGTTTGCCGAGTGGTTCATCCTGCGCGAAGCGGCGTCCAGCCATCCGGCCGACGCCATTTATAACTCCCTGCTGACGCGCGGCGACGACTTGTTCGACGCCAACATGGTGGAACACCGGGCGCGCTGGAAGCTGGAACTGCCCAGCCCGGGCGCCGTCAAAACGTATTGCAATGAAGTGCTCGACAGGGTCCTCGATAAACTGTCGCGCGAAGCCAATGTCGACAGCGCCCTGGCGCCGTACCGGCTGGCGCTGGCGCATGAAGACTTGTGCGGCGAGGAAATGCTGGCCGGTTTGCAATGGCTGGGCCTGGAAGCCCCGGAATCCCTGGCCGCCAGCCCGGCCTTGCCGCCCGGGGCGGGGCAGATCGCTTTTCCTGGCGGCACCATCGCAATGGGCTCGCCGCGCGGTGCCGGTTTTGCCTTCGACAATGAATCGCCGCCCCATAGCTGCTACGTGCCGCCGTTTTCCATCGATGCTTGCGCCGTATCCAATGCCCAGTTTGCCGATTTTGTCGCCGACGGCGGCTACCAGAACCGCCAGTTCTGGAGCGCGGCCGGCAGCGCCTGGCTGATGCAGCAGGAGCGCTCGTCGCCGCTGTACTGGCTGCGCGAAGCGACGCAATGGCGCACCATGCGTTTCGGCCAGCGCACGACCTTGCCGCCGAATGAAGCCGTGCGCCACATCAATCTGTATGAAGCGCAGGCGTACTGCGCCTGGGCGGGGCGCCGCCTGGCGACTGAGGCGGAATGGGAGTATGCTGCGCTGTCCGGCCACCCGCGCTTTCACTGGGGCCAGGTGTGGGAGTGGACGGCGACGCCGTTCGAGCCGTATCCGGGCTTTGCGGTGGATGCCTGGCGCGAGTATTCGGCGCCGTATTTCATGCAGTACCAGGTGCTGCGCGGCGCCGCCTTCGCCACGCCGCCGCGCCTGCATTCGGCCCGCATGCGTGCCTTCCATGCGCCCGAACGGGGCGACATCTTTGCCGGCCTGCGCACCTGCGCCTGGTAGCGCGCCAGAACAGACATCATTTCAGGATACCCTTGAGTACAGATAACGCCCCGCAGTTCATTCCTAAACGCATCACGCCCACGCCGGAGCAGGTCGCCATCCAGACGGCGCTAAAGAAAGTGGTCTTGATCGACGCCAATGCCGGCGCGGCCAAGACGACGACCCTGGCCCTGCGCCTGGCCGAAGCCTTGCACCGGGGCCGCGCGCCCGAACGCATGCTGGCCCTCGTCTTCACGGAAGCGGCGCGCGTGGCCCTGCGCCAGCGCCTGCTGGAAGTGGGCGTGCCGCTCGGCGTCGTCAAGCGCCTGACCGTCGACACCTTCGACGCCTTTGCCGCCAAGGTGCTGTTGCAGCTGGAAAATATGCAAGTGGCAATCATGCGCAGCGATGAAGAGCTGCGCCCCGTGGCCTGGGAAGCGCTGGAAGTGGTCTCCGAGAAATACGCTCACCGCTATCCGCTGGAAATCAATACGACCAACGGGGCCATCGCCGAATTCCTGAAATTGCAGTTGCGCACCAAGGCGCGCCTGGATTTTCAGAATCCCGACTTCGAGAGCAATTCCCTCGATGACAACCTGGAAATGCTGGGCATGTCGCGCACGCATTATCTGTGGCTGCGCGAATACGAAGGCTTGCGCGGCGCCGACACGGGCGATATCCAGTTCCGCGCCCCATTCGACGCCACCTACGACCTCGTGCGCATGCTCGATGGCGACGAACCGCTGCGCCAGCAATTGCCCGCCTTCCAGATCATCGTGGCCGATGAATTGCACGACTTGAACGAGGCATCGTTCCGCCTGCTGACCATGCTGATACGCCGCGGCAACGCGTTTTTCTGCGGCGCCGGCGACAAGGATCAAGTGATCTACACGTGGTCGGGCGCCGACCACCGCTTCCTGCGCCAGCGCTTCGAACAGGAATTTCCCGCCTTGCAGCGCCTGCCGCTGACGGCGTCCTACCGCTACGGCCCGCAGCTGGCGCAGGCCGTGGGCGTGCTGAAGAACAAGCCCAGCGTGTCGGCCCTGTCGCGCGCCACCCACATCGAGCTGCTCGAGTATGACCATGCGCAGCCGCAAGCGTGCAGCGCCCAACTGATCGCCGCGCTCGAACACGCGCATGCGGGCACGACGGCCATCTTGCTGCGCGACCGCGACCAGGCCATCCGCGTGGAAACGGCGCTGTTCCAGAGCGGCATCGCGTATGGCCTTGTGGACATGAACAGCTATCTGCTGAGCCTGGAAGTGCTGATGCTGCGCGGCATGGTCGCCATCGCCCGCAAGGATTTACATGCGATCAAGAGCGGCCCGCGCCGCGGCGAGATCCTCGAAGCCCTGGTGGCCTTCGCGGAAATCCCGTTTACACGCACGGAGCTGCAGCAAGCCAAGGCCGACGTGGCCAATTATCCCGACTTGCTGGAAGGCTTCTTGACGAACCAGCTGGCCAAGTCGCACAACCAGGACAAGGCGGCGCTGACCCTGGCCGCCGTCGACTACCTGCGCGCGCTGCCCCCCGACGCCCTGGCCGGCGATGCGCTGCAGCACATCTTTGGCCTGATGCAGCTGGAACAGACGGCGCGCCGCATCTATGTCGACCCGGCCCAGGCGCGGGTCGTCGCCCGTTCCCTGCATGGCTTTATCGCCGTGTGCCGCGAAGCGGGCGTGGCCTTGGGCGGCTTTGCCGGCTGGCTGGGCGAGATGGAAGAGGCCGTGACGGTCTCGACCGGCAAGGCCAAGCTGGTCATCGCCTGTATCGACCAGATCAAGGGCCTCGAGTACAACCATGTGATCTTGCCCTACCTGGCCGTCGACGAATTCCCGCGCAGCAAGACCGACCCGCTGGAAGAAGAGAACCGTTTTTATGTGGCTGCCACGCGCGCGCGCGACAGGCTCACCTTGCTGACGCCCGAAGACCCCGCCTACCGGAGCCGCTACATCGCCGCGCTGCAGCTGAAAAACAAGACTGTTGCGCCCAAGTCATAGATCTTTTGCCGTGCGGCCGCTTTTTGCGAAAGACGAAAGCGGGCATACTTTGTTGCTGTGATTGATTGCAATCTGAACCAACAAAGGAGTAATGATGCGAGTATTCTTGACAGGTGCGGCAGGTTTCATCGGCAGTTCCATCGCGGCGGGCCTCGTGCGTGCCGGCCATCAGGTGACGGGCCTCGTGCGCAAGCCGGAGCAGGTGGCCGAGCTGGCCGCCATCGGCGTGCAGGGCATCGTCGGCACTTTGAATGACCGCGAGCTGATCATCGAGCAGGCGAAGGCGGCCGATGCCGTCATCAATGCGGCCAGCAGCGACCACCGGGGCGCCGTGGAAGCCATCATTGAAGCGCTGGCCGGCAGCAACAAGCCTTTCCTCCACACCAGCGGCTCGTCCATCGTGGGCGACGCGTCGGGCGGCGAGGGGACGGAACAGATTTATTACGAAGACAAGCTGCCGGTGCCGACGGCCGACAAGGCGGCACGGGTCGCCATCGATGAGCTGGTGCTGGCCAGCGCCGACAAGGGCGTGCGCGCCAGCGTGCTGTGCAACACCTTGATCTACGGCCATGGCGCCTTGCCGCGCGACAGCGTGCAATTGCCCCGCTTATTGAAACAGGCGCGCAAGAGCGGCATCGTGCGCCACGTGGGGCCGGGCCGCAATATCTGGTCCAACGTGCACATCGACGACGTCGTCAGCCTGTACCTGCTGGCGCTGGAAAAGTCGCCGGCCGGCACGTTCTACTTTGTCGAATCGGGCGAAGCGGCCTTCCGCGACATGACGGCCGCCATCGCCCAGGCACTGGACCTGGGGCCTGCGCAGGACTGGCCGCTGCCGGAAGCCATTGCCGAATGGGGCTACGAGATGGCGTCGTATGGCCTCGGTTCCAACAGCCGCGTGCGTGGGGAACGGTCGCGCAAGCTGCTGGGCTGGCAGCCGCAGGGGCCGTCCGTGCTGGAATGGATCGAGAACGACATGCTGCGTTCGCCGCACGCCACGGCTGTTTGATGCAGCTCAGTAAAGCAGCATCTGTGTGCGCTAGCGAACGGTGCTTTTGCCCGATCGGGAGTATGATGGCTTTGCTTGGTTGAGACGCACTGCCGTGAAGTTGGCGGCATGTTCGATCTTCCAGCAGGTCAGCCGGTCGCCTCAAGGATCGGCACCAGATTTCCGCTGCCGGCGCCCTTGTGCCAGGCGGCTGTGCACTGCAACTCCAGGTCGCGGTGTGTACTGCGAACCCCTTCAAGGCCGGCGCTAGCCGGTCTTTTTTTTGCCTGCCGTTCCCTCCGCCGCGCCATTCACCGCCGCCTGTCCGCCATTCGCCGAAGCGCAGTTTTCGTGCGGCCGAAATCCGCGTATCTTTACGATCAATTCACTTCAAGGGACGACCGTGAAACCTGAACCCGCTTATTACCGCCGTACCCAGCTGCTGTGGGGCGTGCTGCTGATCGCCATCGGTGCCGTCATCCTGCTGGACCGGCTCGATGTGATCTATCTCCATGATTACTATGCACTATGGCATTATTGGCCCCTGATACTGGTCGTCTTCGGCCTCAACAAGCTGGTCGCGCCTGTGTCAGCCAAGCAGGTATTGAGCGGCTTGTGGCTGATCTTCTTCGCCGCCTGGTGGTATGTGTCGTATGAAGAACTGTGGAACTTGAATTTCTACAATAGCTGGCCAGCCTTGCTGATCGCCTGGGGCGTGGGCCTCGTGCTGGAACCGCTGCTGAACAAACATTTTATTGCCTATCGGGAGTCCGAGCATGAAAAATAGACCGCCGCTGCACTCGCCATCGCAGATCGTGCTGGGCGTCATCGTCATCGGCCTGGGGCTGCTGTTCCTGCTCGATAACCTCGGCTTCATCAACGTGCGCTACACCTTCCGCTTCTGGCCCACCATCCTCATCATTTTCGGCTTGCTGAAGATATCGCAAAGCCATAACCGCTCCGGCTACATACTCGGCGGCGTGATGGTCTTGCTGGGCCTGAGCTGGACCCTGAAAGCCATGGGCTTGTTCTATATCAACTGGAGCATGCTGTGGCCGCTGCTCATCATCGCCGCCGGCGTGGCCGTGGTGTCGAAATCCTTGCCCGGCGGACAGCAGCGGCAGCGCCGCCGGCATTTTGCCGCGCCGCCCGAGGCTAGCGCTGCGCCCGACGCCTTTGGCCAGGCCAGGAATGGCGCCGTATCGCTCGACAAGGAACCCGCCGATGCCACTGCAGCGCCTGGCGCCAGCGCCCAGGCGGACGACGACAGCATCATCGAAGTGACGGCCATCCTGGGCGGCTACGTGCGGCGCGTGTCGTCGCAGCGCTTCAGGGGCGGCGATATCAACGTCATCATGGCCGGCTGCGAAATCGACTTGCGCCAGGCATCGATCGAGGGCGAAGCCGTGCTCAACGTGTTCGCCCTGTGCGGCGGCGTCACCATCAAGATTCCGCCCGACTGGAGCGTCGTGCTGCAGGGCACGCCCATCCTCGGCGGCTTCGAGGAAAAGACCATCGTGCCGCCGAACCAGAACAAGCGCCTGTACGTGACGGGTTACGCCATCATGGGCGGCCTGGAAATCCGCAACTAGGCGCGCATGTCCGGACCCTTGTCGAAGCGGCGCGGCGCCGTGGTGGTGTTCCTGGTGTGCGTCGCGCTGGGCCTGGCCCTGGCCTCTATCCTGGCCAAGGTGGCGCACGCGCCGTGGCTCAATGCGACCTTGCTGGTCGTGCCCGCCACGCTCGTGTATGCGATCGGTTCGGGATTTTCCGCATTTTACCTGTGCCGCGCCTACCCCTTGCACGCGCGCCATCCGCTCGCCATTGCCGGCGTGATGGGCGTGGCGGCCCTGTTCGCGGGCTTGCTGTGGGCCACCCTGCTGCAATTTCTGAACAGCGTCAGTCTGTTGCTGGAGCAGCACTGGCTGGGCGTGGACTTGACGCAATCGCTGCTGGCCCTGTTCTTCGGCCTGGGCGTGCTGCTGTATTGCCTGGCCGCCGCCGTGCATTATCTGCTGCTGGAATTCGTGCGCGCCAGGATGGCCGAGCAGCGGGGCCTGGAAGCGCAGCTGATGGCGCAGGAAGCGCAACTGCGCATGCTGCGCACGCAGATCGATCCGCATTTCCTGTTCAACAGCCTGAACTCCATCAGCGCCCTGACGTCTATCGATGCGGCGGGCGCGCGCCAGATGACGGTGCAGCTGGCCAGTTTCTTTCGCCAGAGCCTGAGCCTGGAAGCGCACAAGCACATCACCGTGCAAGAGGAACTGGTGCTGATCCGCCACTTTCTCGCCATCGAGCAAGTGCGCTTCGGCGAACGTCTGCAAGTGGCGGAAAGCATCGACACTGCCGCGCTGGCGTGTTTGCTGCCGCCCATGCTGATACAGCCGCTGGTGGAAAATGCCGTCAAGCACGGCATCTGCGGCTTGACGGAGGGCGGCCTGATCGCCATCGAGGTCCGGCGCGCGGGCAGCCTGTTGCAGATTGCCGTGCGCAACCCGGTTGATGCGGATCAAGGGCCAGCGCGTGGCAATGGCGTGGGGCTGGAAAATGTGCGCCAGCGCCTGGCCGGCGCATATGGCCACGAGGCCAGCGTGCACTGGGCGCGGCACGGCGCGGCGTTTGAAGTGACCTTATCGATGCCGGCGCAGACCGGCGGCACGGAGGAAGCATGATGCAGGCAAGAATGCGGGTGGCCATCGTCGATGACGAAGCGCTGGCGCGCGGCGTATTGCGCGAATACCTGGCGCGCCACGACGATATCGACATCGTCGCCGAATGCGCCAACGGCTTCGACGCCGTCAAGGCCATCGCGGAACTGGCGCCGGAACTGGTGTTTCTCGATATCCAGATGCCGCGCCTGGACGGCTTTGAAGTGGCCGAGCTGATCGGCGCGAAGACAAGGCTGATCTTTGTCACGGCCTACGACCAGTACGCCTTGAAGGCGTTCGATTGCCATGCGCTCGATTATCTGCTGAAACCGTTCAGCGAACAGCGTTTCGAGCAGGCGCTGGCCCATGCGCGCGCCAACCGCAGCACGCCCGAAACTGTGCAAATGGTGGCGCGCGAGGCGGCCACGCGCGCCGCGCCCCTGGACCGCGTGCTGATACGCGACGGCGCCAAGGTCCACGTCATCGCCAGCGCGCGCATCGATTACATCGAGGCACAGGACGATTACATCAGCATCCGTTCCGAGGGCAAGTCCTACCTGAAAAGCCAGACCTTGGCGGAACTGGAAACCCAGCTCGACCCCGCCAAGTTCCTGCGCGTGCACAGATCCTACCTGCTCAATATCGACGGCATCCGCCGCATCGAGGCGGCCACCAAGGACAGCCACGTGGCCATCTTGCGCGACGAGACGAGGATACCGGTGAGCAAGGCGGGCTATCAGAAACTCAGATTATTGGTGGGCTAGCATTTTCTGTGGCGTAGATGCATAATCATCTATGCGTGATATCATCAGGAGATGATAATTGAATGCGCCGAAGACTTGGTCGGTCACGTTTCACGATGACTTCGATGCGGAATTCGATGCTCTGCCGATAGATGTCCAGGATGAATTGCTGGCGAGTGCCGATGCGCTGTCGAAGCTGGGTCCGGCTGCCGGGCGTCCTCATGTCGGGACGTTGAAGAATCCTAAACACCCGAACATGAAAGAGCTGCGTTTCAAGGGCAATAACGGGGCAGAGGTGTGGCGTGCGGTCTTTGCTTTCGATACCCGGCGAGAGGCGGTGATTCTGGTTGCGGCAGCCAAGCAGGGTGTCGACGAGGACAGGTTTTACAGGGATTTGTTGTTCAAGGCAAATGCGCGCTACGAGCAACACCTCAAAAACCTGACCACGGCGAAAGCAAGGCAGGGCAAAAGCAGGAGATGACTTTAGGAACAGGAGCTTGCCATGGGAAGAAATCTGAACGACGTGATCCACAGTTTGCCGGCCGAGCGTCAGGCAAAAATTGCGGCTCTGTCCCAGGAAAAAATGCAGGAAATGATAGCGCACGCCGCCACGCTGACGGATTTCCGCAAGGCCGTGGGCAAGACTCAGGCGGAGGTTGCCAGGGAACTCGGGATTCAACAGCATGCCGTTTCCCAGCTGGAAAAGCGTACCGATACCTATGTCTCGACCTTGCGCCGCTTCCTGCGATCGCTGGGCATGACATTGGAATTGTCGGTCGTCGCGCAAAACGGCGTTCGTATCGAACTGCAGAATTTTCTGCGTAGCCAGGAAGTTGATGCCGATGTCCATGACAGTGCGCTTGCTGCGTCTGCGACGCCCCCAGGAAAACGGAAGGCCAGTGTGCCGCGCAAGCGGGCTGGCAACACCTGAAGAGATTAACCGCGTGCTATCCGCCAGCCAGCTGCACATCCCACCACGTGGGCAAGAGTTGCCGTATTTCCGGCCGTGAAAAACGGTCGTCGATCAGGTACACGACGCCCTTGTCCGACTGCGTGCGGATGACCCTGCCGGCCGCCTGCACTACCTTTTGCATGCCCGGATACAGATACGTGTAGTCGTAGCCGGCGCCGAAGATGTCGCCCATGCGCTGGCGGATCTGCTCGTTGACGGGATTGATCTGCGGCAAGCCGAGGGTAGCGATGAAGGCGCCGATCAGGCGCGCGCCGGGCAAGTCGATGCCTTCGCCGAAGGCGCCACCGAGCACGGCAAAGCCGATGCCGCGCGTGTCCAGGCCGAAGCGGCCCAGGAATTGCGCGCGGGCACCGTCATCCATGCGGCGCGGCTGCTGCCAGATGGGCACGTCCGGGTAGTGCTGGGCGAACAGGGTGGCCGTCTTTTCCATGTAATCGAAGCTGCTGAAGAAGGCCAGGTAGTTGCCCGGTGTTTCCGCGTATTGCTTCGCCATCAATTGCGCGATGGGCAGCAGCGACGCGGCGCGGTGCTGGTAGCGCGTGGAAATGGTATCGGCCACGCGCACGGACAGCTGTTCCGCCTGGAACGGCGATTCCACGTCGACCCAGGCCGTATCGGCCGGCATGCCTAGGGTATCGCTGTAGTAATTCCACGGGCTCAGGGTGGCGGAAAACAGGGCCGTGCTGTGGCTGGCCGCGAAGCGCTCTTTCAAAAAAGGGGCAGGCACGATGTTGCGAATGCAGACGGTGGAACCCGTGTCCGTTTTGCTGACATCGAACAGCGAATGCTCGCCGAAACTCTCCGCCAGGCGGTTGATCAGCAGCACGTCGAAATAAAAGCGCTGCAAATCCTCGTCCAGGGCCGTGGCATGCTCGGCCATGTAGTCGCCGATGGCCGTGGCCACGCCTTGCAGGGCGCCAAAGAATTTGTCGGGCAGGGCGGTATGCACGTGGTAGTCGCCATCCTGCTCCTTGAGCAGGACCGTCCACTGGCGCGCGAGGCGGTCCAGCGGCTTTTTCAGTCCCTCGGGGGCGAACTTGCGCAGCATTTTGAGGTCGATCTGCGCCAGTTCGGCCGAATACATGCTGCGCGCGCGCGACACCATATTGTGCGCTTCGTCGACCAGCACGTTGACTTTCCAGTCGTGGGCCAATGTCATGCCGTACAGCATGGCGCTGAGGTCGAAATAATAATTGTAGTCGCCGATGACGACGTCGCTCCAGCGGGCCAGCTCCATGCCCAGGTAGTAGGGGCAGATACCCTGCTGCAAGGCGACGGCGCGCACGGCTTCCTTGTCGAGGATCAAACCGCTGGCCAGCGCCACCTCGCGCGCCAGCGGCAGGCGGTCGTAAAAACCCTTGGCCAGCGGACACGATTCGCCGTGACAAGCCTTGTCGGGATGTTCGCAGGCGCTGGTCTTGGCGCTCAGTTCCAGCACGCGCAAGGGCAGCAGCGGGGCGCTGTCCTTGAGGATGGCGCAGGCGTCGAGCGCCATCTGGCGGCCCGGCACCTTGGCAGCGAGGAAAAACAGTTTATCGAGACCATGCGCGGCCGTCGCTTTCAACATGGGGAACAGGCTGCCTACCGTCTTGCCGATACCGGTGGGCGCCTGCGCCAGCAAACCGCAGCCGCGGCTGCTGGCCTTGTACATGGCTTCGGCCAGCTGGCGCTGTCCCGGGCGGAAGTCCGCGTGGGGAAAGGCCATGGCCGTGAGCTGCGCGTCGCGGCTGGCGCGGTGCGCCATTTCCTGCTCGGCCCAGTCGAGGAACAGCGCGCAATGCTGCTCGAAGAACAGGCGCAGCGCCTCGGCCGTGCATTCCTCGTGCATGACCGTTTCCTTCTGGCTGGCGATGTCAAAATACACGAGCGCCACGCGCAGCATGGGCAGGTTCAGCTGCTGGCACAGCAAGTGGCCGTAGATGCGCGCCTGCGCCCAGTGCAACTGGCGGTGGTTGGCGGGCATCGTGTCCAGTTCTCCCCGGTAGGTCTTGATCTCTTCCAGCTGCCGGCGCGCCGGGTCGTAGCCATCGGCGCGGCCCCGCACGTGCAGGGGGCCGAAGTCGCCGCACAGGCTGATTTCGCGCTGGTAATCGTCATCGCGCCGGCTCGTGACGGTGGCGTGGCCGGCCATGCCTTCCTGCGCCGTGGGCGAAGGCGTAAAACGCAAGTCCAGGTCGCCCACCTTGGCCGTGAATTCGCACAGGGCGCGCACGGCGATCGTGTATTTCATGCACCCTCCCATTGCAGGTAGCACACGCTGACGGGCATGGCGTGCGCGGCGCAATACGCGATCCAGCGCAGCTGGTTGTCTTGCAGGCGGTCGCCCGGACCTTTGACTTCGATCATGCGGTAGCGCCGTTCCGCCGGCCAGAACTGGATCAGATCGGGCAAGCCGCTGCGGTTGCTTTTGATATCGAGCAAGATGCGTTCGAACGCCTTCTTTAGGTGCGCGGCGGGCATGCAGGCCAGCGCCAGGTCCAGCAAGCCGTCGTCCAGCGCCTCCCAGCTGACGAAGGGCGAGACGACGCCGTGCTTGGCGGCAAAGCTGGCGCGGATGGCGGCGTGGTAGCTGCCGTCGTCCAATTGCGCCAGGCAGGCGGCGAAGTCGATGCTGCGGCGCTGGTAAAAATCGGCGCTGTGCAAGTCGGCCGGGCCACGGTGGAACGGGTGGAAGAAGGCGCCCGGCATGGCCTTGAAGATGACGGGCCAGCACAGCAGGCCGAACAGCGAGTTGATCAGGGTGTTTTCCACGTAGTACACGGGCGCCTCGTCCTGCATCAGGTGCTGCTGCACCACCCCTTCCACATAGCACGCTTCGCTTGGATAGGGCAGCAGCAGGTCGATGCGGTCGACGGCGGCGGGCGCGCTGGCCGCCTGCTTCGCATGGCCCAGCTTGCGCCGCAAACGGGGGGCCATGCGCAGCAGCAATTGCTGCTCCGCTTCGCTTTCCGGCGCCGCCAGGGCGATCGTCAGGCGTTCATAGGCCGCTTGCGGCTGTTCGTCTTTTTCCAGCACGCGGATGGCGCGGCCCCGGGCGCCCGGATAGCGGCAATCGGCATAGGCGCGGTAGGCGGCCGGCCAGTCCTGGCATTTTTCCAGGTGCTGGGCGATCTGAAAGCGCAGCTTGTCGCGCCTGCTGGCCAGCCAGGTATTATCCTCGGGCAATGGCAGCGCCGCCAGCTCCTGCAGCACCTCGTCCGCCGGCGCGCTGTCGTTGTAGCGCTCGCGGCACTGGTGCAGCACTTCATAGTGCTCTATATCCTGGCGCGTGCGAAAACCGCGCGACTCGGGCGAGAATTCCACTTTTTCATATTGATACACGCCCAGGTCGGACAGCACGAATTCCGACCAGTCCTGGTGATAATTGCCAAAATAAATCAGGCGCAAGCGGTCGCACAAGGGCTGCAAACCGATGCGGTACAGCACGTCATCGGAGGCCGGATGCCAGGCGGAAAACGCTCTGTTTTCCGCATGCTGCTCGCGCAAGGCCTCCAGCTGCTCGGCCTTGCGCGCCGCCTTCAGGGACGGGGCGAGATCGAAAGCCTGGGCGATTTCCGCTTTCAGCAGCAAGTCGAACAGCTCGTCGAGTGCAATGACGGGATCGGCTTCCACCCAGGCAAGGGCCAGCAAGGGCAGGGCGGCCGCGCGCGTGTCGCCGATTTCCGGATAATTGAGCTTGCTGGCGCGAAACAGGCAGCCCTTGCGCATGACGAGGCGCACGAACAGGGCGCGCGACGGCTGCGGCAGCTGGCCGAAGTCGGCGATGAAGCGCATTTCTTCAGGACTCAGCAGATCGGCGTAACGCGCGCTGATCCAGCTCAGCACGTCCTGGAAATTATCCAGATAGTACAGGGGATTTTCCAGGACTCTCAACATGGTGGGGCAATAGGGCAAAGATACAAGGTGATGGATTTTACTGTGTTTATATACAGTTTAAACCTTCATCCGCCGCTTGCCCAGCGATTTATGTTCAGTCAGCCGCGCTGTAGGCAAAACAGCTGTCGAACTTTTCGTAGGGAATCAGTTCCTCGCGCAGGCGGGCCAGTTCGATATCGGTCAGCAAGCCCCGGTGCGCTTCCTTGCGTCCCTTCGGCAACGCCACCTCGTAATCGAGGATGTCCCTGGCCAGCAAGGCTTGCAGCACTTCGGCTTGCCGCGCTGTCAGGTAGCGTGCATGCGTGCCCAGGGTGTTGGCCAGCTGCTCCCTGAATGCCTCGTCGCTGACCTCGTTATAGGTATCCTGATCCGCCATGCTATTTAATAACATGTGGAACACGAAATCCTGCAGGTTTTTCGCCAGGTACTGCGCTTCATTCTGGTCATGCCACAGCAGCACGATGGGCATGTCGCCATCGTGCTGGCCTGAGGCGAAAAAGCAGTAGTGGTCGCCCGCGCCCGTTTGCGCGAACGGGATGAAGCGGAAGGCGGGATCGATCTGCCGGTAATCGTCCGCGTCCAGCAAGGTGTCCGCTGCTTCGGCCACGGCCATGATATTGAGCAATTCGAAATCGTCGGCATGCAGCAGCAGGGTGGGGCGCTCCGTCAAGGTGGGATAGACCAGCTTGTACCAGTCGGGCCCATATTCGCCCACGGCCAGCATGCCGTCGCGCTCGAGCTGCCGGTACAGCGCAGGATAGATAAAGCCGTGTTTGCTTTCAATTTCTGACAGAGTCATGTTTGTCCTGTTCAACGTGGGTCATGGCGGCATGATAGCCGAGGCGATGCCTGGCACGCTTCACGGCGGCAAGGATGAGCATGATTAATAGATATTTAAGTTTGCTTGTGTGGCATGGTCAACGTATGCTTGCCAGACTAAAATTCGCCGAGCCCGCATGAAAAACATCATCCTGATTTCCGCCGCCTGCCTGCTGGCGCTGCTGTCGACCATCGGCGCTTCCTTGCCATACCCGATCCTGCCTCCCCTGTTCGCGGCCGAGGCGCCGAATGCCTTCAATAATTTCCTCGGCTTGCCATCCAAGCTGCTGTTCGGCCTGGCGCTGACGATCAACCCGCTGGGTTTGCTGATCGGTTCGGCCCTGCTGGGCCCCTTGTCCGACCGCTACGGCCGCCGTCCGTTGCTGATGCGCACGGCCGTGGGCGCCGCCATCGGCCACGCCATCACGGCCTGGGCCTTGGTGATCCAGTCCTATCCGCTGTTCATCGTCGCCCGTTTCATTACGGGTTTGCTGGAAGGAAACGGCGCCGTGGCGCGCGCCATGCTGGCCGACCAGCTGACGGGACCGCTGCGCCTGCGCGCCATGTCGTGGCTGAACGGCGCGTTCTACTTGGGCTGGCTGGTCGGGCCGATTTTGGCGGGCGCGACCCTGCATTGGGGCGTGACGGTGCCGTTCTGGATCGCCGCCGCCGCGCTGATGCTCGTCGCCGTGCTGGTGGCTGTCGGCTTGCCGCGCGAAACGCCCTCGCTATTGACGACGTCGTGGTGGCAAGTGGCGCGCGACCGCCATTCGCTCAATTTGCTGCGCCATGAGGAGCTGCGTACCCTGTTCATCGTGCAACTGGCGTTCACCTGCGGCGTGGCCAGTTTCTATGAGTTCTATCCGCTGTGGCTGGTCGAGACGGCCAATTACCATGCGCAGGCGATTGCCTGGGTGAATGTGGGCCTGTGCGGCACGATGACGGTCACGTCCTTGCTGGCGGGCGGCCCCAGCCGCCATGCGCCGCTGCTGCGGGCCAGCTGGTATGCCTGCGGCGTGGCGCTGGCCGTCGGGATTTTGGCGCTGGGCAATATCTGGGTGGGCATCGCCGCCATCGTGCTCTTCGGCATTCCGAATGCGCTGTACAACACGGTGATACAGGGCTGGTGCGCCGAGCGCTTCAGCGCGCACGGGCAAGGCGCCGTGATGGGCTTGCTGGCCACCACCTTTTGCATCGCCAACATCGTCGTGGCCTTGAGCGGCTCCGTGCTGACCCTGATCGACACGCGGCTGATCCTCGTCGCGGGCGCCTTGTCGGCCGCCTGGGCCGCATGGCGCATGGCGGCCTGGCGCCGCCAGCTGGCCGGAACCGTCGAGGCGAAGGCTCGCCAGGATTTCTGCAGCTAGGCGCTGGACATCTTTCGGCGGGTATGGGGGGCGACTATCTGCTGGAGGGGAGGTGGTGCGTGTAGCGGTTCGTGCCGGTGGATGCGTCGTCGGCCCGGTTGTAGGTCGGGTTAGCGCTGCGCGCGTAACCCGACATCACCATTGGCGCCAACAATGTGTCGGATTACGCGCGGCGTTGCCGCGCTAATCCGACCTACATCGTTACTTCTTGGCAGCCTTCGGCTTGGCGGCAGGCGCCGCCTTTTCAGCCGCAGCCTGGGCGCCGCTCGTCGCCTTTTCCGTGGCCTGCGCCACTTGCGCGCTGGCCTTGGCGATCTGCTCTTCCACGGTCTTCACGGCCTGTTTCGTGGCTTTGGTCACTTGTTCGTAGCCGAGGAAGGCGTTGTCGATGGCGGCCTTGACGATGGCGACGGCGTTTTCCGAGCCTGGCGGCACATTTTTCGTGACGTCGTAGATCAGGGCGCTCAGATTGCTTTTCGCTTCGGCCACGTGGGCTTCGGCGGCGGTGGTGAATTCCGTGTGGATTTCCTTGATGATGTCGTCGAGTTGCTGTTTATACGCTTTTGCGCCGGCCACGCCCGGTTGCAGCTGGGCGGCGGCGGCGGCCATGGCGGCCTTCGGATCCTTGGCCTGGCTGATTTCCTTGCCGGCGGCAAGGCCATCCTCGATGCCGGACTTGGCGGTGGCCATGTTCAGCGCCAGCACCTGTTCCACGCCTTGCACGGCCTTGGAAGTGAGGGTGTTGAAGGTCATCAGCTGGAATTCAAACAGGGCCTTGGTGGCCGATGCGAATTGTTCGGGATTCGTAAACATGTGGTCTCCTCGGTTTGAATAGATACGTTCTTATCGTTCCATACTCTTTCGACGCCGCATTGCCATCGCTTGATCTCAAGCCGGTGCCCCGTGTGGTCATGGCCCCATTATTTAGCAAGCGCCGGTTTTTCGCAACGGCTATCTTTGTACGGTCCCGAGGCCAGTTCCCAGCCAAATCCGAGGGTGGACTGGGCGCACGACAGGGTGCCGTCGATCTTGCTGCGCCATTTGTACCAGGGGGCCGGTCCGGCCGAGGCGTATGCGCAGGCGGCCAGCAGGGCCGTGGCGATCAGGTATTTCATAGGTGCTCCGAAAGAAAAGCTTGCGGGTATTGTAGCGCGCTTGCCGGTCAGGGCGCGGGCGATTGCGGCGCCGCGGCGGGCAGCTGCAGGGTGAAGGTGGTGCCGCTGGCCTCGCCGGTGCTGCTGGTGGCGTCGATATGGCCGCCCAGCACGCCCGTGACGATGTTGTGCGCCACATGCAGGCCCAGGCCCGAGCCGCCCGAACCGAGCTTGGTCGTGAAGAAGGGGTCGTAGACGTGCACGAGATCGTCGGCGGCGATGCCCACGCCCGTGTCGGCGATGGACAGGGTGATCGTCTGCCCGTCGTCGCTGCCGCGCGCCGTGATGGCGATGGTGCCGCCGCTGCGGCCCTCGAAGGCATGGCGCAGGCAGTTTTCCAGCAGGTTGCTCAGCACTTGGCCCAGCGGGCCGGGATAGCTGTCCATGGTCAGATTGTCCGGCACGTCCTGCGTCAGGCTCAGGCCGGCGGCCTTGAGCGGCGTGGACAGGGGCAGCATCAGCTCGGCCACGAACTGGCGCAGCAGGAAATGGCGACGCTGCGAACTGGCGCGGTCGACGGCGATCTGCTTGAAGCTCGACACGAGGTCGGCCGCGCGCTGCAGGTTGCGCAGCATGATGGCGTCCGCCTCGCTGGCCTGGGTCAGGTAGGCGCCCAGTTCGGAGCGGCGCAGGCCGTCGAGGAAGCTGGCCTGGATTTCGCGCGTGCGTTCGGCCATCGTGGTGGCCACCACCAGGCCGTTGCCGATCGGTGTATTGAGTTCATGCGCGATGCCGGCCACCAGCGCACCGAGTGCGGCCAGCTTGTCGCGGCGCACCAGTTCTTCTTGCGTGATGGACAGGTTTTCCAGCGCGGCGGCCAGTTCGAGGTTCGTCTGCTCCGAGTGTTCCTTGGCCTGCGTCAGGGCCGCCGTGCGTTCGGCCACCAGCTCTTCCAGGTGGGCGCGGTGGCGCTGCAGCTCGCGTTCGTGGCGCATGCGGCCAATCGCGATGCCGGCCAGGTCGGTCGCCGTGTCGATCAGTTCCAGGTCGCGCGCATCGGGCTGGCGCACTTCGCGGTAGTACATGGCGAAGGAGCCGAGCACGGCGCCATCCTGGCCGAAGATGGGGCGCGACCAGCAGGCGCGCAAGCCGAACGGCGCGGCCAGCTCGCGGTAGGGCGCCCACAGCGGGTCCAGCATGATGTCGCTGACCACCACCGGTTCGCGCAGGAACATGGCCGTGCCGCACGAGCCCACGCCGGGGCCGATGGCCGCGCCTTCGAGCAGGGCCATGTAGTCGGGCGGCAGGCTGGGGCCGGCCGCGCTGTGCATGTGGATGCCGTCGTCGTCGAGCAGCATGATGGAGCACAGCACGCCGCGCGACTGGCCCTCGATCAGCAGCAGCAGCTGGTTCAGCGTGGGGATCAGGGGCGCGCCCTTGGCGACCATTTCCAGCAGGGCGCTCTGGCCCGAGCGCATCGCTTCGGCGAGGTTGCGTTCGGTCAAGTCAATGATGCGCGCATGCACGAGCTGGCGGCCCGGCACGGACAGGCGCATCAGGCGGATTTCGCAGGCGATCGGGTGGCCGTCGCGGTGGCAGCAGCTGGCGCGGAAGACGACGATCTTGCCTTGCAGGGTATCGCGGATCTTTTCTTCCAGCAGTTGCGGCGAGGCGCGGCCATCGCTCTGATGCTTGGGGAACAGCGGTTCCATGCCGCCTTGCAGCAGTGCGGCCAGCGGCATGCCGAACAGTTCTTCGGCCAGGTGGTTGGCGTCGATCAGCAGGTTGTTGTCGATATCGAACAGCAGCACGGCGTCGGGCGAACCGGCCAGGATCGAGTGGTAATTGACTTCCAGCGTTTGCGGGTGCACGGGACGCGGCGGCGCGGCGGGCGTGGCGAAGGGACGGGCTGCGGGCGCCTCGGCCTTGTGCAGCGCCAGTTCCATGAGGATCTTTTCCGCCACGTCGCGCGCATTGAAGGGCATCTTGATGTAGTCGGAAGCGCCGGCACCCACGCTGCGGCCCTGTTCCTCGGCGCTGGGCGTGGCCGACATCAGCAGCAGGGGCACGCTGTGGCGTCCGCCCGCATTGCGCAGGCGCATGCAGGTGGCGCCGATATTCGAGCCCGCCAGGGCCGCGTCGAGCAGGATCAGGTCCGTGCCGCCGGCCGCCAGTTCCACGCCTTCGTCGATATCGCCCGCCAGCCCCGTGCCCAGGTTATGCCGGTCCAGCACATACAGCAGTTCGCGCACATCGTTCGGCGAATTGCTGACCAGCAGCACATTGGCCCGGTCGGTGATGGAAGAAATCAACTGGTTCATGGTGTCGCGCCCTTACGCGGTTCATGGGCCTAGTATTACATCAAGGCAAGTAGGAGTAAACGATAATTCTTGATGATCAAAAGCAAGAGCCGCAGCGTCCGTTCAGGCGGCGTTTTGCGCGTCGGGCGCCATGGCCAGGTCGGCGCGCGCCTGTTCGATGCGCGGGTAATTATCCTCGATCCAGTCGACCAGCACGGCCAGGCGTTCGGCCGCCTCGCGTCCCAGCGGCGTGAGGCTGTATTCCACCTTGGGCGGGATCACCAGGTAGGCCTGGCGCAGCACGAAGCCGTCGCCCGCCAGCGCTTCCAGGGTTTGCGCCAGCATTTTTTCGCTGACGCCGCCCACTTCGCGGCGCAGTTCGCTGAAGCGCCGCGTGCCGCTCAGCAGCAGCACCAGCACCAGCACGGCCCAGCGGCTGGTCAGGTGGCTGAGCACGGCACGCGAGGGGCAGGCGGCCGCCAGCAGCTGCGCGCCCTGGTTCTGGCGGGCGAGGGCGGCGCGCAGGCTGGCGCCGGGAGTGTCTGTGGACATGATAGTTGGCCTTCAATGTGAGGGTCATTCATACTTACCAAAAGGTACGTACTTACAATAAGTAAGTAATAGCCCTATTATAGGGTTTTACGACCCACCTTCCAAGGAGAAATCATGATCGTCATTACCGGCGCCACAGGCAACCTGGGCCAGCACGTCATCGCCAATCTGCTCAAATCCGTCCCCGCAGCCAATATCATCGCCGCCGTGCGCAACCCGGCCAAGGCCGCCGGCCTGGCCGCCAAGGGCGTGCAAGTGCGCCAGGCCGATTACAACGATGGCGCCAGTCTCGATGCGGCATTCAAGGGCGCGACGAAAATCTTGCTGATCTCGTCGAGCGAAGTGGGCCAGCGCGCGCAGCAGCACCAGAACGTCATCGATGCGGCCAAGCGGGCCGGCGTGTCCCTGCTGGCCTATACCAGCGTCTTGCGCGCCGATACGTCGCCGCTGGGCCTGGCCGCCGAGCACGTGGTCACGGAAGCGGCCATCCGCGCGTCCGGCCTGCCGTACACATTCCTGCGCAATGGCTGGTACCTGGAAAACCATACGGAACACCTGGCACCCGTGCTCGAGCATGGCGTCGTGCTGGGCGCGGCGCAAAACGGCCGTTTCTCGTCCGCCGCGCGCGCTGATTATGCCGCCGCCGCGGCTGCCGTGCTGACGGCGGCCCAGCCGCAAGCCATCTATGAACTGGCCGGCGACCACGGCTTTACCCTGGCCGAGTATGCGGCCGAAGTGGCGCGCCAGTCGGGCAAGGCGATCGTCTATAAAGACTTGCCGCAGGCGGACTTCAAGGCGGCGCTGGTGAGCGTGGGCGTGCCGGAAGGCTTTGCGGACCTGCTGGCCGATTCCGATGCGGGCGCGGCCAAGGGCGCCCTGGAAGACCACGGCAAGCAATTGAGCGCGCTGATTGGCCGTCCGACGACGACGCTGCTTGACGCCGTGAAGGCGGCGCTGGCCAAGTAAGGGGAGGGTGCCGCAGGTTGGGAATACCGCGCGGCATTCTGAAATGAAAAAAGCCGCAAACTCGTGAAAGTTTGCGGCTTTTTTGCGAATTAGGTAATGGTGCCCACGAAGGGACTCGAACCCCTACACCCGAAGGCACATGGACCTGAACCATGCGCGTCTACC
>Ga0182007_10000106_pt1 | contig 59012 bp, 44 predicted proteins | sample Sormic07211113_1_FD_123023 | JGI IMG/M metagenome (GOLD analysis project Ga0182007, IMG submission 123023) | Rhizosphere microbial communities from Sorghum bicolor, Mead, Nebraska, USA - 072115-113_1 MetaG | ecosystem: Host-associated > Plants > Roots > Rhizosphere | place: USA: Nebraska...
TATATATATGACTAATCGACTCGTACCACGGCAGCGGTGCGGCATGCGGCGGGGCGCATCGTCAGATCAGAACAACCGGGTGCCGAACGGGAGCCCAACATGGACGAGACTGTGTCAGTCGCACCAATGTGTTCCGGCACCTGGTCTTCGAACCTACTGCGCGCACTCGCGCGTCCCCGCGCGAGGCAGGCGCTGGCGCTGATCGCATGCTGCGCCGCACTGAGCGGCCAGGGCGCCGGCTTCGCGGCGGAGCCCGGCGTGACCGGCGACACGATCCGCCTGGGCATGGTCAACGCGCAATCGGGCAATTCCGCCGGTCTCGGACACGGGCTGCTGATCGGCGCGCAAGCCGTATTCGACGACACGAACGCTCGCGGTGGCGTGCACGGGCGAAAAATCGACCTCGTCATCGCCGACGATCGCTATGAACCCGACCGGACTGTGGACAACACGCTGGACATGATCGAGCGGGGCAACGTCCTTGCGCTGTTCGGCTACGTCGGCACGCCGACGACCACCGCGGTGCTGCCGATGATCCGGGACGCCGGCATTCCGCTCGTCGGTACGTTCAGCGGCGCGATGGCGCTGCGCAAGCCGGTCACGCCGGAGGTCTTCAACGTCCGGGCGAGCTATGACGACGAAACGCGCGCGCTCGTCGATCATTTGATCGCGCACGACCGCGCAACGCGTTTCGCGGTGTTCTACCAGGACGACGGCTTCGGGCTCGCGGTGCTGGCGGGCACGCAGCTCGCGCTGCGCCGCCATGGCCTCGACGTCGTCGCCACCGGCACGTTCCGCCGCGGCACGACGGCGGTCGACACGGGTCTCGCGGCCGTACTCGAAGGGCGGCCCGACGTCGTCATCATGGTCGGCCCGTATACGCCGGTCGCCGCATTCGTTCGGGCCGCGCACCGCGAAGGCCTCACGGCCCATCTCGCGGCGGTGTCGTTCGTCGGCACCGACGACCTGTTGCGCCTGATCGGCGACGAAGGGAACGGCATGCTGATTTCGCAGGTCGTGCCGCTGCCGCAGAGCGATCGCCCGGTGATCCGGGACTGCGCGCGGCTCATCGCCCAGCGCTTTCCGGACGAGCACATCGGCGTGGTGCACATCGAGGGCTGCCTCGACGCGAAGGTCGCGCTGATCGGGCTGGAGCGCGCGGGGCCATCGCCCACGCGAGCGACGCTGAAGCAGGCGCTCGAATCGATCCGGCATCTGGACCTCGGCGGCCTGGTGGTCAACCTGAGCACCGACGATCACCAGGCGCTGAACGACGTGTTCCTCACCGAAATCGCGCACGGGCGCGTCACGCCGCTAGTCGTGCCGGCGCAATGAGCGGCGGATGGCCGTCAGGCCATTCCGATCCTGGAGGGCTGCATGGACATCAAGGCGAAGCTCGTCACCAGTACCAGTCTGATGCTGCTGGGCGCGGTGGCGATTTCCGTGACCAGCCTGATCGCGGTGCACGGCATTGCGTCCGGCGTGCGCACGCTGACGACGGAATCGCTGCCGCTGCAGGTGCGCAGCAACGAACTCCAGCGCGCGTATGTGGAACTCGCGGTGGAGTTCGGCCGGCTCGAGCACGCGCAGGACGTGTCGGAGCGACAGCAGTCGTCGTCGCAGATCGAAACGCAATTGCAGCGGATCTCCGGCATCACGGCCGCCCTGCGCGCGATCGACCGGCACGGCATCGACGAACCGGCCACCGATCTGCGGACGATGCTCCGGTCGATGAACGAAGGCGTCGACAAGCGCCTGCGCGGCGATGCGCAGCTCGTCGCCGAGCGCCGGCTGATCGAACGCGTGCAGGCGCGGGGCGCCACGCTGCTGACCGAAATCGGCAAGGAAACCGAGCGGCTGGACGACGACGCCGATGCGGCGGTGAGCGGCGCGCTCGCGGCCAATACCGCATACAACCGGACGATTCATGCGCTCGACCAGGTTCGCACGAACGTGAAGGACATCATCACCGTCGCCGGCCGCGTCGACGTAGCGCCGAACCGATACCGGCTCGCGCCGCTGCGCGAGCGCATGCAGGCGTCGATCGACGGCGCGCGCCATGCGCTCGCGCTCGCGGCGCAGAACCTCGATGCCGCCACCGCGCAGGGCGTGACGGCCGCACTCGGGCGCGTGGCGGCCGACATCCTCGACGGCCAGGACGGCCTCGTCGCGCTGCGCGGCGCCATGTTCGCCGAGCCGTCCGTCGCGGCCCGCTACCGCGCGAAAGAGAACAGCGTGCTGCAGTCGCTCGATGCGCTGGACGCAAAGCTCGCGGAGATCGCGGATCCGTTCGCATTGCAGATCGTCAAGGCGCGACAGCGTCTCGACGAGGCGATTGAATTCCGGCGGCGTGCCGCGCGGGTCGCGTCGCTGTCGGCGATCGTGAACGGCGGGATCAGCGCATTGGCGTTCGACCTGCGGATGATCGCGCAAAGCGACGGCAACGACCGTCTGGCGCGCGGCGACGACGATCTGCACAAGAATATCGGCGCGCTCACCGCATCCGCCGGCGCACTGCGCGATGCGCTCGCCGCGGACGGCCCGGGCAACGTGAAGCGCGCACAGGAGGTCGTCGGGCTGACCACGGAGCTGGCCGGATCCGCGCGCCGCATCCTCGCGGTGAAGTCCGACATGCTGTCCAACGACGTGGCCATGCAGGGCATCGTCGCGGACGTCGACACGACGGCCAATCGCCTCGCGGCCTACACGGAGCAGGAGGCCGTGCGCGTCGACCTTCAGCAGCGCGGCATCGTATCGGACGTCTACCGGGCCGTGGCGACCGCGATCCTGATGATCGTGGGGGTATCGTTCGTGCTCGCGATCGGCGGGCTGCTGATCAGTCATCGGCTCGGCGCGTCGATCTCCGGGCCGCTGTCGCGCCTGACGCGCACGATGGCGCGCATTCGCAGCGGCAGCGACCTGTCGTTGCGCATGACGCACAAAGGTCGCGACGAAGTCGCGGCGCTCGTCGCCGGCTTCAACATGATGCTCGACGAAATCCAACGCCGCGACGTCGATTTGCAGGCGGCGATCGCCACGGCCGAAGCCGCGAATTCGGCGAAATCGGAGTTTCTCGCGCGGATGAGCCACGAGATCCGTACGCCGATGAACGGCGTGCTCGGCATGACCGAACTGCTGCAGCGCACGCGGCTGACGTCGAAGCAGCGCAAGTTCGTCGACACCGTGTATCGATCCGGTCAGACGCTGCTCGTGCTGATCGACGACATTCTGGATTTCTCGAAGATCGAGGCCGGCAAGCTGACGCTGGAGCGCATCGATTTCAACCTGCATCAATTGCTCGACGATGTCGTCGCGCTGCTGGAGCCGAACGCGCAACGCAAGGCGCTTGCGCTCGTGTACCGGCGCGGCGACACCGTTCCGGAATGGATGCGCGGCGACCCGGTGCGGTTGCGCCAGGTGCTCACGAACCTGCTGGGCAATGCGATCAAGTTCACCGAGCACGGACACGTCGCGCTCAGCGTGTCGTATGCGGACGGCGGCCGCATCGTGTTCACGATCGCCGACACCGGCATCGGCATCGCGCCCGAGGTGTCCGCGCAGTTGTTCCGGCCGTTCCAGCAGGCCGACAACTCGACCGCGCGCAAATACGGCGGAACCGGGCTCGGCCTCGTGATTTCCCGGCAGCTGGCCGAGATGATGGGCGGCGCGCTCACGCTCGAATCGACGCCCGGCCAAGGCTCGGTGTTCACCGTGACGACCCCGTTCGAGCCGGCGTCCGGAGAGGTCGGCGTCGCATCGGAGGCAAGGCCGTCGCTCGCCGGCCTGAAGGTGCTGATCGTGGACGACAGCGAAACCGATCGCAGCGTGCTGCTCGAACATGCGATCGAATGGCAGCTGTGCGTCGCCACGGCGATCGGCGGCGACGACGCGCTGGCGCAGTTGCGCGCGGCGGTCGCCGACGGCGCGCCGTTCGATCTCGCGATCGTGGACGTACGGATGCCGGGCATGGACGGCATCTCGCTCGTGCAGTACATCCGCCGCGATCCGTCGCTGCGTGCGCTCAGGATCATCACGCTGACCGCGTTCGAGATGATGGACAGCGTCCTGGTCGCGCATGAACTCGACATCGCCGCCCGGCTGACGAAGCCGCTCCATGGCGCCGATCTCCATACGGCCATCGCGTCGGCGATGCACGTGATGCCGCCGCGGCCGACGTCGGCGGAGCCGGTGTCCGACGACGCCGACGCGAGTCCGGGCAGGCCGCTCGATGCGATCGCGGCGCGCGTGCTGCTGGTGGAGGACAACGTCGTGAATCAGCAGATCGCGCTCGCGATGCTGGAGGACACCGCCTATCAGGTCGACGTGGCCGACGACGGCGAGCAGGCGCTGAAGCGCCTGGCGGACGACCGATTCGACGTCGTTCTGATGGACTGCCAGATGCCGAAGCTCGACGGCTTCGAGGCGACGCGGCAGCTGCGCCGTCGCGAAGCCGAAGCCGGCGCGCCGCGTATGCCGGTGATCGCGCTGACGGCCAATGCGCTCAGCGGCGACCGCGAGCGCTGCCTGGCCGCCGGGATGGACGACTATCTCGGCAAGCCGTTCCGCCGCGATGCGCTGCTGCAGATGCTCGCGCGCCATGTCGGCGGCGCGGCGTGCGCGCCGGCAACCGAAAGCGATGCGGCGACGACGGACGCGGGCATCGACACGCGTCCGGAAGCGGGCGGTGGCGCGGCCCCCGATCCGGACGACGACGCAAGCGTGATCGACCACAAGGCGCTCGATGCATTGCGCGCGCTTCAGCGGCCGGGCCGCCCGGATGTCCTGACGCGGATCATCGATCAATTCGCGGCGGATGCGCCGCGGCTGATCCGCGACATGCATGCGGCGGTCGAAGCGGGCGACGCCGATGCGCTGAAGCTGGCTGCCCATACGCTGAAATCGAGCAGCGCGAACGTCGGCGCGCACCTGCTGTCGGCGCGTTGCCGCGCGATCGAGCAGCTGGCGCGCGCGGCCGACGTCGGCGCGGCGGTGGAGCTGGTCGCCGGCACGGACGCGGAATTCGGGCACGCGCACGCGGCGCTGATCGCGGAGCGCGTCGAAGGTTGAATGGACGCCGGACCGGCCGATCGCCAGGGCGATTGCGCGGCGGCAAAACAGGAGGATGCTCGTGAACCAGGAACATGCCGATGTGCCGGCGATTCTGATCATCGACGACGACGCCATGACGCGCCTGCTGGTCGTCGAGACGCTGGAACCCGAAGGTTTCCGCGTCGAGGAAGCGACGGGGCCGCAGGAGGGCATCGACGCGTTCCTGCGTCATCGTCCGGTCGTGGTCCTGCTCGACGTCGAAATGCCCGGCGGGGACGGATTCGAGTGTTGCCGGGCGTTGCGCGCGTTGCCGGAGGGCCGCCGCGTGCCGATCGTCATGCTCACGGGCAACGACGACGACGCATCGATCGCCAGCGCGTTCGACGCCGGCGCGACCGACTTCGTGTCGAAGCCGATGCGGTGGAAGCTGCTCGGGTATCGGGTCCGCTATCTGTTGCGCGCGGCCGCGGCGGTCGAAAAGCTGGCGACGACCGAGGTCAGCCTCACGCATGCGCAAGCGCTCGCGCACCTCGGCAACTGGGAATACCAGGCCGGGCGGACGGACGGCTATTGGTCGCCGGAGCTGTACCGGATTCTCGGGCTCGACACCGCCCACACGCCGCCGACGTTCGAACGCCTCGTGCAGGCCGTTCCGCCCGACGAGCAGCCGCTGCTCGTGCAGTCCTACACGAGCCTGCGCACCGAAGGCGTCGCGTTCTCGATCGAGCATCGGCTGATCCATGCGGACGGCACCGAGCGCTGCGTGCTGCACCAGGCGGAGTCCGGCCGCGATCCGAACCACGCGATCATCCTGCGCGGCATCGTGCAGGACATCACCGAACGCAAGATGCAGCAGGGGCGTATCGAATACCTCGCCAATCACGACGCGCTGACGGGCCTGCCGAACCGCAACCTGCTCGGCGACCGGATGGAGCAGGCGATGTCGCAGGCGCGGCGCACCGGGCAGCTGATCGCGGTGATGGTGCTCGACCTGGACCGCTTCAAGCACATCAACGACAGCTTCGGTCACTCGGCCGGCGACGGGCTGCTGCGGGTCGTCGCCGCGCGCCTGAAGAGTTCGGTGCGCGACGGCGACACGGTCGCGCGGCTCGGCGGCGACGAGTTCGTCGTGATGCTGGTCAACCTCGCGACGGCGTCGGATGCGGACGCGATCGCCCGCAAGATCCTGGACACCTTCATTGCGCCGTTCGTGCTCGATGGCCACGACCTGCACGTGACGACCAGCGTCGGCGTCAGCCTTTACCCGACCGACGGGGCCGACGCGGAGACGCTGCTGAAGACGGCCGATGCCGCGCTGTATTGCGCGAAGGAACACGGGCGCAATTGCTACAGCTTCTATACGCGTGAACTCGGCGCGCGGGTCGAAGAGCAGACCATCCTCGAAAACGCGCTGCATCAGGCCGTCGCGAACGGCGAACTCGAGCTGTACTACCAGCCGAAGGTCGATCTCAAGACCGGTCAGATCAGCGGCGTCGAGGCGTTGATTCGCTGGCGACGTCCGGGAATCGGCGTGATTCCGCCCGACCGCTTCATTCCGATCGCCGAAGAAACCGGGCTGATTCTGCCGATCGGAGAATGGGTGTTGCGCACCGCGTGCGCCCAGGCCGTCGCGTGGCGCCGGGAAGGGCATCCGCCGATCCGGATTGCCGTCAACCTGTCCGCGCGCCAGTTCCGGCAGCAGGACGTGGCGCACCTGGTGCGCACGGCGCTCGCGGAAACCGGTCTCGAGCCCGACTCGCTCGAACTCGAGTTGACCGAGAGCGTCCTGATGGAGGATTCCAATGCGATCGCACATACGCTGCGCGAACTGAAGGCGCTCGGCGTCGTGCTGTCGCTGGACGATTTCGGCACCGGCTATTCGAGCCTGTCGTACCTGAAGGACTTGCCGATCGACGTCGTCAAGATCGATCGTTCGTTCCTCAGCGACGTCACCACCAGCGCGGAAGGTGCGTCGTTGACGCGCTCGATCATCGCGATGGCCGAGTCGCTGCACATGGAGACGGTGGCCGAGGGCGTGGAGACGGAAGCCCAGCTGTCGTTCCTGAACCGCCATCGCTGCCATGCGATGCAGGGTTACTACTTCAGCCATCCGGTCACCGGCGACGAGATCGCCGACATGTTGTCCGCCGGCTCGGAGTTGCCCGAGCACTGCCGGCAGCGCGAACTGCTGCATCGCACGCTGCTGCTGGTGGACGACGACCGCGCGGTCCTGCAGATGCTCAGGCAGGCGCTCGGCCGCGACGGCTACGAGATCCTCGCCACCACCGATCCCGACGAGGCGCTCGACCTGCTCGCGCAGCATCGCGTCGGCGTGATCGTGTCGGACTTCCGGATGCCGAGCGTGTCCGGGCTCGACCTGCTGCAGCGTGTCAAGGCGCTGTACCCGGACATCGTGCGCATCCTGCTGTCCAGCTACGGCGACGGCGCGTCGATCGAGGACGCGTCCGGCAGCGGGTCCGTTCAGAAGCTGCTGATCAAGCCATGGGACGTCGCACTGCTGCGCAAGCACATCACCGAGTCGTTCCAGCGGTTCGAGCATGCGTCGATGAGCGGGGCCGATCTCGGCGTGGCCCGCCTCGGCATCCGCCCGTCTCCGCTGCGCGCGCTCGGCAGGGCGGAGTCGCGCGATCGCCGTTGACCGAAAGCCGCCGGCGCGCTCGCGGAACGTGTTTCGCGCGACGCCGCTCGGCTATCGGAATTCGATACCCGGGCAATAAAGAGGACCGCCCGGCAATCGAAAACTGAACAAATGCGTAAATTGTGCGCGATTCGGAAAATCATTCCGCCCGGCGCCGTAAGACTATTAAAGTGGATGGCGACCACATAATGCGGAGCCGCGATAATACGCCGACTGGCGGGATCTCCATTCACTTGTGAACAGGTTTTTCCATAAATACATTTCGACGCTAAATTATTTGAAAACGCCAAAAAAATTGTCTATACCCTAGACGAACGGCTGGATCCGCATTGCGTCGATGCGGGCAGGTAACAAGCGAGCGCGGGTCATGGCGGATTCCATTGCCGCCGAACTCGCGTTGCAGTGATCGAATGGATTCCGGGGGATGCGAACGGCCCGTTGCCAGGCCTGCCGCATGAGTCATGAATGGGCGAAACGCAGTGAACGCCACCGAAGCAACGCCGCGTCTTTACATTCAACGGTCGATCAACGACCCCGTCACACGGAGGTTGTCATGCTGCACTACGTCAAATCCCTGCTGCGCGATGAACGCGGCGTCAGCTCGCTCGAATATGCTGTTCTCGCCGGCATCGTCGTCGTCGCGCTGGCTGCGGTCGGGGTGATCCTGAGCAGCAACACCGGCGGCCTGCCGGCCGTGTTCACATCGTTGATCAACAAGGTCACGGCGCTGATCTGATCCCCCTGAACCCGCGCGCCGCCGACGAATACACGGATCCGCAGCGGTACGACGTATCCAGCCGGGGCGCGCCGACTGACGGCTCTCCGATGCTCTATCTCGTACAGTCGGCGGCGACGCTCGTGCTGATGTCGCTCGTGCTGCAGGACGTGCGCACGCGGCGCCTGTCGAACCGCGCGGTCCTCGCGTTCGCGATGCTGTATTTCGTCGCGGCCGCGCTCGCGCGCGAAGGGCTCGCGCAGCTCGCCGCGCACGTCGCGACCGCCGCGGCGATGCTGCTGCTGTTCGCCGGGCTGCGTCACGCCGGCTGGATCGGCGGCGGCGACGTGAAGCTGGCGGCGGCCGTCTTCCTGTGGGCCGGCCCGGCGCTCGCGTTCCCGGTGTTGACGATCGTCGGGGCGAGCGGCGTCGCATGCGGCGTCGCCATGCTCGCGGCGGTGGCGTGGCAGCGTCGCCGCATCGCGCCGGCGCCTGCGATCGACACGCGCGGCGTGCCGTACGGCATCGCGCTCGCGCTCGGCGGCGCACTGGCCGTCTGGGCGCCGTTTCCTCACGCGGTTTCGCTCACCTAGCGGGGGACGCACGCCGCCATGCCCAAACCTCTGAGAATGGCCGTGCTGATCATTGCTGCCGCCATCGGTGCGTTCCTGCTGCGCCAACTCTATGTCGCCGCGTCGACGCCGTCGGCGCCCGGCGTGGCGAGCGACGTCGACGTGCGCGTCGCGGCGGCCGACCTGCCCGAAGGGCTGCTGCTGCGCGACAACGATCTCGCGTGGAAGCGCATGCCGCGCGCGCAGGTGCCGGCCGGCGCATTCGTCGAGTCCCAGCCGGGCGCGGACCTCAAGGGCGCGCTGCTGCGCAGCCGCGTGGACGCCGGTGCGCCGATTCGCGCGGACAACGTGATCCCGGCCGGCGCGCCGGATTTTCTCGCGGCCGCGCTGCAACCCGGCATGCGCGCGATCTCGGTGCCGGTCGACGACGTGTCGGGCAACGCGGGGCTGATCCAGCCGGGTGACTTCGTCGACGTGGTGCTCACGCAGCAGATCGGCGGTTCCGCGACGACGCCCGGCACGTTCGAAGCCGAGACGGTCGTGCGCCGCGCGCGCGTGCTCGCGGTCGGTTCGGAATTCCAGCGTGCGAAGACGGCCGCGAGCGCGCCCGACGCGCCGGTGCGCGCGCGCACGGTCACGCTCGAGGTCGCGCCGCGCACCGCGCAGGTCGTGCTGGTCGCGACGCGCCTCGGTTCGCTGTCGCTCGCGCTGCGCAGCTTCGCGACGAGCGACCGCCGCCAGGCCGCGGGCGGCGACGAACAGGAGCCCGATACGCCGCCGGTGTGGGCCGGCGACGTCTCGCGCGCGTTTCGCGATGCGACGCGCTCGCCGTCGGCGAAGACCGACACGGGCATGCGGCCGGCACCGCAGGGCAACACGGTCGTGATCTATCGCGGCTCGTCGGTGGACGACGGTTCGCGTGGCAGCGGCGGCGGCAGTGGCGGCGGCGGTGGCGTCGGCATGCCGGGCATCCCGCCGCTGCCGTCCGGCTGGCCGGGCACGCCGGTTGCGCCGCCTGCGCCCGCGGTGGGCAATGCGGCCGCCGACACGACGGCGCAAGCGCCGCGGGCGGCGCTCGCGCAGTGACGCGATGACGACGTGTCGATTGGGATCCGGCCGCCCGGCGGCCGGTATTTGACGGGAACACGCATGGTGCGCATGGTTCGTTGGATCGCTTGCTGGTGCCTGGCCGCCGTCGTCGCGCCGGGTGTCGCGTTCGCGCAGCGCGCGCAGGCGGCGGACGCCGGCGCGGCATTGTCGATCGCGACCGGCAAGGGCGAGATGCTGTCGCTGCCGGAACCGGCGACCGCGATGTTCGTCGCGGACCCGAGCATCGCGGACATCCAGGTGCCGTCGCCGCGCACAGTGTTCGTGTTCGGCAAGAAGGCCGGCACGACCACGCTGATCGCGCTCGGCGCGAATCATCGGCCGATCCTGCGCCGGACCGTGACCGTGCAGGTCGACACCGCATCGCTGCAGACGGTGCTCGACAGCCGCTTCCCGCAATTGAAGCTGTCGGTGTCCGGCGCGCCGGGCTCGCTGATGGTGTCGGGCAAGGTGCCGAGCGCGGCCGACGCGGACGCCGTGATGCAGTCGCTCGCGCCTTATGTGAACGACAAGGAAAAGATCGTCAACCGGCTCACGCTGTCGCGCCCGATCCAGGTGAACCTGCGCGTGCGCGTGACGGAAGTGAGCCGCAACATTACGCAGCAGCTCGGCATCAACTGGAGTTCGCTCGGCGCGGCAGGCAACTTCATCGGCGGGCTGTTCAACGGGCGCACGCTGTTCGATCCGACGAACCGGCTGTTCAACCTGTCGCCGACCGGCGCGTATTCGGTGGTGGGCGGCTTCCATACCGGGCGCTGGTCGATCGACGTCGTGCTCGACGCGCTCGATCAGGAAGGGCTGATCACGATGCTCGCGGAGCCGAACCTCACCGCGATGTCCGGGCAGACCGCGAGCTTCCTCGCGGGCGGCGAGATTCCGATTCCGGTCGCGCAGGCCGGCAACACGACCGGCGCGATCACGGTCGAGTTCAAGCCGTTCGGCGTGTCGCTCGACTTCACGCCGACCGTGCTCGCCGACAACCGGATCAGCCTGAAAGTGCGCCCGGAGGTGAGCGAGGTCGACCCGAACAACAGCGTGACGACCGGCGGCGTCACGGTGCCCGGGCTCTCCGTGCGGCGCGTCGAGACGACGGTCGAGCTGTCGAGCGGGCAGAGCTTCGCGATCGGCGGGTTGCTGCAGAGCCAGACGGCCAACACCGTGTCGCAGATCCCGGGGCTCGGCCGGCTGCCGATCATCGGCCGGCTGTTTTCGTCGAAGAACTTCCAGGACAACAAGACCGAGGTCGTCGTGATCGTGACGCCGTACATCGTGCAGCCGACCGGGCCGGGCCAGCTCGAGCAGGCGCTCGACACCGTCGCGCGGCCGAGCAGCGACCTCGAGTTCGCGATCCAGCGCAATCTCGGGCTCGACCTGCTGACCGGCGACACACCGCGTCTCGTCGGCGCCGCGGGCTTCGTGTACTGACCGGAGGAGCACGCATGCGAGTCCGAACCCTGTTCACCGCGCCGTTGCCGCTGGCGCTCGCGGCGTGCCTGTCGACGCCGCCGCCGATCAACCTGCCCGATGCGCGCGCGATCGGCTTCGACGGCGTCCGTGCGGTGCCGCCCGACTGCGCGAAGCTGATGCAGCCGTCGCATCTCGTCGATGCCGGCTTCGGGCGGCCCGGCGTGCCGTTCGGCTGCGCGACCTACACGAATCTCGCGACGATGCTCGCGCGGCCGGAAGACCTCGTCGCGCCCGTGCCGTACGGCGGCGCCGATGCGCAAGTCGCGGCCGACGCGGTGCGCCGCTACGTCGAGGATCGCGTGAAGCAGCCCACGCCGGGCAAGACGCTGACGACGACCGGCTCGCCCGGCCATTGACCCACTTCCGATGCGATCGCGATGCCGCCCATGAACGTCCTCGACCGCCAGAACGCCAAGCACGCCGCCGCCGCCGGTGCGGCGGACCTCATCGCGGTCGTGTCCGACACCGGCAGCGAGGATGTGATCCGCCGCGTCGCGCAGGACCTGTCGATCGCGCGCGCCCACGTGCAGCCGGGCAACTGCGACGACGCGATCCGGCTGCTGCAGCAGCACGAGCGCTCGCCGCGCCAGCTGATCGTCGACGTATCGGATTCGGTGCTGCCGGTGTCGGACCTGATGCGGCTCGCGGACGTGTGCGATCCGTCGGTGCGGGTCGTCGCGATCGGCACGCAGAACGACGTCGGGCTGTTCCGCAACCTGCTCGGCATCGGCGTGCAGGACTACATCGTGAAGCCGCTGACCGTCGAGCTGATGCGGCGCGCGCTGACCACGACGGAGGCGGTCGTGCAGGTGCGCACGGGCAAGATCGTCAGCTTCGTCGGCGCGCGCGGCGGCGTCGGCACGACGACGATCGCGGTCAGCCTCGCGCGCTGCCTGGCGGGCGAGAAGCGGCGCCGCGTCGCCTACGTCGACCTGAACCTGCACGGCGGCGGCGCGAACTCGATGCTGGGGCTGTCGAGCAACAACGGGCTGATCGAATTGCTGAACATGGAACTGCGCCCCGACGACGCGCTGTTCGACCGCATGTTCGTCACGAAGGGCGACCGCCTGCACGTGCTGTCGGCCGAACTCGCGTACGGCGAGGACGCGTTGCTGCGCGAGGATGCGATCGCGCAGCTCGTCGACATGCTGAAGGACCGCTTCCATTACGTGCTGTTCGACGTGGGCGTCCGTGCCGGCAAGCTGTTCGAGGATGCGCTGACGGCGTCCGATCTCGTCTATATCGTCGCCGATCGGTCGGTGCACGCCGCGTACGAAGCCGCGCGGCTGGCGCGCTTCGTGAAGGAAATGCCGGGCGAGCGGGTGCTGTCGATGGTGCTGAACAATCCGCTCGAGCCGGTCAAGGGGCGCGTCGCGCCGTCCGATTTCGAGGAGGCGTTCGGCGGGGTGCGGCTGCGCGAGCTGCCGCACGACGCGCAGTCGCTCGCGATCGCGGAGAACCTCGGCGAGCCGATCGAAAGCTCGAAACGCCGCGGCTTCCTGGACGAAATCCGGCTGCTCGCGAACGGCATCACCGGCGAATCGATGGCCGTCGCCGAGCCGTGGTATGCGCGCTTCGTCAAATGGAGGAAGGGATCGTGACGTTCGGTACCCGCAAGCGGTCGACGCCGGACCCCGCGCCGGCGGGGTCCGGTGCCGCGCCGCGTGACGATGCGCCCGCGCCGGCCGCGAGCCCGGTGCCGGCGTCCCTGTCCACGTCCGCCTCCGCCTCCGCATCCGCGGCCGCGCGCGCGGCTGCGACGGCCGATACGCAGGAGGCCCTCATCCGTTCCGGCAAGTTCGATGCGATCCGCACCGCGGTGTTCGCGTCGATGAACATGTCGGCGGCGCTGATGAAGACGCGCGACGAGGTGCGCGCGGGCATCGAGCAGGTGGCCGCGCACACGGTCGAGCGCGAGCGCCTGAAGATCACCGCGGGCGAGCAGGTGCTGATCGTCGACGCGATCCTGAACGACATGTTCGGCGTCGGGCCGATCGAGCCGCTGCTCGCCGACGACACCGTGTCCGACATCCTCGTCAACGGTCCCGACCAGGTGTACGTCGAGCGCGCGGGCCGGCTCGAGCTCACGCCGCTGAAGTTTCGCGACAACGCGCACGTGACGAGCGTCGCGCAGCGGATCGCGGCGGCGGTCGGACGCCGCGTCGACGAGAGCAGCCCGATGGTCGATGCGCGGCTCGCCGACGGCAGCCGCGTGAACGTGGTGCTGCCGCCGATCGCGATGCGCGGCGCGTCGATCTCGATCCGCAAGTTCGCGAAGCGCGACATCACGCTCGCGCGGATGGCGCATCAGGGCAACATCTCGCACGGGATGCTGCAGGTCCTGAAGATCGCGTGCGCATGCCGGCTGAACATCGTGATCTCGGGCGGCACCGGATCGGGCAAGACGACGCTGCTCAACGCACTGTCGCAGCACATCGAGGAGCACGAACGGATCGTGACGATCGAGGACGCGGCCGAGCTGCAACTGCTGCAGCCGCACGTGGTGAGTCTGGAGACCCGGCCGGAGAATACGGAAGGGCTCGGCGGCATCTCGCAGCGCGATCTCGTGCGCAACGCGCTGCGGATGCGGCCCGACCGCATCATCCTCGGCGAAATCCGCGGCGCGGAGGCGTTCGACGTGCTGCAGGCGATGAACACGGGCCACGACGGCTCGATGACGACGATCCACGCGAACTCGCCGCGCGACGCGATCAGCCGGCTCGAAAGCATGGTCATGATGGCGAACGCGAATCTGCAGTTGCTGTCGATCCGGCGTCAGATCGCGAGCGCCGTGCACCTGTTCGTGCAGGTCGAGCGGATGCGCGACGGCGTGCGCCGCGTGACGCGGATCACCGAGATCGTCGGGATGGAAGGCGAGGTGGTCATCACGCAGGACCTGTTCGTGTTCCGCCAGGAAGGCGACACGACGCGCGACGTGGTGAAGGGCGTGTTCGAGGCGTCGTCGCTGCGGCCCGCGTTCGCGCCGCGGGCCGCGTACTACGGCGTCGAGGATGTGCTCTCCGAGGTATTCCGGCAATGAGGGCTGCCGATCTCTTCACGCTTGGCGCGTTCGTCGCGATCCTTGCGGCGGGCCTCGGGCTGTCCGCGTTGCTCGAGCGTGCGCGCCATACGCCGGAGCAGCGCATTCGCGCGCGGCTGCAGCGCCTTGCGCCGTCGCTCGCGGGCCGCGACGCCGGTGAGGCCGCCGGGTCCGGTGTCGCGCTGTTCAACCTGCCGCGCCGGCAAAGCCGCGTGCGTGCCTGGATGCAGCGCTACGTGACGCGCGTGCGCGCCGTCGGCGGGGAACGCGGGCTGCGGATCGTCATCGCGAGCACGATCGCTGGCGCGATCGCCGGGATCGTCGCGGTGAAGCTCGTCGCGCTGCCGAGCGTCGTGCATCCGGCGATTTACATCGGACTGCCGCTGATTGCGATGCGCGCGAGCTACCGCATGCTGGTCGAGCGTTTCCGGCTGCGCTTTCTGGAGGCGTTCCCCGATGCGATCGACCTGATCGTGCGGGCGGTGCGCGCGGGCATTCCGGTCACGCAGGCGATCAGCACGGTCGGCGACAGCGCGGCCGAGCCGGTGCGCTCGACCTTCCGCACGATGGGGGACAGCCTGCGCGTCGGCGCGGATCTGAAGGACGTGCTGACGCACGCGGCGGACCGGCTGAGGATCGCGGACTTCTCGTTCTTCACCGTCTACCTGCTGCTGCAGCGCGAGACCGGCGGCAGTCTCGGCGAGACGCTCGACGAGCTGTCGAGCATCATCCGCACGCGCCGCGACATCCGGCTGAAGACACGCGCGCTGACGGCCGAGGGGCGGATCACGACGAAGATCATCTCGGCGGTGCCGTTCGTGATGATCGGCGCGCTGTTTCTCGTGAACCGCGCGTACGTGATGCTGCTGTTCGACACGCATGCCGGACGCGTGATGCTGACGATCGCGGCGGTGCTGCTGACGATCGGCCTGCTGGCGATTCACAAGATTTCGAAACTGGATACCGCGCGATGACGATGTCGATGCTGGCCGCCCGCGGCCTCGAACTGCTGCTGCTGATCGCGTGCGTCGCGGCGGCGCTCGCGACGCCGGGCGGCGGCACGCGCCGGCGGATCGCCGTGCGCGTGCAGCAGGCCGCCGGACAGCGGCCGCCGTCGGTGGGAGGCGGGCGTCTGCCGGGCGACGTGCGCCAGGATCTGACGCGACGGCTCGCGCAGCTCGGCGAGCGGCTGCCCGTGCTCGATCCGATGCAGCGCGCGAAGCTCGGGCTGCAGTTGACGCGCGCGGGTTTTCGCGAACGGCGCGCGGTGTCGTCGATGATCGGCATCAAGCTCAGTTGCGGCGTGCTGCTCGCCGGCGTGGCGATCGTGTTCAGCCCGTATATTCCGCGCTTCGGCGAATACTTCGTGATCCGTGCGGTGGCGATGATCGCCGCATTCGTGATCGGCGTGATCGTGCCGGAATACGTGCTCGGCGCGATGATCCGGCGGCGCCGGCGAATCATCGCCGCATGTTTTCCGGATGCGCTCGACCTGCTCGTGATCTGCACGATGGCCGGCAACAGCCTCGTGTCGGGCGTGCGGCGCGTCGCGCGCGAGCTCGAGCGCATCTGCCCGCCGCTCGCCGACGAGCTGACGGTCTGCGCGGACGAGCTGACGCTGAGCGGCAACGTGTCGGAAGCGCTCGCGCATTTCGCGCTCCGCGTCGATTTCGCGTCGGCGCGCTCGCTCGCCACGACGCTCACGCAATCGCAGCGGTTCGGCACGCCGATCACGCAGGCGCTGCGAACCCTGTCGCGCAGCGAGCGCACCGAGCAGATCGTCGCGCTCGAGGAACAGGCCGCGAAGCTCGCGCCGAAGATCACGCTGCCGATGATGCTGTTCATCCTGCCGACGGTCGGCCTGATCGCGGCAGGCCCGGCGGCCATCCGTCTGCTCGAGGTGTTCAAATGAAAGGCTCCGCGCGACGCGCGTTCGCATTCGCGGCCGTGCTGCCGCTGCTGGCCGGCGGCTGCGCGCCGGGCATCCAGACGCGGCCGGCGCTGTCGCACAAGAGCGACGACCCGCAGGCCGAATTGCGCATTGCCGACAGCGCGCTGGCCGGCGGCAACGTCGATCTCGCGTCGACGCTGTACGGCAAGGTGCTCGCCCGGCATCCCGACTCGCTCGCGGCGCAACTGGGGCTCGCCGACGTCAACTACCGCGCCGGCGATCTGGAGCGCGCACGCGTGCTCTACGAGCAGGCGCGGCAACAGGCGCCCGCGGAACTCGGGCCGCAGGTCGGGCTCGCGCGCGTCGCGTTGCGGCAGCGGCGGCTCGACGAGGCCGCCGGCCGCTATCGCGCCTTGCTCGCGGCACAACCGAACCTGCCGCTCGCGGCGCAGGGGCTCGGCACGGTGCTCGACCTGCAGGGCCGCCACGAGGACGCCCAGGCCGTGTACCGGGACGCGCTGCGCGCCCATCCGGACGCGCAGGGGCTGCGCGTCGACCTCGGGCTGTCGCTCGTGCTGAGCAATCGTCCGCGCGAGGGCGTGAACGTGCTGCTCGACGTGGCCGGGCTGCCCGATGCGCCGTGGCAGGCGCGCCAGAATCTCGCGTTCGCGTATGGCGTGCTCGGCAACACCGATTCGGCGAAGAAGCTGCTGTCCGCGGATCTGCCGGCGTCGGCGGTGGCCGACAATCTGCGCGTGTACCAGGCGGTGCGTGCGCGGCTCGCGGCGCGCCCGGCTGCCGATGCGGGGCGGCCGTCGAAGGGCGCCGCGCTCGAGCCGCATACGATGCTGCCCGTCGCGGCGGCCGCAAAATGACACGCGCGGCGATGCGCGACCGCCACGCGCGCGGCGTCGTATCCCTCGAGTTCGTATTGATGCTGCCGTTCCTGCTGATGGTGCTGATCGGCATCATCGACGTGAGCCTGCTGCTGTGCGACAAGGCGGTGATCACGAACGCGAGCCGCGAAGCCGCGCGGGCCGGCGTCGTGCTGCGCGTGCCGATGCTGACCCCGACGCAGATCGCCAACGTCGCGCTCAACTATACGCAGAACAGCCTGATCACCGGCGGCACGCCGACGACACCGACCGTGACCGTGACGCAGGCGAACGGCACGACGGCGGGCACCGCGCTGACGGTCACGGTGACCTACACGTATTCCGGGATGGTGCTCGGCTCGGCATTCAGTGCGCTGACCGGCCCGGTGACGCTCACGGCCAGCTCGGTGATGCTCTATGAATGACGCGGTCGACACGCGATCCGGCGGCACGACGCGCGAGCGCGGCTCCGTCGCGCTGTTCTTCCTGATGTTCCTGATTCCGCTGCTGTCGTTCGGCGCGCTGGCGATCGACATCGCATGGATCGCCACGGTGCGCAACCAGCTGCAGAATGCCGCGGATGCGGCCGCGCTCGCGGCGGCCGATGCGATGATGTCGCCGACCGGCGGGCCGCTGAACTGGTCGCAGGCCGCGCCGGCGGCGAACGGCGTGATCGCGCGGAATTCGGCGGCGGGCGCACCGCTGGCGACCGGCACGGTGACGACCGGCTACTGGAACGTGACGCGCACGCCGGCATCGATGCAGCCGACCACGATCACGCCGGGCCCCTACGACGTGCCGGCAGTGCAGGTGACCGTGTCGCGCGCGCCGGGCATCAATGGCGGCTCGATTCCGCTGCTGCTCGGCGGGCTGCTGGGCATCCCCGGCGCATCCGGCGGCGCGACCGCGATCGCGGTGCTTGCCGCGCCGGGCGGCGTCGCGGCGGGCGGGCTCTTTCCGATCGCGATCGATCAGTGCGTGTACAACCAGTACTGGAACGCGCAGACCAACCAGCCGCTGATCAATCCGCTGACGGGTTTGCCGTACGAGTTTTCGATCACGAACGGCCAGACGTATGGCGCGCTGTGCATGGGCGGCCAGTGGACGTCGTTCCAGTCGACCGCGACCGACACGACGACGATGGGCGGCCTGATGGTGACCGGCAACCCGACCACGCTCAATATCGGCGACAGCATCAATCTCGCGACCGGCGTGAAGGCGACGCTCTACACGTCGGTGCCGGTCGGCACGACGGTCGTGCTGCCGGTCGTCACGCAGACGTCGAGCAGCACCTCCGTGCCGATCGTCGCGTTCGCCGCGTTCCGCATCGACGTGTCGCTGGGCGGCACCTACAAGTACATCCAGGGGCACTTCGTCGCCGGCGTCAAGATGACCGGCGTCGCGACGGGTGTCGGGCCGTATTACGGCGTGTACGTTCCGCCGCGGCTCGCGCTGTGAGTGTTGCGCGCGTCGTGCCGTGCGCGGCGCACCAGCATCAGCAGTGCGAAGAGCGTCACGGCCGGGCCGATCTGCGGCACCTGCAGCCACGGGTTCAGGTATTCGGCGATCGGCAGTGCCCACATCAGCGCGATCGCGGCCTGTTCGCCCCGCAGCCAGCCGTCGCGCCAGCCGATCGACAGCATGCAGGCGATCGGGATCGCGAGCCATGCGAGCTCGTAGTGCCATACGTACGGGTTCGCCACGAGCGTCGCGACCGCCAGTACGGCCGCGCGCACGCGGGTGTCGCGCGATTGCGTCCAGACGACGCAGGCGGCGGCGATCGCGATCGCGGCGATGCCGGCATGGGCGACATACGCGGCGCCGAGCGGCACGCCCGCGAGGCGGAACGCCGCGAACGGCGTCGGCGACGCGAGCCAGAACCCGACGCCATGCTCGAGGATGATCGAGCGGACGAGGCCGGTGCTCGCGACGAACAGGCGCGGCGACTCGATGCCGCAGACGAGCACGCTCGACGCGACGAATGCGCCGGTCGCGAGCGCGGCCCACATGATCGTGCGCCATGCGCGCACGGCGACCAGCACGAACGGGAACAGCAGCGCCATCTGCGGCTTGACCGACAGCAGTGCGATGCAGAGGCCGGCCCACGGCGGTCGACGCTCGGCCCAATAAACGGCCAGCGCCGCACACGCTGCGGTCAGGAACGCGTTCTGCCCGAGCGTCGCGGTGACGAACACGCACGGCGCGGCGATCAGCGCGAATGCGCCGGCGCGCGCTGCGCCGGGGATCGCGCGGAGGCCGGATACGCGCCACGCGGCGAGGCCGAGCATGAGCACGCCGAGCGCGACGAACAGCGGATAACCGAGCGCGAACGGCAGCAGCGCCAGCGGCGTCACGAGCAGCAGATAGGTGGGCGGGTACAGCCACGGCGCGAAGACGTCGCGGGGAAGGTGCGGGAACAGCCCGGTCGTCAGCCGCGAGAAGGCGGAAAAATCGTACGCCTGCGATGGCGCGCCGTGCAGCATGACGTACGACGCGGACCAGAACACCGAGAAGTCGGCGCCCGGGCGCGGCATCACGCCGCCGGTGGCGGACGCGTGACGCGCGACCGCCGTCCAGATCGCGATGAACACCGCGTACGACATCAGCACCAGCACGCTGTACAGGACGACGCGTCGCGACGTGAGCCACGCGACGACCGGCCGCTCGGCCGCGCGTGTCGATTGCCGGAGGATGTCCAATTGACGCGGCCCGGTGCTACTTGAACGACGTCTTGCGGGCGGCGATGCCCGCGGCCGCGGGCGTCGCCGCCCGGCGGCGCGCCGAGGGCGCACGCTTGAGCGGAAACTGCAGCAGCTTCGATGCCGGTCGCGCGGCCGCATCGCGCTCGGCACGGTAGTGCCGCCTCACGAGATAGACGGGGCGTTGCTTCGATTCGTGATAGATCCGGCCGAGGTATTCGCCGATCACGCCGATGCCGATCAACTGGATGCCGCCGACGAACAGCACGACGGAAATCAGCGACGGGTAGCCGTGCACCGGATTGCCGTACAGCAGCGTGCGCGCCACGATGAAGGCGCCATACGCGAGCGACAGCATCGCGAACGTGAGGCCGACATAGGTCCACACGCGCAGCGGCACCGTGCTGAAGCTCGTGATGCCCTCGAGCGCGAAATTCCAGCGCCGCCATCCGGAGAATTTCGAGCGGCCGCCGCTACGCGTCGCACGCGTGTATTCGACGATCTCGGTACGGTAGCCGACCCACGCGAACAGGCCTTTCATGAAGCGCCGCCGCTCGGGCAGCGCGCGCAGCGCGTCGACGACCTCGCGGTCCATCAGCCGAAAATCGCCGACGTTCTCCGGCATCTCGACTTCGGAGAGCCGGTTGTGCACGCGGTAGTAGAGCGCGGCGGCCACGCGCTGCATCAGCGGATCGCACCGGCGGTCGGTGCGCTTCGCGGCGACGACCTCGGCGCCTGCGCGCCAGCGTTCGAGCATCGCGGGAATCAGCGCGGGCGGGTCCTGCAGGTCGGCGTCGATCAGGATCACGGCCGCGCCGGCGGCTTCGTCGAGGCCCGCGGTGAGCGCCGCTTCCTTGCCGAAGCGGCGTGTGAGATCCACGACGTGCACGCGCGGGTCGCCGGCGGCGACCGACAGCAGCCGGTCCAGCGTGCGATCGCGGCTGCCGTCGTTGACGCAGACGATCTCGAAGCGCACCGACGCCACCGACTCGAGAACGGGCAGCGTTTCCGCAAAGAATGCGTCGATCGTTTCTTCTTCGTCGTGAAAAGGCACGACGAGCGATATCAGCGGCTTCCTGGCATGCGTCGACACGTTGCGGCCCCCCGGAGAGATTCGGCCTGCGTTGCACGGTAGGTTTGCGTTGTCGTTTGCCGAACGGGGCGACCCGATTCGGGGCGAAGGCGGTCCCGGCCAGCCTTTCCACCGTGGAACGGACGACATGGGCTCTCAATATTGTACGAAGTATTCGGGATTCGACAAGGCGCGAATCGCGCACGCGGCGTGCCGCGCGGGCCCGATCGATCGGTTGAAGACCTTCGCGGGCCCACCCGCGTCCAGGAACCGCGCGTCACTCGACCGTCACCGATTTCGCCAGGTTCCTCGGCTTGTCGATATCCGCACCCCGCAGGCACGCCGCGTGATACGCGAGCAACTGCAACGGCACGACGTGCAGAATCGGCGACAACAGCCCGTAGTAATCGGGCATGCGCAGCACCGACACGCCTTCGCCATTGTCGATCCGCGTATCGGCGTCCGCGAACACGTAAAGCTGGCCGCCGCGCGCCCGCACTTCCTGCATGTTCGACTTGAGCTTTTCGAGCAGCGCATCGTTCGGCGCGATCGTCGCGACGGGCATCGTATGCGTGACGAGCGCCAGCGGCCCGTGTTTCAGCTCGCCGGCCGGATACGCTTCCGCGTGAATATACGAAATCTCCTTCAGCTTCAACGCGCCCTCGAGCGCGATCGGGTAGTGCAGCCCACGCCCGAGAAACAGCGCGTTTTCATGCTGCGAGAATTCCGCCGCCCAGCGCTCGATCTGCGGCTCCAGCCCCAGCACGTCTTCGAGCGCGCCGGGCAGGCGCCGCAACTGCGTCGTATAGCGCGCGAGCTGCGCATCGTCGACGTAGCCGCGCAGCCGCCCGAGCGTGACGGCGAGAATGAACAGCGCGGCGAGCTGCGTCGTGAACGCCTTGGTCGACGCGACGCCGATTTCCGGGCCGGCCCGCGTCAGGAAGCGCAGGCCGGTCTGGCGCATCATCGCGCTGGTCGGCACGTTGCAGATCGCCAGCGTGTCGATGTGGCCGAGCGCCTGCGCGTACTTGAGCGCGGCGAGCGTGTCGGCGGTTTCGCCGGATTGCGACACGCTAACCACCAGCGTATTCGGCATCGCGAGCGCGTCGCTGTAGCGGTATTCGCTCGCGATCTCGACCTGCGCGGGGATGCGCGCAATCGTCTCGAGCCAGCGGCGTGCAGTCAGGCCGGCGTAGTGGCTCGTGCCGCATGCGAGGATCAGCACATTGTCGATCTGCTCGAACGCGCGCGGGGCGTCGGGGCCGAATACGGCCGGATCGAACAGTCCGGCATCGGGGATCGTCGCGGCCACGGCCTGCGGCTGCTCGAATATTTCCTTCTGCATGAAATGCCGGTATGGCCCGAGCTCGACCACGCCCTGCACGGACGGAACGGTTTGTATCGCGCGTTCGATCGGCGTGCCGGTGCGATCGAGCACCCGCACGCCGCCCGGCGTCAGTTCGACGATGTCGCCTTCCTCGAGAAAGATGAAGCGGTCGGTGATGCCGGCGAGCGCGAGCGCGTCGGACGCGAGAAAGCACTCGCCGTCCCTCACGCCGACGACGAGCGGCGAGCCGGCCCGCGCACCGATCAGCCGCTGCGGCTCGCGCTTGCTGAACACCGCGATCGCATACGCGCCGTGCAATTGCGAGGTCGCGTCGCGGACGGCGGCGAGCAGGTCGCCGCGATACTTGCTGTGGATCAGGTGCGCGACCACCTCGGTGTCGGTCTGGCCGTCGAACTCGTAGTGCTCGGCGGATAGTTGCTTGCGCAACGTCTCGTGGTTCTCGATGATGCCGTTGTGCACGAGCGCGATTTCGTCGCGCGAGAAGATCGGATGCGCGTTGCAGGTCGCCGGTGCGCCGTGGGTAGCCCAGCGCGTGTGCGCGATGCCGGTGCTGCCGGCCAGGCCGGCGCTGCGCACGTGGGCGTCGAGATCCGCCACGCGCGACGTGCTGCGCTCGCGGCGTGCCTGGCCGTCGACGACCGTCGCCACGCCGCATGAATCGTAGCCGCGATATTCAAGGCGGCGCAAACCTTCGATCAGAATCGGGACGATGTCCCGTTGCGCGACCGCGCCGACGATGCCACACATGACACGTCTCCTTCCCTGTAGATTCCCCCGGACCGTGCGCACGCGTGGATCAGCGTGACACGGTCTCCGTTGTCGCCGCCGTCGTGAAGCCGCATTGAGCGGGCGCGACCGGATCGGCCATCCGGCTTTCGAATGCCAGATAAAGCGCTTCCTCCAGGACGTTCCAGTGTGCGCCGTGCCGGTACGGGCCCGATAGCGCGTGCCAGCACGCGACCGTGTTCCTGTCGTTCATCTTGAATGCGACCAGTGCGATCAAGCCCCACGGATAATCGGAGCTGGCCAGTTGCAGCCAGGTCTTGGCGTACTTCTGCATCCACTGCGCGTAGAACACATCGTTCGATTGCTGTGGAATCTGAATGCCCGACAGGAGCGGAAAGATCTGCGCCACTTTCGCCGGATAGAACGTCGTGTCGCTGATGCGCTGCGTGCTCGCGCGAAAGCCCGACTGCGTGCCGCGCCAGAACACCTTCAGGATCGCGGACGCGAGCCGGTCGGCGCGCTGGCTCCACGGGCCGGCGCGCGTGGAGTTGCCATGCCGGACGTAATACGCGGCGAGCGCCTGGAACGCGCTGTGTACCTCGACGTTGTCCATCAGCAGCGCGACGTGCAGCGTCGACGAGATCTGATAGACGCCCGTGGGCTTGCTGAGCAGCGTATCCAGATGCGCACCGGCGCGATTCAGGCTGAGTTCCCATGCGGCGGGCAGGCCGTCGGGCGGCGCGAAGCGGGCGAGCAGTTCGATCCAGGTCGCCATCATCGCGTCGTCGGCGTCGGCTTCGGCGCATGAACTGTACTGGCCGCTCTTCACGCAATAGCGATCGAAGCCGCCGTCCGGCCGCTGGCGCGGCAACAGCCACGCGATCCATGCGAGCGCGGCCTGACGGGCGTCGAGGCCGGCATCGGCGGCGCCGAGCAATGCCTTCGCCGCGAAATACGGATCGATGCCGGCGCCGTTCAGGCGCACGGTGATCGCCCCGTCGGGACGTTGGTAGAGTCCGTTGAGCTGCAGTTCGGCGGCGCTCGCCTGCGGTGCGACGCCGCATGCGGCGACACAGCAGGCGATGCACCACAGGCGGCATAGCCGGGCGGTGGCCGTCACGCGTGCGCGTGCGGCTGGGAAAAGCGCGGGCCGGTTCATGATGGGGGGCTCCTGCGCGGTGGTCCTGCGCAAATTCCGCCGGGCGCGGCGTTGGCCGCGTCGCGCGCCGGCGGGTGTGTCGATGTCGCGGCTCAGTGCACCTTGGCGCTGGTGAACTTGAGACTGGTCCCGCTGTTCGCGGTCACGAGCCAGTACGTCGAGTCGGTGATGACGACGCTACCGAGGCCTTGCGTGATCAAGGGCAGCGAGAAGGCCTTCTTCGGCAGCAGCCACGTCATGTTCGCGAGGCTGGTCGGGTGGCTGGCGGCGAATGCCCAGCCGCTGCCCGTATCGGTGGCCGACCACGTGACGTTCAGGCGTGCGCGGTCGAACACCGTGATGTCGGTCATCGTGTACCACTTGAACTGACCCGTGAGCTTCAGCATGTTGGCTTGATTGAAGATCGCGGACAGCGTCGACGTGTAGGACGATGCGCCGAGCGGGTGTGCATAGATCAGCCGGCTCGTGCGGTTCGCGACGACGAAGTTCATCAGCGATGCGTACCAGTTGTTCACATCGGCAGTCGGCACCGCATACTGCTGGAACTCCTCGAACGTCGCGTACTTGCCGAACGGCATCACCGGGTAAGCCCACAGGCCCGGGTTCAGCAGCGCGCCGTTGCGGTATGCGCGGGTCGGCGCCGAGCCGGTGTGGCCGGTGAAGTAATAGCCGTTGAAGCCGTTGCTTTCGAGCCAGTTGACCGACCACGTCGGCGTGTTGCCTTCCGGCGCCGCGTACTCGACATCGGGCAAGGCTGTCGTCGCCTGGACGGCCTGGTGGTTCATCACCAGGTACTGCGTGAACGTGCTCGCGTTCGTTTCGCTCGCATTCGCCCCCCAGTAGTCGTGAATCCAGCCGCCGTGGCTGCCGACGCGATGGCCCTTGCTCACGAAATACTTGAGGAGATTCTGCGCGGACGGGTTGTTGGCGAGATTGACGCCGCCACCGTCGCCGAAGGCCGCTTCATCGGGGCCGGCCGTGACCACGAGCGAGAACGGCCCGTTGTTCCACACGCCGAGACTCTTCAGGTAGAGCGCCGGCTGGATCTGGTCGCCCGCGCAGAAGTGCCAGTTGAACACGAGCCCGGCCATCGCCTTCGGCAACGGCGACAGCGACGGCAGGTTCAGCATCTGCGTGCCGAAATAATGCAGGTAGCCGTGAATCAGCATGCCGTCGGTCTGGCCGTCGAGGTAGGCGAGCGGCAGGTTGACGAACAGCACGCCGCCGTTGCCGTACGTGTTGTAGCCGGACACCAGCCCGAAAGTCGGCGAGGTCAGGATCGTCGTGCCGGTGTACGTCCCCTGGGTGACGAAGCTCGGATAGCTGAGGAAGCCGTACACGTAGCCGGAGATGCCTTCGAGCGTGTCGGCGGTGGTGGCCAGCGTCGACGCGAGCGCGTTGGCCGTCTTGCCGGTCGACGTGCTCAGCAGCGAATTGGCGGTATACGTCGTGGTTTTCTTGAGCTTGCCGGCCACGGTGCCGGTCAGCTTCGGGGCCGTCTGGTTCAGCACGCCGCTGCCGGTGGACGGCGTCGTGTACTGGAACCATGCGCCGTGGTTGTAGTTGGCGAGGCCGCCGGGGTTCGACGGGCTCGCGGCCAGGAACTGTGCGCTGCCCGACGTCGAAGTCGTCGACGTGCCCGAGGGGCTCGTCGCCGCGAACGCGCTGGCGGTCGTGGCGGTCGACGAAGTCGTGGTCCACGCCATCGACTTGCCGGGGGGCACCTGGAGCGTGCGCAGCCAGCTGCTCATGCCGGTTACGTTGCCGAGACCGATCATGTTGCCGCCGTATTGGTCATACAGCACATAGTCCACGCCGACCATGCTGCTGAAGCGCGATTTCGGGCTGACGTAGAAGCCGGCCGAATTCAGCACGCCGAAATCGTAGACGAGCATCACCTTGCCGCCGTTCAGCGCGTAGTTCTGAATCGCCGTCACGAGCGCGTCGGCGGCTGTCGTATGCACCTGATCGGGCAGGATCAGGCCCGGATACTGCGACAGCGTCGCGCCGGCCGCCATGAACTGGCTGTCGGTCATCACCTTGATCTGCAGCCCTTCCTCCTGGGCACTGTCGAGCCATGCGGATACGCGCGAATCGGGCAGCGTCAGCGTATCGGGCACCAACAGCAGAAGCTGGTTGGTGGCCGCCTGAACGCCGCCCGGACTGAATGCGAACGCGAGCGCGAACAGCGCGAACAGGATCCGCAAGAACTTGCCTGACTTTGCCAACATGGTGTGCTCCTCGCTCAAGGAATGGGGGGCGTGCGGCAGCCGGGATACGCGTGCCGCCAGGTCGAGCAATCCAGCCCCGAAGGTGTCGTGCGGCTGTCCGGGTCGTCGGGTATCGAGCGGTGCGTGTCAGGGCGGTCCGACTGCGCAAATGCGCCGGTGCGCCGCGCTGCCTTCACCGGTGAGAGGACTCGATGCGACGCATTGAAAGAAGCGAACAACGTGCCATTGGCGCAGGAAGCCCGGTCCTGCGGGCTTCTTGCGCTGCAGGTCGCGCGGCACGGTCGCAAACCCGGCGGATTCGTTTCATCGCTGATACGGCGCGTTGGGACGCGCTATCAGCAGACGGAATCGCGATCGCGCGTCAGTGCGCCGGGCCAGCTCGCGCAGTAGGTATAGAGCGTGACCAGCAGGCCGATCAGCAGCGGCCCGCCGAGCAGGAAATAGCAGAACGGCAAGAACAGCAGCGAGCCGTGATGGACGATCGTCGCGTGCAGCAGCATCACGAACGGCAGCGCGAACACGAAGTAGCCGAGCACCAGCAGCGACGCGACGGCTTTTTGCAGCAGCGAGAAATCGAGCGGGTAGTACAGTGCGGCCATGACCAGCGGAATCAGGGCGATCGCCGCGCCGTGCAGCACGAACATGTCGCGCAGATGCAGCTGCGGGACGTACGGGAACGTGCCGGGCGCGAGCCAGAAGTACGCGCAAATCAGCAGCTGGGTGAAGCTCGCGATACGTAACAGATATGCAACAGGCAGCCAGTGCGAGCGCCGGATGAACGATGCGGCGAAGCCGATCATACAGAGCGCGGTGGTGGCGACGAGCAGCGTGCCGCCCGGCATGCGGGCCGCGACGTCGATCGACAGCAGCGGCACGCGCGGTGCGTCGGCCGGATAACCGATCACGATCACATGAAGCGCCGGATCGATCTGGCGCGCGCCCCACGCCATCACCGCGCGCCAGTAGCGCCACGCGAGCGGCAATCCGAACCACAGCGACGCGTACAGCGCGGGTGTCAGCAGCGCGATCGACGACAGCCAGCGCTGCGGGTGCGCGTGGGTGCGCAGCGAACGGTCGACGGGAGGACGGACGGGATGCGTGTGCATGGCGCCCGCCCGCTTACCAGCGATAGAAGACGCTGAGCTCGCCGCCGATTCGTGAGTAATACGGGTTGTGGTAGTAGGCGAATTCGAGTTGCGTTCCCCACTTGCGCGTGACCCAGTAGCGCCATTTCGCGGTGATCTCGTGGCTGCGGAAATCCGCGATCTGCGAGCCCGAGCCGGTGACCTGATACGCTTCGCGGCCGACGCCGCCGCGCAGCACGATCACGCTCTTGCCGACTTCGCCGTAGGTGACGGCGCCGTAGTAGGCGGGCGCCTTCACCGATCCGGGCGAATCGACCGTATAGTTCGCGCCCGCCTCGAAAATCCACTTCGGCAATGCGTACCAGATCACGCCGGCGTGATAGAGCTGATCGCGGTGGCCGCTGCGGTTCCATGCGTAGCCGGCGCCGAGCGACACGACCAGCGAACGATCGGGCAACAGCTTGCGGTTGATCGACGCGTCGATGCGCGCACTCGGCAGGATCGTGCCTGACGTGGTGCCGGAAAAGCCGATCCCGCCGAACCAGTCGGGGCCGAGGTTCTGCACGTAGGTCAGCGCGCCGAGCTGCGTGTTCTCGCCGAAGCGGTGCAGTTGCGCCAGTTCGCCGAGCACGGTGCGGCTGCCGTCCTGATAGACGCCGCGCAGGTGCACGCCGTACCAGTCGCCGTAGCCGTGCGTCAGATGTGCGCTCGAATAGCCGAGCGACAGCTCGGTGTGCGATTCCTGCGGCGCCTGAACATGGGTGACGACTGCATCGGGCAGCGGCGGCCGGTTCGTATCCTCGGGCGTGAACTCGGCGAGCGGCACGCCGTCCGGCAGGCCTTCGGCCTCCACGCGCACGAACATCGATTCGTCGCGCATCCGTGGCGTGATGACGGTCGTGGGGGGCGGTTGCACGGCGGGCGCGGCGGCGGCATCGTCCGGCTGCTCCGCCAGCGCCGCGGGCGCGCCGAAGGCGACGCCGCACAGCATCGCGAGGGTGGCAACCGGCACGCGCGGGCCGCGATGGCTGGGGCGATCGGACATGAGGCGCTCCTTAACGGGATGTGTGGAACCAGCCGCTGCGCCACGCGACGAGATCGCCATGCACGCACGCATGATTGACGATCGATACGTCGCGCGCGCACGCGCTGACCGGATGACCGGCGACGCCGATGCGCGCACCCGTCAGTCGCAGCAGGCCGCCGGCCGACACGACGCCGTCGATGCAGCTCGCGTGGGCGAGCAACACGTCGTCGCGCGCGAATACCGCGCCGTGCAGCAATGCGCGGCGTTCGAGTTCGACGCGATGCGCCTTGACGCTGCCGCGCAGCACGCAGCCTTCGCCGAGGACGAGCGTCCCTTCGACGATCAGGTTGCCTTGCACGACCGTGTGCGCGGGCAGGCGAACGTCGCACGGCAGCAGGTAACGACCGTGCAGGAAGCGATGCGGCAGCGACGCGAAGTGACGGGTGAGCGTGATCGCGCGGCGCGGGGCGGCCGGTGTGTCGGCAGGCCGCTCGCCGGGCGCCGCGCCGAAGACGATCGGCTCGCCATACAGGCACGCGAAGCCGCCGGCGCCGCGCAGGCGCACCGTGTCGCCGACCACGACGCCGCGGAGCACCGCGCCGTCGACGTCGATCAGCGGCGCATGCGCGAGCGTGCCGATCGTCGCGCCGGCATGAATGTCGATGCGCTCGTCGGCGAACGCGTACGCGGCCCGCGCGCCGTCGTCGAGCGTGATCGAACGATCGGCGTAGAGCACGTCGTCGCGATGCGCGTCGCGTGCGACATGGATCGCGTCCACATGCTCGACGGGCAGCCCGAGCGCTTGCCACGGCGGCGCGCCGGATGCATCCGGCGGCGGCGTGCCGGCCACGTGCGCGCGCAGCGCGTCGTGCCAGCGCGCGGCGAGCAGCGCCTGATCGACGAACGGCCCGTCGCCGATCGGCAGCGCCGCGACGTCGCTGCGCCGGATCAGTTCATGCAGCATCGGCAGGAACGGCAGGCTGAGCACGCCGGCCACCGGCACCATCACGTTGAAGGTCGTCATCGCTCATCGCTCCGGTTTCAACTGCCGGCGAAAACGCTCGGTCTTGTCCCATTTCAGTTCGCGGCGGAACGCGGCGTCGAGCGCGAGGCCCCACAGCGCGGAGACGACCGCCGCGATCGTCACGCAAAAGCCGACGACGTTGACCGGCACGAGCCGCAGCCGCGTCGCGCGGCCGTCGAGCCGCGCGGCGACGACGATCTCGAAGAACACGCCGAAGTTGCCGAAGGTACTGAACGAGAACAGCGCGAACAGCGACAGGAGCAGGCCGAGCGCGGTCGAGTTGACGCCGTTGAACAGGTAGAGCGCGAGCGCGGCGCTCCAGGCGATCGCGAGCAGCGCGGGCATCGCGAACACGCCGAGCAGCAGCGCGCCGTCGAGCCGGCAGCGTCGCGAGATCAGCGGGGTGCGCAGCACCGGAACCAGATAGCGCAGCATCGTCTGGTTGTGGCCCTTCGCCCAGCGCGTCAGTTGCCGCGCGCGGACGGCCCAGCGCTCCGGCACTTCCTCGTAGCATTCGGCGTGGTTCAGATAGACCGTGCGCCAGTCGCTCAGCAGCAGGCGGTAGGTCATGTCGGTATCTTCGGCCAGCGTGTCGTCGCACCAGCCGCCGACGGCGTCGAGCGCGCCCTTGCGGATGCCGCCGACCGTGCCGCCGTATTGCGGCACCAGGTTGAGATTGTTGCGGGCTTGCTGGTTGACCTGATAGCCGCCCGCGCGCTCGAGATCGAGCAGCCGCGCGAGCAGGTTGCTGTCGGCGTTCTGCGGCACGACGCGGCCCATCACCGCGCCGACTTCCGGGTCGAAGAACGGTGCGACCAGTTCCTTCAGCAGCCCCGGGCGCGGCAGGTAGTCGGCGTCGAATACCACCATGATGTCGCCGCGGATGAAGCGCAGCGCATCCTTCAGCGCGGCTGCCTTGCCGGGCTTGCCGGTCTCGCGGTGAAACGGCTGGATCAGCTCGGGCGCGAGTGCGCGGACTTCGTCGATCAATGCGCGCGTGTTGTCGGTCGAGCGGTCGTTGACCGGAATGATCGTCAGCCGGTCGCGCGGGTAGGTCGTCGCCAGCAGCGCCATCAGGCAATCGACGATGACGGTTTCCTCGTTGTGGGCGGCGACGAAGACGGTGAGCCGCGGCCAGTCGCCGTGGGTCATCGTCCGGTACGGCGCGTGCTGCGGCTTGAACAGGCGGTCGAGGCTGAATACGTAGTGCCGTGCGGCATACGCGCACGTCAACAGCGTGAACAGCCACAGGTACGCGACACACGGTATCAGCAGCAGCTCGGGGTCGAACGCGATGCCCGGCGGAGGGGAGGGGGGCGGCTCGAGCGACGTGTCCGTATCGGGCGAGGCCGGCGCGACGAGCGAGAGCGTCACGCTGTCGAGCGCGGTGCGCTCCATCGCGAGTCCGGTGGTTGCGGTCGTTGCGGCGGGCACGCCGAACCGGACCGGTTCGGCGATCGCCTGCGAGGCGGTGTCGCGCACGATGAGCGAGCAGGCAAGCACGATCAGCAGCAGGATGCCTTGCTCGCAGAGTGACGCCGCCAGCGTTTTCTTCATGTCCCCATCCCCGTGCCCGCAACGACGACCGATGAGAGCTGAAGGTGCTCCGTGGATCGCGCGGACGTCAATGGGAAACGATGGCGCATTCGTTGCAGGGCGGTTGTCGGCTGCCCCGGACGGACGTGTCGCGTCGTCTCCCGGCTTCGTTGCTTTGGTGTTCCCGTCCGTCTGCTGCGATGCGAGTGCTTCGGGACGCACGTGTCCGACATCAAGCAAGGCGTGAGCCATCTGCCGCGATGCCCCGCGCAGCAAGGGGGCGCGCGCGGGAAACGGATGCGGCGCGCGTGCAGCCGGCGTGTTTTGATTCACTGACGAATCAGCATGAGCACGTCGCATCCGACCCCGCACGGTCGGGCGCGCGCCGCGAGCGCGTCGCGCGGCGCCCGGCCGTCCAAGCCGCAGATGCCGGCTTGCCGGGTACGGCTTGGCATGACGGGCCGTCGTGTGCCGTTCGGCGTGCATGCGTCGGCCCCGCGATTACCACGGCGCACTGCTTTCACATGAGACAAATGGACCGGACTCCGATGTATTCGCCGGTTTCGAATCCGCGTTACACATCCGCAACATTTCCCGCGCCCCGATTCGTGTGATGCAAGGCAGCGTCGGATGTCGATGAAATCCTGCGCGCGCGACGACGGTCGACGCTCGAGTGCGCACCGCGCACTGCACAGACGAAAGGGGCGAATCGAGGCGACGCAACGCGCGTCGAAAGGTCAACGCGATCCGCATCGTCACGGGGGCGCGACCTGCATGCGCGATTCGTCGGACGACGTCGTCAGACGGATCGCGCGAACGTCCGACCGTTTATCGGTGTCGCGTCGATCCGGCGACGCGGGCGTCCGTAGCAGTTGTGAAACATTCCGTCACGCACCGTTCGCGGGCAATGGCCGCCGAGCGAAGCGGGCCGCGACGCGAGCCGGCTGGTTTGAATATTGCTGGTGTGGGAGGACGTGACGCTCGACACGGCGAGGAACGACTCATGACGTGATTGATCCAGTGCAACGGGACGCCGGTAGTACGACGATTCGCGCGGCCCGGACCGCGCGGACGAAGCGGTGCGCTCGCCCCGCAACACCGCCGCGTGTCGCTCGCGTGCGAATACGGGATGCGCCGCCCGAATACATGCTTCGCGCCACGTGCAGGATCGCCAGGCGCGAAGCGGGCTAAACGAGGACAACGATGAAGAAGATCTTGCTTGTGTTCGGGACCCGGCCGGAGGCCATCAAGATGGCGCCGCTGGTGCGTGCGCTGAAGGCGCAGGCGGATGTCGACGCCCGCGTGTGCGTGACCGCGCAGCATCGGGAAATGCTCGATCAGGTGCTGACGCTGTTCGACATCAAGCCCGACTACGATCTCAACCTGATGCGGCAAGGCCAGACGCTGACCGACGTGACGACCGGCATTCTTCAGGCGATCGGCATCGTCTTCGACGATTTTCGGCCGGACGTCGTGCTGGTACACGGCGATACGACGACCACGCTCGCGGTGAGCCTGGCCGCGTTCTATCGCTATCTGCCGGTCGGTCACGTGGAGGCCGGCTTGCGCAGCGGCGACATCTGGTCGCCGTGGCCGGAGGAGCTGAATCGCCGCGTGACCGATGCGGTGTCGTCATGGCATTTCGCCCCGACCGGGCAGGCACGCGACAATCTGCTGAGCGAGGGCGTGCCGGGCGGGGCGGTCTCGCTGACCGGCAACACCGTGATCGATGCGTTGCACGAGGTCAAGCGCATGCTCGATTGCACCGCCGCGCTGTCGGACAAGATCGCCGCGTACTTCCCGTTTCTCGAACCGTCGCGGCGCGTCGTGCTGATCACCGGCCATCGCCGCGAAAGTTTCGGCGAACCGTTCCGGCATTTCTGCGACGCGCTGTGCACGCTGGCGAACCGCTATCGCGATGCGCAGTTCGTCTATCCGCTGCACCTGAACCCGAACGTGCGGGACCCGGCGCGCGCGCGGCTCGGCGGCGTGCCCAACATCTACCTGATCGAGCCGCAGGAATACCTGTCGTTCGTATTCCTGATGTCGCGCGCGCATTTCATCATCACGGATTCGGGCGGCATTCAGGAAGAAGGGCCGGCGCTCGGCAAGCCGGTGCTCGTCACGCGCGAGACGACCGAGCGGCCCGAAGCGATTCAGGCCGGCACCGCGCGGCTCGTCGGCACCGATCAGGACCGGATCGTGTGGGAGGCGTCGCGGCTGTTCGACAGCGAGAGCGCATACGAGGAAATGTCGCGCGCGAGCAATCCGTACGGCGACGGCCACGCGAGCGAGCGGATCGTCCATGCGCTGATGCGCACGCCCGGCGTATCCACGAAGACGACCAGCTTCTCGATGGGCGCCGCGGAGATGCCGTTCAACGCGCTCACGCTCGGGTTGCAGGCGTTGCGGTCGCCGTGAGGAAGGTCGCCCGCTAGCGCGTTGCGGCGCGTTCGGCGCAACCATCAAGCATCCGGTCCGGCCGCGAGGGCGGCCGGATGTTTGCCTATGTGCGACCCGGAACGCACGCATCCCGATGCACTCGGAAGCCACACCAATGACACGTCCGGTCCCCGGCCGTGCCTTCTCCCCGCTTGCCTAAAACTCCCGAATCGCCGCGAGCCGACGTCAAATCCGAAATGGTTCGATAATGCGGGCGGCGATCCATGCGGACGAGCGCCGGCCGGGGCGAAGGTGAAAGGTTGCGCAGGCAACCGGCCGACGGCATCGTTCGCGGCATCCGCCCGACCGTGTGTGCACGCGACACGGTCGACGAAACGGCGCCACGCCTGCCTGATCGTTCGGAATGTGCGCCGCGCCGTTCGAATCCCCACTCGATGCCTGCCCGGCGGGCATCGCAACCAGGAGGTGAACGATGATCACGCTGACCGTCAACGGTAGCGAGCAGCACTTCGACGGCAATCCCGACATGCCGTTGCTCTGGTATCTGCGCGATGTGCTCGGCCACACCGGCACCAAGTTCGGCTGCGGGATGGCGCTATGCGGTGCGTGCACCGTGCATCTCGACGGCGTCGCGATCCGCGCGTGCATCACGCCGGTCGCGGCGGCGGCGTCCCGGCGCGTGACGACGATCGAGGGGCTGTCGACGGATCTCACGCACCCGCTGCAACAGGCGTGGCAGGAACTGAACGTCGCGCAATGCGGCTACTGCCAGTCCGGGCAGATCATGCAGGCCGCGTCGCTGCTGAAGACGAATTCCCATCCGAGCGACGCCGACATCGACGATGCGATGTCCGGCAACATCTGCCGCTGCGGCACCTATACGCGCATTCGCGCGGCGATCCGGCTGGCCGTGCGCCGCGGAGGTGATGCATGAGCGCACCCGAACTCTCCGTCCACAACGAAAGCCGCCGCGCGCTGCTGCTCGGCTTCGCATCGGGCGGGCTGCTGCTCGCGTTCGGCGTGCCGACGCTCGCGCAGGCGGCCGCGCCGGTGCAGCCGCCCGTCAGCGCGAATCCGCAGTATGGCGGCGCCGGGATGCCGCACGGCTTGCGCGACGATCCGAACCTGTTCGTTGCGATCGCACCGGACGGCACCGTCACGGTGACCTGCATCCGTTCCGAGATGGGCCAGGGCGTACGCACGAGCGTCGCGCTCGTGGTCGCCGACGAACTGGGCGCGGACTGGGTGCGCGTGAAGGTCGCGCAAGCAGTCGGCGACGAGCCGCGCTACGGCAACCAGAACACCGACGGTTCGCGCAGCCTGCGCCAGAGCTTCGCCGCGCTGCGCCGTGCGGGGGCGGCCGCGCGCACGATGCTCGCGCAGGCGGCCGCTGCCGTGTGGGGCGTCGACGTGCGCCAGGTGAAGGTGACGGTGCACGAGGTCGTCGACACGCAAAGCGGGCGCAAGCTCGGCTTCGGCGAACTGGCCGCGAAGGCAGCCGCGCTGCCGGTGCCCGATACGAAAAGCGTGGCATTGAAGGCGCCGGCCGAATTCCGCTACATCGGCAAGGGCAAGACGGCGCTGATCGACGGACGCGACATCGTCGGCGGCCGCGCGCGGTACGGGATCGATACGCGGCTCGACGGCATGCTGTATGCGGTCGTCGCGCGACCGCCGGCGTACGGCGACACGGTCGCGTCGTTCGACGCATCGGCCGCCGAGAAGCTGCCGGGCGTCGTCAAGGTCGTGCAACTGGCATCGACGCCGCTGCCGTCCGGCTTCCAGCCGCTCGGCGGCGTGGCCGTCATTGCGCGCGATACGTGGACGGCCATCCAGGCACGCGCGCAGTTGAAGATCGACTGGAAGCGCGGGCCGCATGCGGGCTACGACTCGGCCGCGTATCGCAAGACGCTCGAAGCGGCCGCCGCGCAGCCGGGCGACGTGATCCGCAACGACGGCGATGCCGCGGCCGCGCTCGCCGGCGCCGCGAAACGCGTGCGCGCGACGTACTACGTTCCGCATCTCGCGCACGCGACGATGGAGCCGCCCGCGGCGGTGGCGCGGGTGGCCGACGGCCGCTGCGAAGTGTGGACCTGCACGCAGGCGCCGCAGACCACGCGCGACGAGATCGCGAAGGCGCTCGGCGTGCCGGCCGAGCGCGTCACGGTCAACGTGACGTTGCTCGGCGGCGGCTTCGGCCGCAAGTCGAAGCCCGATTACGTAGTGGAAGCCGCGCTGCTGTCGAAGGCGGTCGGCGCGCCGGTGAAGCTGACGTTCACGCGCGAGGACGACATCGCGCACGACTACTTCCACGCGGTGTCGCTCGAAGCGTTCGACGGCGGGATCGATGCGGCGGGGAAGGTGGTCGCGTGGCAGCATCGCACGGTCGCGCCGTCGATCCAGTCGACGTTCCGCGCCGGCGTCGTGCACGAGCAGCCGGGCGAGCTCGCGCAGGGCATCGCGGATCTGCCGTTCGCGATTCCGAACGTGCGGATCGAGAATCCGGCGGCCGAGGCGCACACGCGGATCGGCTGGTTCCGCTCGGTGTACAACATCCCGCATGCATTCGGCATTCAGAGCTTCGTGTCGGAACTCGCGCATGCGGCCGGCCGCGATCCGAAGGATTTCCTGCTCGACCTGATCGGGCCCGCGCGGCGTTTCGAGCCGCACATCACGGTGAAGAACGTGAACTACGGCGAGGATCCGGCGCTGTATCCGGTCGATACGGGCCGGCTGCGGCGCGTGGTCGAGACGGTCGCGCGCGAAGCCGGCTGGGGGCGCAAGCTGCCGAAGGGGCGCGGGCTCGGGATCGCCGCGCATCGCAGCTTCGTGTCGTACACGGCAGCGGTGTGCGAGGTGCAGGTCGATGCGGACGGCAGGATCTCGGTGCCGCGCGTCGACATCGCGATCGACTGCGGGCCGCAGGTCAATCCGGAGCGGGTGCGCTCGCAGCTCGAGGGCGCGGTGGTGATGGGGCTCGGCATCGCGCTGCATGGCGAGATCACGTTCAAGGACGGCCGCCCCGAGCAGAGCAACTTCAACGGCTTCCAGGTGCTGCGGATGAACGAGGCGCCGCGCGAAATCCGCGTGCATCTCGTCGCGCCGGACGACTACGCGACGCCGCTCGGCGGTGTCGGTGAACCGGGCCTGCCGCCCGTCGCGCCGGCGCTGACCAACGCGATCTTCGCGGCGACCGGCACGCGCATCCGCAGCCTGCCGGTTGCCGATCAGCTCGCGAAGCCGCAGGCGGGCTGACGCGACAGCTGTCCCGCGCCGGGTCGCCCCGTGCGGCCCGGCCCACTTCCCGGATACGCGGACGAGCAGGCGCGTCGTTGTCGTTTGCGAACGACCGTGCTAAATTCCTGCCAGCACTTGGCGTCACGCAACCCTTCATTCGGCTGGCACGACCAGCACCCCGGGAGGCAGCACGATGAGCCTGTTGATGTCGCGACGCGATCTTGCGTTCCTGCTGTATGACTGGCTCGACGCCGAAGCGCTCGTCGCGCTGCCGCGCTATGCGGAGCACAGTCGCGAGACTTTCGACGCGGTGCTCGACACCAGCGAGCGTATCGCCGAAGACCTGTTCGCGCCGCACGCGGCGCGCGGCGATCGCGAGGAGCCGCGGTTCGACGGCGAACGCGTGACGCTGATCCCGGAAGTCGAACCGGCCGTGCGCGCGTTCGCGGACGCCGGGCTGATCGCCGCGGGCCACGACGAAGCGCTCGGCGGCATGCGCTTGCCGAAACTGGTCGAAGCCGCGTCGTTCCTGTTCTTCCAGGCCGCGAACATCGCGACGGCCGCGTATCCGTTCCTGACCGTCGCCAATGCGAACCTGCTCGTCGCGCACGGCAGCGCCGCGCAGATCGACGCGTTTGCGCGTCCGGAGCTGGAAGGGCGCTTCCTCGGCACGATGTGTCTGTCCGAACCGCAGGCCGGCTCGTCGCTGTCCGACATTGCGACGCGCGCCGATTTCGAATGCGATTCGCCGCTCGGTGCGCGCTACCGGCTGACCGGCAACAAGATGTGGATTTCCGGCGGCGAGCACGAGCTCGCGGAGAACATCGTCCATCTCGTGCTCGCGAAGATTCCCGACGAGCACGGCCGGCTGCAGCCCGGCACGCGCGGCATCTCGCTGTTCATCGTGCCGAAGTTCCTGACGGGCGTCGATGGCGGCGCGAACGGCGAGCACAACGACGTCGTGCTCGCCGGGCTGAACCACAAGATGGGTTATCGCGGCACGACCAACTGCCTGCTGAATTTCGGCGAAGGGACGCGGTACCGGCCGGAAGGGCGAGCGGGCGCGATCGGCTACCTGGTCGGTCAGCCGAATCACGGGCTGGCCTATATGTTCCACATGATGAACGAAGCGCGCATCGGCGTCGGTGCGGGCGCGGTGGCGCTCGGCTACACCGGCTATCTGCATGCGCTCGACTACGCGCGCAACCGTCCGCAAGGGCGCCCGCTCGGGCCGGCCGGCAAGGATGCGGCCGCGCCGCAGGCGCCGATCGTCGACCATCCGGACGTGCGCCGCATGCTGCTCGCGCAGAAGGCGTATGTCGAAGGCGGCCTCGCGCTGATCCTGTATTGCGCGAAACGCGTAGACGAAGCGCGTGCGCACGACGATGCGGCGGTGCGCGCCGATGCCGCGCGGCTGCTCGACATCCTGACGCCGATCGCGAAAAGCTGGCCGTCGCAATGGTGTCTTGCCGCGAACGATCTCGCGATCCAGGTGCACGGCGGTTACGGCTACACGCGCGACTATGCGGTCGAACGGCTTTATCGCGACAATCGCCTGAACCCGATTCACGAAGGCACGCACGGCATCCAGGCGCTCGATCTACTCGGCCGCAAGGTCGTGCAGGGCGATGGCGCGTCGCTGCGCGCACTCGATGCACGCGTCGGCGCGACCGTCGAGCGCGCGCAAGCGCTGGAGGCCGGCACGCGCGAGCAGGCCGATGCGTTGGCGCGGCGCTGGGCGCGGCTGGGCGACGTCACGCGGGAACTGGGCGCGATCGGCGATCCGCAGACGCGGCTCGCGAACGCGAGCGTGTATCTCGAAGCGTTCGGCCATCTCGTCGTCGCGTGGCTGTGGCTCGACGTGACGCTCGCCGCGCACGGGCGCGACGGCGATTTCCACGACGGCAAGCGCGCGGCGGCCCGGTACTTTTTCCGCTGGGAACTGCCGAAGGTGGATGCGCAGCTCGACCTGCTGTCGAGCGTCGACACGACGACGCTCGACATGCGCGATGCGTGGTTCTGACCGTGGTTTCAACAACATTCCGGAATACTGACGATGTTGCCGATGCCGTCGGGCATCGCATACGCGTCGTGAACCGGCCGCGCGGGGATGTCCCGCACACCGTACCGATGCCCGGCCACGCCGCGCAAGGAGAGATAAGCGCATGAAAGCCCTGTTGTGTACCGCATTCGGCCCGATCGACCGTTTGCGCATCGCGGACGTCGCGATTCCCGAACCGGCTGCCGGACAAGTCCGGATCCAGGTGAAGGCGGCGTCGCTGAACTTCCCCGACGCGCTGATCGTCCAGGGGCTGTATCAGGTGAAACCGGCGCTGCCGTTTTCGCCGGGCGCCGAGTTTGCCGGCATGGTCGACGCGGTCGGCGAGGGCGTCACGGCATGGCGGCCCGGCGATTCGGTGATGGCGTTTACCGGCCACGGCGGGTTCGCGCAGCAGTGCGTGGCCGACGCGCACCAGCTCGCCGCGCTGCCGCCCGACATGACGTTCGAGCAGGGCGCGGCGCTCGTGCTCGCGTACGGCACGTCGCTGCACGCGCTGCAGCAGCGGGCGCGTCTGCAGGCGGGCGAGACGCTGCTCGTGCTCGGCGCGGCCGGCGGCGTCGGGATCGCCGCGATCGAGATCGCGAAAGCGCTCGGTGCGCGCGTGATCGCGGCGGCGTCGAGCGCGGACAAGCTCGCGCTGTGCCGCGAGGCAGGCGCCGACGAGACGATCGACTATGCGACCGAGGACCTGCGCCGCCGCGTCGACGAACTGACCGGCGGGCGCGGCGCCGACGTCGTCTACGATCCGGTGGGCGGCGCATACAGCGAAGCGGCGCTGCGTGCGACCGCGTGGCGCGGCCGGTTTCTCGTGGTCGGCTTCGCGGCCGGCGAGATCCCGAAGCTTGCGCTGAACCTCGCGCTGCTGAAGGAGCGCGACATTCTCGGCGTGTTCTGGGGCGATGCGGTGCGTCGCGATCCGGCGCAGCATGCGGCGAACATGCGGCTGCTCGCCGAATGGTTCGCGGCGGGCAAGGTGCGGCCCACGATCACCGAACGCGTGTCGCTGGACGGCGCGGCCGATGCGATCGCGCGGATGGCGAACCGGCGGGTGAAGGGCAAGGTGGTGATTTTGCCGGACGCGTGATCCGGTTTCGCCACGCGCTGCTTCGACGCAGGCCGCGCGGCCTGGGCTTCACGAAAGCGGGCGCGGTGCGATCGATTGTAAAGGCGTCGCGACCCGACAGTCGGGCGCACGATGTCGATCGGCGCTGAAGCGAACGCCGCAGCGGCTTCAATCCTTCGGCAAACGCAGCGTGTCGAGCGCGAGCTGCGAAAACTCGACCCAGAACCGTTCGTTCGCGATGCCGGCCTGCAGCACCAGATGCTGCAGGCGCTTCGTGCGCGAATCGCCGGCCACCGAAGCGCCGTCCGCCGGATCGCCGGCCGCCGGATCGCCGGCCGCCAAAAAATCACGCGCCTCGATTTGCAGATACAAGTCCAGCTTTTCCTGATGCAGCGCGATGCGTCGCCGGATCTCGTCCTCGAGGCCGGCCGGCCCGAGCACGGCTTCCGCGCGCAGGCGCACCATCAACGCCTCGCGCAGCGGCGTCGGATCTTCCGGTTCGGCGATCCAGCGGCGCAATTCCTTCTTGCCGGCCGGCAGGATCCGGTACGCGCGCTTGCGGCCGCGGCCGGACTCGGCGGGCAGCGATTCGATCCAGCCCGTTTCCTCGAGACGCCCGAGTTCGCGATAGATCTGCTGGTGCGTCGCCTGCCAGAAATAGCCGATCGATCGATCGAAACGGTCGGCAAGCTCGGACCCCGAACCGGGGCGTTCGGCGAGGGCGGTGAGAAGCGCGTGAGGCAGGGACATGTCGGATCGGGGAAGGCTGCGCAATGAACCGAATCTTGCCATATCGGTGCCGCGGCACAAACGATGGAACGGCGGGGACCTGTTTGTGCAACATGTTGCATAAACGAAATCGACGCGCTACCATCTGTGCAACTTGTTGCATAAAAAATGGAGACGCCCCGATGACCTCCCGTTATCCGCATTTGACGACCCCGCTCGAACTCGGCTTCACGTCGCTCAGGAATCGCGTGTTGATGGGGTCGATGCACGTCGGCCTCGAGGAAGCGCCGAACGGCTTCGAGCGGATGGCTGCGTTCTATGCGGAGCGCGCGCGCGGCGAGGCCGGCCTGATCGTCACGGGTGGATTCGCGCCGAACGAGCGCGGCCGTCCGGGGCCGGGCGGTGCGATGCTGACGACCGAAGCGGAGGCCGAACACCATCGTGTCGTGACGCGCGCGGTGCACGCGGAGGGCGGCCGGATCGCGTTGCAGATCCTGCATTTCGGGCGCTACGCCTATCATCCGGCGCTCGCGGCGCCCAGCGCGCTGAAGGCGCCGATCAACCGGTTCACGCCGCATGCGTTGACGAGCGACGAGGTCGACGAGACGATCGCCGATTTCGTGCGATGCGCGGCGCTCGCGCAGCACGCGGGCTACGACGGCGTCGAGATCATGGGGTCCGAGGGCTACCTGATCAACGAATTCATCGCCGCGCGCACGAACCATCGCGACGATGCGTGGGGCGGCGCGTACGACAACCGCATCCGCTTCGCGGTCGAGATCGTGCGGCGCGTGCGCGAGCGTGTCGGCACGAATTTCATCGTCATCTACCGGCTGTCGATGCTCGATCTCGTCGAAGGCGGCTCGACGCTCGACGAGGTGATCCGGCTCGCGCAGGCGATCGAGGCGGCCGGCGCGACGATCCTCAATACCGGCATCGGCTGGCACGAGGCGCGCATTCCGACCATCGCGACCAAGGTGCCGCGCGCCGCGTATGCGTGGGTGACGCGGCAACTGATGGGCAAGGTCGGCATCCCGCTCGTCGCGACCAACCGGATCAATACGCCGGAAGTCGCCGAGCAACTGCTCGCCGACGGCTATTGCGACATGGTGTCGATGGCGCGGCCGTTCCTTGCCGATGCCGATTTCGTGCGCAAGGCGCGCGAAGGACGCGCGGACGAAATCAACACGTGCATCGGCTGCAACCAGGCGTGTCTCGATCATACGTTCAGCGGCCGGATCACGTCGTGCCTCGTGAATCCGCGCGCGTGTCATGAAACCGAGCTCGTGATCCAGCCGGCGCCGCGGCGCAAGCGGATCGCGGTGGTCGGCGCGGGGCCGGCGGGCCTCGGCTTCGCGGTCACGGCGGCCGAACGCGGTCACGCGGTCACGCTGTACGAAGCCGGCGCCGAGATCGGCGGCCAGTTCAACATCGCGAAGAAGGTGCCCGGCAAGGAAGAGTTCAACGAGACGCTGCGCTATTTCCGCCGGCAGATCGAATTGCGCGGCATCGCGCTGCACGTCAATACGCGTGCAACCGCCGAGATGCTGTTGCAGGGGGAATTCGACGAAGTGGTGATCGCGACGGGCATCGTGCCGCGCACGCCGCCGATCGACGGCGTCGGGCATCCGAAGACGCTCGGCTATCTCGACGTGCTGCGCGACGACAAGGCCGTCGGTCACAACGTCGCGATCGTCGGCGCGGGCGGCATCGGCTTCGACGTCGCCGAATATCTCGTTCATCGCGACGGCGGCGAGCGTGTCGATGCGGACCGGTTCTTCAGCGAATGGGGCGTCGACCGGTCGTATGCGAATGCCGGTGGCCTGGGTGAAGCGCGGCCCGAACCGGCGGCGCGGCACGTGCACCTGCTGCAGCGCAAGGCGTCGAAGGTCGGCGACGGGCTCGGCAAGACCACCGGATGGATTCACCGTACCGCGCTGAAGGCGCGCGGCGTCGGGATGTCGTCGTCGGTCACATACCGGCGGATCGACGACGACGGCTTCCACGTGACGATCGACGGCGTCGATCAGACGCTGCCGGTGGACAACGTGGTGATCTGCGCGGGGCAGGAGCCGTCGCGCGAGCTGGCGGCGCAACTGCAGGCTGCCGGATGCCGCGTGCATCTGATCGGCGGCGCATACGAGGCCGCCGAACTCGATGCGAAGCGCGCGATTCACCAGGGCACGACGCTGGCGGCGACCCTTTGATTGATACCGATCCGTTTCTGTTTCTGTTCCGTCCCACCACATGACTGGAGACTGCAATGACGCATTCCCCGCTGCATGTTCATCCCGCCGTCGCGAAATCGCTCGACACATGGCATGCGATGGTCGAACGCAAGGATTTCGGCGCGCTGGAATCGATCGTCCACCCGGACGCCGTGTTCCGTTCGCCGATGGCGTTCAAGCCGTACGGGCCCGCGCCCGCGCTGTTGATGGCGCTGCGCACGGTGATCACGATCCTCGAGAATTTCACGTATCACCGCCAGTTCGCGGCCGACGACGGCAAGAGCGTCGTGCTGGAGTTCGGCGCGACCATCGGCGACAAGGCGCTGAAGGGGATCGACATGATCCGCTTCGACGACGACGGGCGGATCGTGGAGTTCGAGGTCATGATCCGGCCGTTCAATGCGCTGCAGGCGCTCGGCGCGGAAATGGGCGCGCGGCTCGGGCAGCAGTTGCCGGCGTTCAAGACCGGCGGTTGAGCGGTGCGGCGACTATCGTGCAACCGGCTTGCGGCCGCGTAGCCGGGCTGAGCGCGCGAGGTCGTGGGTAGCCTCGACGAGGCGCGCGGCAGGCGCGCGCGCGTGCGGACGCACGCGTTCGCGGCATACAACCGGCCGCAGGCCGACAAGCCGTGGGTGCAGTTCGGCTTCCCGCCGTAGACGCGCGGAGCGGCAACTCGAGCTGTCAAAATCCTGACGGATCAAGTTGATATATTGTATCATCTGACGTTTTCGTCGCCGGTCGGCCGGCTGCCCGGGCCGCTCGCGTGCGACGACATCCAACGAAGATCGATACGACGTGACGAGAACCGGACACACCCCGGCGCGCGGGGAGCGGCGCCATGCCGCGCCGCGCCGGCACGCGAGCGCCTGGCGCACGCGCGCGGCACGCAGTTGCACGACCTTGGTCGGCTGCGCGATCGCGACCACCGGCGCGCTGGCCGCCGAAGCCGCGGCATCGTCGCCGGACGACCGGCGCGCGCTGCCTGCGATCAACGTCACGGCTTCGTCCGCACCGGCCGACCCGCTGACGCAACCCCTCGAAACCGGCTCGCGGCTCGGGCTCGCGAGCCTCGACACGCCCGCGAGCGTCGAAGCCGTCACGGCCGACACGATCGACGCACGCGGCGATCGCACGGTGCGCGATGCGGTCACGCGCACCGCGGGCTTCGCGAGCGCGATCGCGCCGGGCACCGGCGGCACCGCGTTGAGCGTGCGCGGCTTCAGCGGGCAGGAATCGGTGATGACGCTGCTCGACGGCGTGCGGCTGATGCCGGCGGCCGGCACGAGCACGTTCCCGTTCGACACGTGGTCGGTCGAGCGCATCGAGGTGTTGCGCGGCCCGGCATCGGTGCTGTACGGCGAAGGGGCGATCGGCGGGGTCGTGAACGTGGTGCCGAAGCGGCCGCAGCGCACGCGCGAGACGACGCTGCAGGTCGGCGTCGGCCCCGACGGCGCGAAGCGCTTTGCGTTCGATACGACAGGCGCGCTCGGCCCGCGGGCGTCGTACCGCTTCTACGCGAGCGATGCGCGCGCGAACGGTCTCGCCGAGCGGGCCGACACGCATACGACGGCCATCGGCGGCGCGCTGACATTCGACGTGAGCCCGCGACTCACGCTGACGCTTGACTACGACTACGGGCGCCAGATGCCCGCGACGTACTATGGCGTGCCCGCGCCGAACGGCGTGCTCGATTCGTCGCTGCGCAAGCTGAACTACACGGTTGGCGATGCGACGATTTCGTACTACGACCAGTGGACGCGCCTGTCGGCCAGCTATCGGCCCGCGCCCGGCGTGACGATCGACAATCAGCTCTACTACCTGACGTCGAACCGCCACTGGCGCAACGCGGAATCGTATGCGCTCGACGCGGCGACGGGGCGCGTCGCGCGCGGGGACTATCTCGACATCGGCCACCATCAGCGGCAGATCGGCGACCGGCTGAGCGCGCGCATCGACGGCACGCTGTTCGGTCGCGCGAACCGTTTCGTCGTCGGCACGGAATTCAGTCGGATCACGTTCAGCGGCATCAACAATTCGCCGTACGGCGGCGAAACGACGGTACCGGCGCACGGCTTCGATCCCGGCGTATTCACGAGCCCCGACCCGACCGTGCCGCAGTTCGGCACGCGCGTGCGGCAGGCGGCGGTATTCGCGGAGAACCGGCTCGACGTGCTGCCGCGGCTCGCGTGGGTGAGCGGCCTGCGCTACGACCACATCGCGTTCAGCCGCGAACAGGCGGCGACCGGCGCGGGCTTCGACAAGCGGTTCGCGAACGTCGGCTGGCGCACCGGTTTCGTGTTCGACATCGCGCCGACGTTCAGCGCGTATGCGCAGTACACGACGGGTGCGGAGGGCGTCGGCTCCCTCGTGACGCTGTCCGCGTCGCAGGCGGGCTACCGGCTCGCGACCGGCGAACAGTGGGAAGCCGGGCTCAAGCAGATGCTGCTCGACGGTCGCGCGTACTGGACGTTCGCGGTGTACGACATCACGAAGCGCAATCTGCTCAGCACCGACCCGTTCAATCCGGCGCTGCGCCAGCAGGTCGGCCGGCAGTCGTCGCGCGGCGTCGAGCTGACCGGCGGCGCGCGGCTGCCGCACGGCTGGACGATCGATGCGAACGTCGCGCTGCTGCGGGCACGCTACGACGCATTCAACCAGACGGTCGGCGGCGCGACGGTGTCGCGGGCCGGCAACGTGCCGTCCGGCGTGCCGCAGCAGACGGCAAACCTGTGGCTCGGCTGGGCGTTCGCCGAGCGCTGGCACGCGGATGCGGGCGTGCGCTACGTCGGCGCGACGTACGGTGACGACGCGAATCGCGTGCAAGTGCCGTCATACACGGTGTTCGATGCGTCGCTGCGCTGGCAGCCGACATCACGCACCGAGCTCGCGCTGTATCTGCGCAATCTCGCGAACCGTACGTACGCGGTGACGACGTCGAACGGCGGCGAGCAATGGCTGCTCGGCCCGTCGCGCTCGGCGGAGCTCGTCGCGACGATGCGCTTCTAGGGCGGAACGGCATGCGTCCCGTCACCCACATGCTCGATATCGAACGCGTGAGCTGGTCTGCCGGCGGCGCGATCGACGTGCTCGATTCGGTGACGCTGACGGTGGCCGAAGGCGAATTCGTCGGGCTGGTCGGCCCGAACGGCAGCGGTAAGACGAGCCTGCTGCGCTGCGTGTTCCGCTACGCGCGTCCCGACGCGGGCCGCGTCGCGCTCGACGCGCAGGACGTGTGGCGCATGCGGCCGCGTGCGGTCGCGCAGCGCATCGCGGTGCTGCAGCAGGAAACGCCGGACGATTTCGGGCTGACGGTCGACGAACTGGTCGGCATGGGCCGCACGCCGCACAAGCGGCCGTTCGATGCCGAGTCGGCCGACGATCGCCGGATCGTCGAATCCGCGCTGCACGATGTCGGCCTCGTCGAGCGTCGCGCACAGCGCTTCGCGTCGCTGTCGGGCGGCGAGAAGCAGCGCGCGCTGCTGGCGCGCGCGCTCGCACAGCAGCCCGAGCTGTTGTTGCTCGACGAACCGACCAACCATCTCGACCTGCGTCATCAGCTCGAACTGCTTGCGCGCGTGCGCCGCCTCGGCATCGCGACGCTCGCGACGATTCACGACCTCAATCTCGCGGCCGCGTATTGCGACCGGCTCCATGTGCTCGCGCACGGCCGCGTCGTCGCGTCCGGTGCGCCGGACGACGTGCTGACCGAAGCGCTGCTGCGCGACGTGTTCGGCGTCGCCGCGCTCGTCGATCGCCATCCCGTCACGGGCCGCCCGCGCATCACGCCGCTTCATCCGGAATGACCGCCATGCCGTTTCCTGTTCTGTCCTCCCTCTCCCGCCGGCTCGTTGCCGCTGCCGTGCTCGGCGGCGCGGCCGCTCATGCGGGCGCCTATCCCGTCACCGTGCGCAGTTGCGATCGAGACGTGACGTTCGAGCGCGCGCCGACGCGCGCGGTCAGCAACGACGTGAACCTGACCGAGATGATGCTCGCGCTCGGCCTGAAAGACCGGCTCGTCGGTTATACGGGCATCGGCGGCTGGAAGACGGGCACCGCGCGCGTGCGCGACGCATTGCGGGGCGTGCCCGAACTGGCGAGCCAGTATCCGTCGCTGGAAGTGCTGGCCGCCGCGCGCGCCGACTTCTATCTCGCGGGCTGGAACTACGGAATGCATGTCGGCGGGCCGGTGACGCCCGCGACGCTCGCGCCGTTCGGCATCCGCACGTACGAACTGACCGAATCGTGTTCGCACGTGATGAAGCAGTCGGCCGCGTCGTTCGACGACGTGTTCCGCGACCTGACCAATCTCGGCCGGATCTTCGGCGTCGATGCGCGCGCCGCGCGGGTCGTCGCCGGGATGCGCGCGCGGCTCGCGGCGGTGTCGCGCGCGATCGGGCGGCCGGCGCCGCTGCGCGTGTTCGTGTACGACAGCGGCACCGACAAGCCGATGACGGCGGGCGGCCTCGCGATGCCGACCGCGCTGCTCGCGGCGGCGGGCGCGCGCAACGTGATGGACGACCTGCCGCGCAGCTGGACCCAGGTGAGCTGGGAAAGCGTGGTCGCGCGCGATCCGCAGGTGATCGTGATCGTCGACTATTCGGCGGTCACGGCTGCGCAGAAGCAGCAGTTCCTGTCGAGCCAGCCCGCGCTCGCGCGCGTGGCCGCGATCCGCGACCGGCGCTTCGTCGTGATTCCGTACGATGCGGCGACGCCGGGCCCCGAGAACGTCGCGGCCGTCGAGACGCTCGCCCGCGCGCTGTATCCGGCCGCATTCGCGGCAGCGGCACGATGAGCGTGCGCGGGGAGGCGGCGCGGCTCCGCATGCGCGCGGTGCTGCCGGGGCTGGCCGTGCTGCTGATCGCGTCGATCGTCGTGTCGGCCGCGTTCGGCCCGGCGCCGATCGCGATGCCGGCCGCGGTGCGGATCGTCGCCGCGCACGTCGCGTCCGCGCTCGGCGGCGCCGACGCGTTCGCGGCCGCCGCGGGCGACGACAGCATCGTGTGGCTGATCCGGATGCCGCGTGCGCTGCTGGCCGCGATCGTCGGCGCGACGCTGGCGGCGGTCGGCGTCGCATTGCAGGCGGCGACCGCGAACCGCCTGGCCGATCCGCACCTGCTCGGCGTGAGCGCGGGCGCGATGCTCGGCGCGATCGCGGTCACGGTGGTGGCGGGCGCCGCGTTCGGCCCGTTCACGCTGTCGGCCGCCGCGTTCGCGGGCGCGCTTGCGGCCACCGCGTGCGTGGTCGCGCTTGCTTACCGGAGCGGCAGGCTCGAATCCGACCGGCTGCTGCTCGCGGGCGTGTCGGTGTCGTTCATGATGGCCGCGTTCGGCAACCTGCTGCTGTATCTCGGCGACCAGCGCGCCGCGTCGTCGGTGCTGTTCTGGATGCTCGGCGGCGTCGGGCTCGCGCGCTGGGATCTGCTGCCGGTGCCGGCCGTGTGCGCGGTGCTTGCCGGCGGCGCGCTCTATGCGCGCCGGCGCGAACTGAATGCGCTGATGTCGGGCGATGTCGCCGCCGCGTCGCTCGGCGTGCCGAGCGCGCGGATGCGGCGCGAGGTGTTCGTCGTCGCGTCGTTCGCGACGGGCGCGATGGTCGCGGTCAGCGGCGCGATCGGCTTCGTCGGGCTCGTGACGCCGCATCTGTGCCGTCGCGTCGTCGGCGCCGAGCACGGCCGGCTGCTGCCGGTCGCCGCGCTGGCGGGCGCGATCCTGCTCGTGTGGGCCGATGTCGCCGCGCGCACGCTCGCGGCGCCGGAGGATCTGCCGATCGGCATCGTGACCGCGCTGTTCGGCAGCCTGTTCTTCGTCGCGCTGCTGCGCCGGCGCTGACAGCGCGCGGCAGGCGACGGGGCGGGCGGGGGTGCCGCCCGTTTCGTCAAAGCGGGACGACGCTACGCGTGCCGCTGCGGCGGCGCGCATCGGCGTGCCGGGTCGCGACGTCGTGCGCGACGTCGAAAAGGCTGTCGGGCAGCGTGCGCACGGGCAGCGTGATCACGAAGCGCGCGCCGCCGAGCGGCGAATCCTCGAGCCGCACGTCGCCGCCGTGCACCTGCGCGACGCGCCGCACGATCGCAAGCCCGAGCCCGAAGCCGCCGGTCTGCCGGTCGCGGCTCGAGTCGAGTCGCTGGAACGGCTCGAACACGCGGGCGCGCTCGGCGGGCGGAATGCCGGGGCCATCGTCGTCGACGCTCAGCACGAGCGCACCGGAGCGGTCGCGGGCGGCGGCCAGCACGACCTTGCGCGACGCATAGCGCGCGCCGTTGCGGATCAGGTTCAGCAGCGCGCGGGCGACGAGCTTCGGATCGCAGACGTGGGTCGCGGCCGCGTCGAGCGTCGACACGTCGAGCGCGATGCCGCGATCGGCGATGTCGTCCGCGACGTTGCCGGCGACGCTGTCGATCAGCGCGTCGACGACGACCTCCATCGGCGCGAGTTCGCTCGCCCCCTGTTCGAGCCGGCCGATCGTCAGCAGTTCGGTGACGAGTTCGTCGAGTTCGCGCACGTCGCGCCGCAGCGCGTCGCGGCGCTCGCGCATCCGGCCCGTTTCGTCGGCGTCGGCGAGCAGTGCGAGCCCGAACTCGAGTCGCGCGAGCGGCGTTTTCAGTTCGTGCGAGATGCCGTGCATCATTTCGCGCTGCTGCTTGATCGACGCCTCGATGCGCGCGGCCATGTCGTTGAACTGCTGCGACAGCTCGTAGATGTTCGATTTACCCGACACCTTCACGCGCGTCGACAGCATCCCGGCGCCGAACGCGCGCGCGGCGTCCTGCAGCCTGCGAATGTCGCGCCAGTGATAGTGAATCCACAGCACCACCGCGAACAGCGTCGCGAGCGCGAGCAGCATGTACGCATAGATGCGGATGTCGAGGTCCGGCGCTTCGATCGGGCGCGCATGCAGCACCGAGCCGTCCGCGAGCGGCATGTAGTAGTCCTTGCCGTTGTAGCTGATCGCGATCCTGCCGGCGTCGAGATCGCGCAGCGGCGCGCCGCTCAGTTGCGCGCGTGCGTCGGCCATCGACATGAAGCCGAACCCTTCGCGGCCGTGCAGCGCGAGTTCGCGCAATGCGAGTTCGCGCTGCGCGCCCGGATGGCGTTCGAGGTAGTCGTTCAGCACGAACGAATAGGTCGTCAGCGAGTCGCGTTGCGCCTGCGCGCCGCGCTCGTAGAAGATCCGGTCGAACGACAGCTGGATGAAGATGATCGACGCGCCGACGAACAGGATCACGACGAGGTACAACCGAAGCAACGGGCGCAGCATTTATTCTTCCCACGCAGAAGGGCTGAACAGGTAGCCGCGACCCCAGATCGTCTTGATCTTGTGCGGCTCCGACGACGCATCCTCGAAGCGGCGGCGCAGCTTCGAGATGCCTGAATCGACCGAGCGGTCGAGCCCGTCGAATTCGATCCCGCGCAACTGCTTCAGGATGTCGTCGCGGCTCAGCACGGTGCCGGCCGCGCGCGCGAGGATCAGCAGCAGGTTGAATTCGGCGGTCTTCAGCTCGACCGGCTCGCCGCGCCACGTGACGGTGCGGTTTGGCGGCGAAATGGCGAGCTCGCCGAATACGAGCGCGTCGGGCGCGACCGCGGGCGTTTCCGCCGCGGCCGGTTGCGCACGGCGCAACAGCGCGCGGGCGCGCGCGACGAGCACGCGCGGCTCGATCGGCTTGGTGACGTAGTCGTCGGCGCCCGTCTCGAGTCCGGCGACCTGGTCGTACACGTCCGCGCGCGCGGTCAGGATCAGCACGGGGACGTTGGTGAACGCGCGGATGCGCCGGCAGACCTCCATGCCGTCCAGATTCGGCAGCATCAGATCGAGTATCACGAGGGCCGGCTGGTGCTCGCGAACCGCCGCGACGGCGAGGTCGCCGCGCCGCACGACCGTCACCGCGAATTCATAGCCGTCGAGGTATTCGCGGACGAGCTGCGCGAGGCGGTCGTCGTCCTCGATCAGCAGCACGCGGTATTTGAGCGGAACTTCGTTCATGGTTTCCTCGGGATGCACGCGCCATCTCCCACCCGGCAGACCGACGGGCGGCGCGGCACGCGAATTCTATCCGGCGGATCGACCGCCGGGGCAGCGGGGCGACAATCGCGAACAATCGAACACAATTGAGCACACATTCGCCGCACATTCAGGACAGTCTCGGCGCGGGGCGGCATCTAGACTGCGGGCTTCGTTACTCATATCTCAATATTGTGCGCCCATCCCTTCGCCGCTACCGCTATTGCATGCCGCTCGCCGGCCTGACCCTCGCCGCCGCCGCCCACGCGGAAAACCAGTATTCGTTGTCGCTCGGCGGCGGGGTTGCCCCGCGCTACCAGGGCAGCAAACAGTATCGCGGCGTCGTTGCGCCGTCGTTTTCCGCCACGTTCGGCAATGGCTTCTTCGTCGACAGCACGCAGGGCGCCGGCTACCGGCTGGACCTGCCGCACGGGGCGTTCGTGTCGGCGGCGGTGAACTACGACGCGGGCCGCGCGGACGAGAACCGCTTCGACCTGCCGGGCTCCGACTACCTGAAGGGCATGGGCCGGATTCCGGGCTCGGTGCTCGTCGGCGTGCGCGCCGGCGTGACGCTTTTCGACACGGCGGAACTGAGCGTCACGATCGATACGCCGGTGACGCACACGTCGCGCGGCGTGTCGGGGCACGTGGATCTCGCGGTGCCGGTGCTCAAGACGTCGCAGCACGAGATCATCGTGACGGGCACCGTGCACGCGGGCTCGGGACGCTACATGCAGACCTTTTACGGCGTGACCGACGCACAGTCGATGACGAGCCGGTTCCGGCCGTATTCGGCGAGCGGCGGGATCGACAGCGCGTCGATGGCGGTTGCATGGAACTGGACGCTGTCGCGGCACTGGTCGGTGCTCGCGACCGGCGGGGTGACGCGGTTGCTCGGCCGCGCCGGCGACAGCCCGATCGTCCAGTCGCGCAGCAACTATTACGGCATCGCGGGCGTCACGTACAAGTTCTGAGCGGATTGTCGACGCGGGCTGTCGCGCGCGGCGCGCACACGATGTGTCGGCGTCGCGCCGTCGCCGCGAACCGCGTGCGGTAACATGCGGGCGGGTTCGGCGTCAGGCCGGGCCTGCGACGCCGGGGCGCCGACGTGGCCCCGGCCGAGTCGCGACAGGCCGCCATGCGCGGGCCGGCTCCGGCAGGAAACGGCCGGCAGCGTGGGGAACCGATCATGCATGCGATGCCCGGTCGTGCACGAATGCCGCACATGGACCGCCGGGCCGCGACAGGGAGAAACCGATGAAGAATACGATCGCGATGCTCGTTGCACTCGTTGCGAGCGCAACCTTTGCAGGATGTGCGGACATGGACACGAAGCACCCCAACGCCACCGCCGGCGGCGCGGCCAGGGCCCCGTTGCAGCCGGGCGCCGCGCAAGTATGCAAGGCGGACGGCGCGTCGGACGATGCGCTGGTCGGCAAGACCGAGACCGATGCGGCCGCGCTGCTCGGCGGCTGCCTGTGGCGCGTGCTCGAGCGCGACGGAAAGTCGTTGCCGGGCACGATGGATTACCGGGAGGAGCGCCGCAATCTCGGTATTCGTGACGGGAAAGTGATCTGGGTGCGGCGCGGGTGACGGCCGTATGACGATTTCACGACCGGACTCGTCGACGTCGCGCGATCTGCGCGCGTATTTCACGGAGCGTGGCACGGCCGCGCCCGAACTGCCGCCGACCGCACGGAAATAATCGCCGCGATGCGCAAGCATCGGGCCCGCGTTACTTCGAGATGTACCACAGCGCGTCCGCGCTGGCGCGCGACGGCTGAGCGGTCGCAGCCGGTCGTTGAGCCGGCGCGGGCGGCGGCGTATTCGACGTGATTGCGGTCGGCAGCGTGGCGGGAATATTCGCGGTCGAAGGCGAGGCCGCCGCCGTTCCCGACGTCGACGGCGTATTCACGTACCACAGCGCATCGGCCGACGCGGTGCGTTTCGCTGCCGTCTTGGACGCCGTGTTTGTCGCCGCATTCGTCGTCGTCCCTGCCGACTTCTTCGATGCCGAGGCCGATTCCCCGGCCGTCGCCGTCCCGGCCGTCCCGGCCTGCGCGGTCATGCCTGCGGCCGCCGCACTGCGCTGCGCGCGCGCTTCGAACGGCCCGAGCTGGAAGATCAACGTTTGCGCGGGACGCGTCACGACGGCATACGGAAACTGCAGCTCCCACGACATCAGCACGCGCCCGGCCGACGTCTCGGTGAAAATCGCCGGCACGTGCTTCATGTCGCTGAACTGCACATAGACCCGCGCGCCGTCGTCGAACACCTGGGTCGGCTTGGCCTGGTCGGCGCCGGTGACCGTCCATCCGAAGTTGTACGTGCCGGCCGGCCCGGCGGGGCCGCCCTGCGGCGGCGGAGGCGCAGAGCCCGGCGAGATCGTGCGTGCGCGCGTGACGGGCGGCGCCGACACGCTCAGGCTCGCGAACGGGTTGTACGTCTGTGCCTGTTGCGGCGGCGTAAAGGACGGTGGAAGGATGGGCATGGGAGTATCCGGCGAATCCGGCATGGTCCGGATTGCATCATAGACCTTGCGCGCATACGCGAGGCGCTTGTCGGGCGATGCGGAGTTGTACGGGCCGATCGCGTTCCAGTTGGGGCCGAGCTGGCGGATGTTCTGCGACAGGATCCACGCGCCGACGTACGCGTTCGTGCAGGCATCGAACAGGCTTTCCCGTGTGATCCCTTCGCGCGCGAGCGTCGGCAGCCACGTGCTGTTGATCTGCATCAGCCCGATGTCGACCGTGCCGTTGGTATTCGTGTTCACCGCGTTCGGATTCATCCCCGACTCGACCTGCGCGATGCCGCGCATCAGGGCGACGCTCACGTGCTGGAACGCGGCCGCGTCGTCCAGGCAATCGGCCCGCGCGACGCCAGAGAGCGCGCACGAGAGCGCGATCGTCGAGGCGATGGTCAGCGTGTGGCGGCTGAGCGGGCGAGTAGTATGACGCGGCATGGCAGGATGGGGCGGAATCCGACCGCCCGGTGCAAGGAAATTACGCAGACGCGAAGTGTGCCATAGCAGGCGGGAAAATGGCTCGCGTCAAACTTTCCTTTGCATTTGCCCGTGCGGGCGCCGCGCACTTTTATCGCGCCGGATCACGGTTCGAGGCGATCGCGGATCGGTAAAAATGGCCGGCATTGGCGTGAGTGCCGATGCAATGGCGGCGATGGAAACCTGACGTATTACGTCAGGCGCACGATGAAACCGGCGAACAGGAAAATCGCCCGGAGCGAAAGAAAAGATAAAAAAATCGGCGGCCGAAGCCGCTGTTTGCGCCATGCGGATTCGGCCTGCCGCGCGGCGCGCGGCAGGCCATCCTCAGGTAGTCGCCGTCAGAAACGGTGACGCAGCCCGAGGTTGACCATCGTCTGCGAGCTCGTTCCCGCGTAACCGTACGAACCGATCGATGCCTGCGCGGCCATCGAGCCGCCGTTGCCGTCGCCGGTCTGGCCGCTCGCGTGCTGGTACGCGGCGGTCAGATAGACGTCGGTGCGCTTGGACAGGTTGTAGTCGGCGCCGGCCGATACCTGGTGATAGGTCGCCGACGTGTCGCCGCCCGAGCGCGTGTAGCTGTAGCCGACGCCGACGAGCAGCGCGTTCGTCGCCTGGTAGTTCACGAAACCTTGCCCCGTGTTGTAGTGCTCGTTCGAGCCGAACACCGAGCTTGCGTCGCGGCGGTACTGTGCGTTGCTGTAGCCGACGCCGAACGTGAACGGGCCGGCGACGTACTGGCCCGCGATGCGTGCGATGCCGAACGAGTGCGCGCTCGCATAGCCGCTGTTGATCGGGCCGTCGAACGTGCCGTCCGACGAGCTCGTCCAGCCGTTGCGCACGCCGTTCGACGCGGGGCTGTTGGTCGCGTGGAAGTAGCCGCCCGCGACGCTGAACGGCCCGTTGTTGTACGACACGGCGGCCGAGTAAGACTGCGCGGCGCCGGTGCTGCCGGCGATGTCGCCGAACGAGTACATCGCCGCGAACTGCAGGCCCGAATAGACGGCCGACGTGTACTTGACCGCGTTGTCGACGCGGAAGCTGTTGTCGTAGTTGTCGACGTCGCCCGGCGTCGCGAACGCGCTGCCCAGATAGTTGTCGGCGGTGATGCCCTGCACGAGATCGACGAGCGGGTCGTACTGCCGGCCGAACGTGAGCGTGCCGTAGCGGTCGCTCGTCAGGCCGACGAAGGCCTGACGGCCGAACAGGCGGCCGCCCTGGCCTTGCCGGCCGTTGCTCGGGTCGAAGCCGTTCTCCAACTGGAACAGCGCCTTCAGACCGCCGCCGAGGTCCTCGGTGCCTTTCACGCCCCAGCGGCTGCCGGCCAGGTTGCCAGCGCTGCTGTTGCCGAGCATCCAAGCGTTGTCCTTGCCTTGGGCATGGTTCACATAGGTGATCGACGTGTCGATCACGCCATACAACGTGACGCTCGACTGCGCATGCGCGACGGACATCGCCGCGAACGACGCGAGGGCAATCATCGAGAGGGCCGTGCGTTTCATTAGTTGCTCCGAGAAACCCCGTCCTTCAGGACGGGGAGGAAAGGGGTGCTGTTGACAGGCTGCTTCTGCCACGGGTTAGGATCACCGGCATGATCCTTGTCTATCGCTACCGGGTGAAATCGCTCAACGGACTGCTTAACAAGCAGAGCCGCGCGGTGAACTACGTCTGGAACTTCTGCAACGACACGCAGAAGCACGCGCTCAAGTGGAGCAAGAAGTGGCCGACCGGTTTCGACTTGAATGTGCTCACGACCGGCAGCAGCAAGGCGCTCGGCATCCACTCCGGCACGATCAACGCGACGTGTGAGCAATACACGAAGTCGCGCAGCCAGCACCGTCGCCCGTACCTGCGCTATCGCGGCAGGAAGTCGCTCGGCTGGGTGCCGCTGAAGGGACGTGACCTGAAGCGCGAGGGCGACGCGTTCCGTTTCGCCGGCAACACCTTTCGCGTGTTCAACAGCCGGACGCTTCCCGAAGGCAAGATCAAGGACGGGACCAACTTTGCGCAGGATGCACGCGGCAATTGGTTCTTGAACATCGTGATCGAGATGCCGGATGTTCAGGCTCGTCCGATCCGTTCCGGTGTCGGCATCGATCTTGGCCTGAAAGACTTCGCGACACTTTCGACCGGCGAGAAGCTGCCCAATGATCGGTTCGGTCGACGCGCGGCGGAAAAGCTGGCGAAAGCGCAGCGGGCGCGAAAGCACAAGCGGCATATCGCAAAGCTGCACGCCAAGGTCGCGAATGCCCGAGCCGACTTCCAACACAAGCTCGCGCTCGATCTGGTGCGGCGCTTCGATTACATCGCGGTCGGCAACGTGTCGGCTGTCAAACTCGCCAGAACCAGGATGGCGAAGAGCGTCTACGACGCATCCTGGTCGTCCTTCCGAAACACGCTCCGCTACAAAGCGATCGCGCACGGAGCCACGTTCGAGGAAGTGGACGAAAGCGGTTCTACCCAGTCCTGTTCGGCGTGCGGGTCGAAAGACAGCACGACGCGGCCGAAAGGTATCGCGGGACTGCGAATAAGAGAGTGGACCTGCAGTGACTGTGGTGTCGAACATGATCGTGATATCAACGCTGCGTTGAACATTCTCCGATGCGGACGTGCATCGCCAGATGTGGGAATCCTCTCCCTTCAGGGAGGGGAGGACGTCAACTCCTTTGCGCATGGGTGTGGGTTCGTGATCCGGAAGGGCACGAGACTACAGAGCCGCACTGAAACGGCAAAAATGGAATTCTTCGTTGTGGCCTGATGCAGACAGGGATGTTTCCCGGAATTCACCGTTGAGGGATCGGGATTATTGATAAGCGCGTATCAATGGGTTGCCATTCCGCCGGTTTTTCAGTGGGCTTTGCGCATGTCGTGATAATTCGGCGTGTTTTGCGGGTGAACTACCGCAATCTCGATATTGTTTTCGATCCGTCAAATCGTTATTTAACGAATTGAATCGGCTGCGCTGAAATGAATGTGATAGATGCGCGTCGCGCGTGAGCGGTGACGGCCTCGTCTCGCCACGTCACGAACCGTCGGTGCGTCGTAGCCGCCGCACGTTGAAACTCGGGCCGCGAACTCGCCTTGGCTCGTCAACGCGCCGCATCCGGTCGCGGCCGGGCTGCCGGCCGGCGCGACGAACGCGTACGGCAAGCAGGCGCCGATGAGCCGGGGAAAGCCGGGCTCGGCGCGATCACGATCGCGATCGTGTACGGTCAACCCGACAACGCCGCGATCTTCGCGTACGAGAAAGGCGCGACGATGGAATACGAAACGCTCGCGCCCGCGCGCCGCCGCGACGCCGCCTCGATCAGTTGCGCGAGCACTTGCGCGGGCTCCGACATCGTGCGCCGTGCACGATGCACGAGCCCGATGTCGCGGTGAAACGTGTGATGCCCGAGGTCGATCGCGCGCACGCCGGCCGGCCAGCGGCGATACACGGCGGTCTGCGGCACGATCGCGACGCCGACGCCGTTCTCGACCAGCTTGACGATCGCGTCGAGCTCGTCGAGTTCGCAGGTGTCGCGCACCGCGATGTGCATCTTGCGCAGAAAGCGGTCGACCTGACGGCCGCCGAACGACGCGCGGTCGTAACGCACGAACGGTTCGTTCGCGAGCAGGGCGGTCCAGTCCTTGCCCTTCACGCCGCGCGGCACGATCAGCCGGAACGGTTCCTGCGCGAGGGTCGTCCAGTGCAGGTCGCTCTGCAGTGCGAACGGCGGCCGGATGATCGCGGCCATGTCGATTTCGCCCGCGTCGACCCGGTTGACCAGCTCGATCGACAGCCCCGGTATCACGCGCGTGCGGCACCCGGGGTGCCGGCGATGGAAATCGGCCAGCGCGGCCGGCAGCAGCGCGCTCTGCACCGACGCGATCGCGCCGATCGTCACGCGCACGGCGTCCGGCGAGCCGGGCGCGGTCGAGCTCAGGTTCTCGTACAGGCCGATCAGCGCCTGCGCCTGGTCGAGCACGTGATGGCCCCGCTCGTTGAGCCGCGCCGATCGCCCTTGCCGGTCGAACAGCGCGAAACCGAGCTCGGCTTCGAGGCGCTGCATCTGCGCGCTCACGGCCGCCTGCGTGAGCCCGATACGATTGCCGGCCGCGGCAAAGGTGCCTTCGCGGGCGACGGCGACGAGGGTTTTCAGCTCGCGGATCATTCATCAATTCCGTTTGTGAATCAGCCAATTTTATATTGATTTAATTTTTGAGCGGCGTTGTCTACCATGGTGCCGTCCTCGCGACACGCGAGCGTTCCTTTACGAGGCCATCATGAGTCTTTCCCCGTTTCACCTGGCGATTCCGGTCTACGACCTGCCGGCCGCGCGCGATTTCTACGGCCGCGTGTTCGGGCTGGAAGAGGGGCGTTCGAGTGCGCAGTGGGTCGACTTCAACTTTTACGGGCATCAGCTCGTGATCCACGCGCATCCGAAAACCGCGTCGCAGGAAGGCGCGCATACGAATGCGGTCGACGGCCACGACGTACCGGTGCCGCATTTCGGGATCGTGCTCGACTGGGCGAGCTGGGAAGCGCTGGCCGAGCGGCTGCGTTCGTTCGGCGTGACTTTCGTGATCGAGCCGTATGTGCGGTTCCAGGGGCAGGTCGGCGAACAGGCGACGATGTTCCTCTTCGATCCGTGCGGCAATGCGCTCGAATTCAAGGCGTTCCGCGACATCGGTCAGCTGTTCGCGAAGTGACCGGCCACGGCGCCGGCGCCGATTGAAATCGGGTGCGAGAATGCAGCCTTCGGCCCGGCCGCACGCACGTGCGACCGCCGGCGCCGCGCCGCACGGTATGGGTCCGTGCGCCTCGTTCTCCAAGGAACCCGTATGGACAGTCACATCGCGCCGGTGGCGCTGAACAAAGCCTATCGTCTCCTCAATCACGGCCCGACCGTGCTCGTGTCGGCCCGCCACGACGGCGTCGACAACGTGATGGCCGCCGCCTGGGCGTGCGCGCTCGACTTCCAGCCGCCGAAGCTGACGGCCGTGCTCGACAAATCCGCGAAGA
>Ga0182007_10000110_pt1 | contig 56498 bp, 54 predicted proteins | sample Sormic07211113_1_FD_123023 | JGI IMG/M metagenome (GOLD analysis project Ga0182007, IMG submission 123023) | Rhizosphere microbial communities from Sorghum bicolor, Mead, Nebraska, USA - 072115-113_1 MetaG | ecosystem: Host-associated > Plants > Roots > Rhizosphere | place: USA: Nebraska...
TCCACGGCTGCGCTGACTTCAGCGAGTTCCAGGCCAAGCTGGCCGCTGCTTCGGAGGCCAAGTAATGACTTACACCACCAATGAAATGATGACCGTCGCCGCCGCCCGCCGCCTGAAAAACGGTTCGGTGTGCTTCGTTGGTATCGGCCTGCCGTCGAAAGCCGCCAACCTGGCGCGACTGACGTCCTCGCCCGATGTAGTCCTGATCTACGAATCGGGTCCGATAGGTGCCAAGCCAAGCGTACTGCCATTGTCGATCGGTGACGGTGAGCTGGCGGAAACCGCCGACACCGTCGTCCCGACCGGCGAGATTTTTCGCTACTGGCTGCAGGGCGGGCGCATTGACGTCGGCTTCCTCGGCGCCGCGCAAGTCGATCGCTTCGGCAACATCAACACCACGGTAGTCGGCGACTACCATCAGCCAAAAGTTCGCCTGCCGGGTGCAGGTGGCGCGCCGGAGATCGCCGGTTCCGCCAAGAGCGTGTTGATCATCCTCAAGCAGTCGGCGCGCTCCTTTGTCGACAAGCTCGACTTCATTACCTCGGTTGGTCATGGCGAGGGCGGTGATTCGCGCAAACGTCTCGGCCTGCCAGGCGCCGGTCCTGTCGGCATTATTACCGACCTGTGCATCATGGAACCGGAAGCCGGCACCCATGAATTCGTGGTCACCGCGCTGCACCCAGGGGTGACCCGCGAGCAAGTGATCGCGGCCACCGGTTGGCCGATTCGTTTTGCCGACACCGTTGAAAACACTGCCGAGCCAACCGAAGTCGAGTTGACCGCGCTGCGTGATCTGGAAGCCCGCACTGCGGCGGCCCACGGCCAAGCACCCGGAGAAGCCTGATGCGTGACGTTTATATCTGCGACGCGATTCGCACCCCCATTGGCCGATTCGGCGGTGGTCTGTCGGCGGTCCGTGCCGATGACCTGGCCGCCGTGCCGATCAAGGCGCTGATGGCGCGCAACCCGTCGGTGGACTGGAACGCGGTGGACGAGGTGTTCCTCGGCTGCGCCAACCAGGCCGGCGAAGACAACCGCAACGTGGCTCGAATGGCGTTGCTGCTGGCGGGGCTGCCGGAAACCATTCCAGGCGTCACCCTCAATCGCCTCTGCGCTTCGGGCATGGACGCTATCGGCACTGCGTTTCGGGCCATCGCCAGCGGTGAGATGGAGTTGGCGATTGCCGGTGGCGTCGAATCGATGTCCCGCGCGCCATTCGTGATGGGCAAGGCGGACGCGGCGTTTTCGCGCAACATGAAGCTGGAAGACACCACCATCGGCTGGCGATTCATCAACCCGCTGATGAAAGCCCAGTACGGCGTCGATGCAATGCCGCAAACCGCCGATAACGTGGCCGACGATTACCAGGTTTCCCGCGAGGATCAGGACGCTTTCGCACTGCGCAGTCAGCAACGGACAGCCGCCGCGCAAGCCGCAGGATTTTTCGCCGAAGAAATCGTTGAAGTGCGCATTGCCCACAAGAAGGGTGAAACAGTGGTCAGCCAGGACGAACATCCTCGCGCCGATACCACACTCGAGACCCTGGCCAAACTCAAACCGGTCAACGGCCCCGACAAAACCGTCACCGCCGGCAATGCCTCCGGTGTGAACGACGGTGCTGCAGCGCTGATCCTGGCTTCGGCCGAAGCCGTGAAAAAACACGGCCTGACCGCCCGCGCCAAAGTGCTCGGCATGGCCAGCGCCGGCGTCGCACCACGGGTGATGGGTATCGGCCCGGTGCCGGCGGTGCGTAAATTGACTGAGCGCCTGGGCGTGGCGGTCAACGATTTCGACGTGATCGAACTCAACGAAGCCTTCGCCAGCCAGGGTCTGGCGGTGCTGCGTGAACTGGGACTGGCGGATGACGCGGCCCAGGTCAACCCGAACGGTGGCGCCATTGCCTTGGGCCATCCGCTGGGCATGAGCGGTGCGCGTCTGGTGCTGACCGCACTGCATCAACTGGAAAAGACGGGCGGCAAGAAAGGCTTGGCGACCATGTGTGTCGGTGTCGGTCAGGGCCTGGCCCTGGCGATCGAACGGGTCTGACGCACAGAAGCGACTAATAAGAATTGAGGAAAGCGCAATGACTGACAAACCAGGTTACCGTCGCCCGCAGGCGGGCACTCAGCCGGAATACCTGCACCCTCCTTATCAATCCACCAACCTTCGCTCGCCGTCCAAGCCGTTGGTGTTTTTGCCTCATTCGCTGTCGGAAATCACCGGCCCGACCATCGGCGCCGAGCGTATTCAGGAGCGGGACAACGACCTGACCGCCCAGCACTCGGGCGAGCCATTGGGTGAACGGATCATCATCCACGGCCGTGTGCTGGATGAAGACGGTCTGCCGGTGCCGGGCATTCTGGTGGAGATCTGGCAGGCCAACGCCGCCGGTCGTTACAACCATGCCCGCGATCTGCACGACGCACCGATGGACCCGAACTTCACCGGTACCGGCCGCACCGTGACTGACGCCGATGGCTGGTACCAGTTCCAGACCATCAAGCCTGGCGCCTACCCGTGGGGTAACCACCACAATGCCTGGCGTCCGGCGCACGTCCATTTCTCCCTGTTCGGACCGAGCATTCTGACGCGCCTGGTGACCCAGATGTATTTCCCGGGTGACCCGTTGCTGGCTTACGACCCGATCTACAACTGCGTGCCCGATACCAGCGCCAAAGAGCGTCTGATCGCCAGTTTCGATCTGGAAAAAACCATCCCTTCCTATGCCCTCGCTTATCGTTGGGACATCGTTTTGCGCGGCCGCGACGCCACGCCGATGGAGAAATAAGATGACGCTGAACGCGACCACGTCCCACACCGTCGGACCGTACTACCACATCGGCCTGACCTGGCTGAACCGTGAAGACCTGACCGTTGAACAGACCCTCGGCGAGCGTGTGGCGATCACCGGGCAAGTCGTCGACGGCAATGGCGACTTCGTCAACGACGCCATGCTCGAAGTCTGGCAAGCCAACGCCGCTGGCAAGTACGACCACCCCGAAGACGATCAGGACAAACCTCTGGACCCGAACTTCGAAGGGTTTGGTCGGGTGCCGGTGGATGCGCAAGGGCGCTTTCGTTTTACCACGATCAAGCCGGGCACGGTGGAAGGCCTGAAGGGCACGACCCAGGCGCCGCACCTGGTGGTGCTGGTGTTTGCTCGCGGGTTGGTGAAGCACTTGCTGACGCGGATTTACTTCGATGGTGAGCCAGCCAACGTGGCGGACCCACTGCTCGAATGCGTGCCTGCCGAACGTCGTGGCACCTTGTTGGCGAAGCAGGATGCTGCGGGTGTTTATCAGTGGAATGTGATTCTGCAGGGGACGGATGCGGAGACGGTGTTCTTCGATTACTGAGTGATCGTTGCTCTTGTGGCGAGGGAGCTTGCTCCCGCTGGCTTGCGAAGCAAGCCCAAACCCGGCTGACATGATGTATCAGGCAAACCACGCCAACCGGTTTACGACTGCTTCGCAGCCGAGCGGGAGCAAGCTCCCTCGCCACAGAGATTGCATTGCTCTCAGGTCATGCATCTGCGGAACGGGACTATTGCGAAATATGTCTAGACTCTCACGGTCCCCACAGAGTGAAAAAACAATGACAACCTCCACAGCTGTCTACACCGGTGAAGAACGCAGCAAAAGAATCTTTGCGATTGTCGGCGCCTCGTCCGGCAATCTGGTCGAGTGGTTCGACTTCTACGTCTACGCCTTCTGTGCGATCTACTTTGCCCCGGCCTTTTTTCCGTCCGATAACCCCACGGTGCAGTTGGTCAACACCGCGGGCGTGTTTGCCGCCGGGTTTCTGATGCGTCCCATCGGCGGCTGGATCTTCGGTCGGCTGGCGGACAAGCACGGGCGCAAGAATTCGATGCTGATCTCGATTCTGATGATGTGCTTCGGCTCGCTGCTCATCGCTTGCCTGCCGACCTACAACAGTATCGGTGTCTGGGCGCCGATCCTGTTGCTGTTCGCGCGCTTGCTGCAGGGCTTGTCGGTGGGCGGCGAATACGGCACCACCGCGACTTACATGAGCGAAGTCGCCCTCAAGGGCCAGCGCGGGTTCTTCGCGTCGTTCCAGTACGTGACGCTGATTGGCGGACAGTTGCTGGCGGTGTCGCTGGTGGTGATCCTGCAGCAGTTCCTCAATGAGGATGAGTTGCGTGCCTACGGCTGGCGGATTCCGTTCGTGGTCGGTGCAGTGGCTGCGTTGATTTCATTGTTCCTGCGTCGTGCGCTCAAGGAAACCAGCAGTAAGGAAATGCGCGAAAGCAAGGATGCCGGCAGCATTGGTGCGCTGTTCCGCGATCACAAGGCAGCCTTCATCACCGTGCTGGGTTACACCGCCGGCGGTTCGCTGATTTTCTACACCTTCACCACGTACATGCAGAAGTACCTGGTGAACACCGCTGGCATGCACGCCAAGACCGCCAGCTACATCATGACCGGTGCACTGTTCCTTTATATGTGCATGCAGCCGCTGTTCGGCATGCTCGCCGACAAGATTGGCCGGCGCAATTCGATGCTCTGGTTCGGCGCCCTCGGGACGTTGTTCACCGTACCGATCCTGTTGAGCCTGAAAAGTGTCAGCAGTCCGTTCCTGGCGTTTGTGCTGATTACCGTGGCGCTGGCGATCGTCAGTTTCTACACCTCGATCAGCGGTCTGGTGAAAGCCGAAATGTTCCCGCCAGAAGTGCGCGCCTTGGGTGTAGGCCTGGCGTATGCGGTGGCCAACGCGATCTTCGGCGGTTCGGCGGAATATGTAGCGCTGAGCCTTAAAGCCGCAGGCATGGAAAACTCGTTCTACTGGTACGTGACGGTGATGATGGCGGTGGCGTTCCTGTTCAGCCTGCGTCTGCCGAAACAGCCGAAGTATCTGGAAAACGACCTTTGATCTTTCCGCGGGGGCCGTACTGGCCCTCGCCTGCAAGGACTGTTTATGAATCAGCGACCGGGCAATCAATTGTTCGATGCCTACTTCACCGCACGCGACATGCGCGAGGTGTTCTGCGATCAGGGCCGGGTTCAGGCCATGCTGGATTTCGAAGCCGCATTGGCCCGGGCCGAAGCGCGGGTTGGCCTGATTCCGCAAGCGGCTGTCGCGTCTATTGAAGCGGCCTGTAAAGCCGAGCATTACGATTTCGCCGCGCTCGGTGAGGCGATTGCCACGGCGGGCAATTCGGCGATCCCTTTGGTCAAGGCGCTGGGCAAGCAGATCGCCAAAAGCGATGCCGAAGCCGAGCGCTACGTGCATCTGGGCGCGACCAGCCAGGACGTGATGGACACTGGCCTGGTGTTGCAATTGCGCCGCGCGCTGCAACTGATCGAAGCTGATCTGGCGCAGCTGGGGGAAACCCTTGCGACCCAGGCCAAGCGATACGTCGCCACGCCGCTGGCCGGGCGCACCTGGTTGCAACACGCGACACCGGTCACCCTTGGCATGAAGATCGCCGGTTGGCTGGGCGCGGTAACCCGCAGCCGCCAGCGTCTGCTGGAACTCAAGCCGCGCCTGCTGGTGCTGCAATTCGGTGGCGCCTCCGGCACCCTCGCAGCCCTTGGCGATCAGGCGATGCCGATTGCCGAAGTCTTGGCCGCGGAACTGCAACTGACCTTGCCGGAACAACCCTGGCACACCCAGCGTGATCGTTTGGTGGAGTTCGGCGCGGTGCTTGGCTTGATCGCCGGCAGCCTCGGCAAACTCGGTCGCGACATCAGCCTGTTGATGCAGACCGAAGCCGGCGAAGTGTTCGAACCGTCGGCGCCGGGCAAGGGCGGTTCCTCGACCATGCCGCACAAACGCAACCCGGTGGGCGCGGCGGTGCTGATCGGTGCGGCGACGCGGGTGCCGGGTTTGCTTTCGACTTTGTTCAGCGCGATGCCCCAGGAACACGAGCGCAGCCTGGGCCTGTGGCATGCCGAATGGGAAACCCTGCCGGAGATCTGCTGCTTGGTGTCGGGCAGCCTGCAGCAAGCGCTATTGGTGGCCGACGGACTGGAAGTGGACGCGATGCGCATGACCCGCAACCTCGACCTGACCCAGGGCCTGGTGCTCGCCGAAGCCGTGAGCATCGTCCTGGCGCAACGGGTCGGTCGCGACACCGCGCATCATCTGCTGGAGCAATGCTGCAAGCGTGCTGTGGCCGAGCAACGTCATCTGCGCGCGGTACTCGGCGATGAGCCGCAAGTGACCGCCGAGTTGTCGGACGCTGAACTCGATCATCTGCTGGACCCCGCCCATTACCTCGGTCAGGCCCATACCTGGGTCGAGCGAGCGGTGGCTGAACATTTTGCGTTGACTGCCTGAAGGAGACTGCTGTGGCATTCGTACAACTCGCCGATGGCGAACTGCACTACCAAATTCAAGGGCCGCAACTCGATGGACCGGTGGATGCGCCGGTACTGGTGCTGTCCAACTCACTGGGCACCGACCTGCACATGTGGGACGCGCAGATCCCGGCGTTCACCGAGCATTTTCGGGTGCTGCGTTTTGACACCCGTGGTCACGGCAAGTCATTGGTGACGCCAGGGCCGTACAGCATCGAGCAACTGGGCCGCGACGTGCTGGCGCTGCTGGATGCGTTGCACATCGAGCGCGCGCATTTCTGCGGTCTGTCCATGGGCGGGTTGATCGGCCAATGGCTGGGGATCAATGCCGGTCAGCGTTTGAACAAACTGATCGTGTGCAACACCGCGGCGAAAATCGGCAATCCATCGGTGTGGAACCCTCGGATCGAAACCGTGCTGCGCGACGGCGCGGCGGCGATGGTCGCCCTGCGCGATGCGTCGATTGCGCGCTGGTTCACTCCGGATTTTTCCGCCGCCAATCCGGCAGCGGCGAAGCAGATCACCGACATGCTCGCGGCTACCTCGCCTGAAGGTTACGCGGCCAATTGCGCGGCGGTGCGCGATGCCGATTTCCGCGATCAGTTGTCCTCGATCAAGGTGCCGCTACTGGTGATCGCCGGTACTGAAGACGCGGTAACGCCACCGTCCGGCGGGCATTTCATTCAGGAACATGTGCGGGGCGCCGAGTACGCCGAGTTCTACGCCGCGCACCTGTCCAACGTCCAGGCCGGCGCTGCGTTCAGCGAGCGGGTGCTGGCGTTTCTTTCAGGTCATTGAGGAATTTTTTGTGGACGAGAAACAACGTTACGACGAGGGCATGAAAGTCCGTCGCGCAGTGCTCGGTGACGCCCACGTCGACCGCAGCCTGAACGCGCTGACCGAGTTCAACTCGGAGTTCCAGGAGATGATCACCCGCCATGCCTGGGGCGACATCTGGACCCGTCCGGGCCTGCCGCGCCACACCCGCAGCCTGATCACCATCGCCATGCTGATCGGCATGAACCGCAACGAAGAACTTAAACTGCACCTGCGCGCCGCCGCCAACAATGGCGTAACCCGTGGCGAGATCAAGGAAGTGATCATGCAGAGCGCGATCTATTGCGGAATTCCGGCGGCCAACGCGACGTTCCACCTGGCCGAGTCGGTGTGGGATGAGTTGGGGGTTGAGTCGCGGGAGTGATCCGCGAAAGTTGTGTTGCTTGAGCTGACGTCTTCGCGGGCAAGCCTCGCTCCTACAGGTGGTGTGATCTGTAGGAGCGAGGCTTGCCCGCGAAGGCGTTTTAGAGTCTTACAGCAGGCTGATCGGATAGCTGACGATCAACCGGTTCTCATCGAACTCGTTGTTGCTGAAGTCACGGCGGATGGTGGAGTTGCGCCATTTGACGTTGAGGTCTTTGAGTGCGCCGCTTTGTACGGTGTAACCCAGTTCGCTTTCGCGGCCCCACTCCTTGCCGTCGCTGGTGGTGGCGGTGTGGACGTTGTCGCCGCTGATGTAGCGGTTCATCAGGGTCAGGCCCGGCACGCCCAGAGCGGCGAAGTTGTAGTCGTGGCGCACTTGCCAGGATTTTTCCCTGGCGTTGTCATAGCTGGAGTTGTAGCTGTCGTTGGCCAGGGTGCCGCCGCTGGTGCCGTTGACCCGCATCCATGCGTTGTCGCCGGTGAGTTTTTGCAGGCCGACGTAAAAGGTGTTGCCACCGTATTTGGCCGAGAACAGACCCGACCAGGTCTTGTTGTCCAGCTCGCCCGCCCGAGCGCTGCCGTCATCCTTGCCGTAGAAGAACCCGAGATTGGCGCCCAGCGTCCAGTCACCCAGCGGTTGGGTGTGGATCAGGTTGACGTATTGCTGGCTGTAGATGTCCTTGAGTTCAGCATTCCACAGGCCGATCTGAGTACGCTTGTCGTTGAAGACGTATTCACCGCCCTGGAAGTTGAAGCGGTCTGAGGTGAACGCCGCTTTGCCGGTCATCGACATGTCATTCATGCTGCTATCGTCGCGCGGGCTGTTGGCGCGGAACTGGCCGCCGTAGAGCGTCAGGCCATTGATTTCCTTCGAGGTGATCTGGCCGCCACGGAAGGTTTGTGGCAGCGAGCGACCGTCGTCCGAACGCAGGATCGGCAGCACCGGCATCCATTCGCCGACCTTCACTTCGGTCTGGGACAACTTCGCCTTGAACGCCACGTTGGCGCGACCGAAGTTGTCCGCCGGGCGGCCATCGTGATCCAGCGGCAGCAACTGCGTACCGCCGGTGCCTTTACCGCCGTCGAGCTTGACCGAATACAACCCCAGCACGTCCATGCCGAACCCGACGGTGCCCTGGGTGAACCCGGATTTGGCGTCGAGGATAAAGCTTTGCGTCCACTCTTCAGCCTTGCCCTGGCTCTTGGTCGGATTGGTGAAGTTACGGTTGATGTAGAAGTTACGCAGGTTCAGGTTGACCTTGGCACCTTCGACAAAGCCTGCTTCCTCGGCCAAGGCGGGCAGGGCCGCGCCGGCCAGTGCGATGGCGATCAGACTGGGGAACAAATACTGCGTGGTGGAGGAAGTCATGGACTCGGGTCTCTCTAATTGTCAGGGATAAGGCAGTACACAGCCGCAACCAAGGGGTCGCAGACAAAAAATCGAATTCGGATAAGGGGGCGGGCGAGATCAGCCGGAGCGCAGAGGGCGCGTAGTCATGGTGTCGGACCTTGTTGTTATTGATTTTTGCAGGTGCGGACAATGGTGCGAGGGATGGGCGGGGGGATTCAATTGGGGGGGATGGGGTTTTGGGCGATTAACGAACACTAATCGACGTCAGCGTGGGCGCGGACGGTATGAGGCATTCCTAATAAAATCCCATAGTTATTCGGGTTGATAAGGGGCGTCCGCAGGTGTGTTCTATTAATGGCGCCTTGTTGTTTTTTTTGATGTTAGATGGAAGTGTTTATTGCTTTAGTTGTAAGACGTTTCCTACAGTGTTGGCTGTCATTAAAGGTAGATCAATAGTCGCCGGTTAAACTTAAGAACTGGTGTTGTCGGTTATCGTAAAAAGATTTAAAGAGAACCATGGGCTTGGCTGGAAAAGAAAAGAGGCCTTGCTATATTCAAATTCCTCAGGCGGGCAAAAGAAACTCTCTTGCTTCGTCAGGGGATGTTTTTCGTCATGCCGAAATAACAAGGAGAAGTACCATGGGTAATAAAGTCAATCAGGAACGTTTGGCCTCGGTTCTGGGACGGGCCGTGCTGGACGAAAAATTTGCCAACGCCTTACACAGTGATCCGGCAGGGGCGGCTAAAAATATTGGCGTGCACTTAAGTACTGACGAGATCGCGGCGGTTAAAGGTATTGATGCTGCAAAACTGACGGCAGCTTCCTCCAGCATTCGGAGCAACCTGGGGATACGCGCGGTATTCGATACACAGAACCAGCAGCAACAAGCGCGCATGGATTAACGGTGGGTGATGCCATTTGGCGTGCCACGAAAGGTGGGCTTTTACGGTGGTACGCCGAATGGCCTTATCAGACCCATGACCTGAAGCACTCGGGCACGGAGTGAATGACGCATGTCTGTCACCTTGGCTCCAATGAATGACGCGGACTTTGCTACGTTCGCCGACAGAGCCCTTGCTGAATATGGCGACGGGATGGTCGCCGCCGGCGAGTGGGGCCAGGAGGAGGCGTCGCAAAGGGCACGAAGCGTCTTCGAGCAATTGTTGCCGCAAGGGCGATTGACTGAAAAGAATCAACTCTGGGTAATCCAGGATCAAGCGCGGCGCATCGGTGAATTATGGGTTGCCGAACGACACGCTGGCGCCGGTCGGATCGCCTTCATTCTGGATATTTACATTGACCCCGGCGAGCGCCGCCAGGGTTATGCAAAACAATCGCTGCTGGCCCTGGAATCATGGGCGAGCCAGGCGGGATGCAAGGAAGTGCGGTTGCATGTCTTTGGTCGCAACGATGCGGCGCGTCGTCTTTATGAACAACTGGGTTATGGCATTGCCAGTCTGACAATGGCGAAGCCGTTGCCGCCAACCTAAGGGAAGGTTGAGAAATGGACATCGGTAACAGTGGTCAACGTGAGCTCTCGGTCGAGGATTTATTTCAGGGCACGACCTTCCTTGCGGATTCGGAGCCTTCGCGATTTGAAGTCTTGCTGGAGCGTGTCAGTCGAAATCGATACACCAGCTTTGTTGCGCTGTACACCGAACTTTTTCAGTTGTTTCCCAACGCGCCACATCTGGCAGAGTTTTTTGAACAGGCATTTAATCTTATCGTCCCTCCGACCCGTGAACAGCGCTTGATTATTAATGATCCGGTGTTTCAAGTGTGGAATGTACTGACCGCTCATTATGCCAATCTGGTCATCACGAAAAAGACCGAGGACAGGAGTGAGCTGGAAAAAATGCTGTTTGAATTTCCAGAGATGTTAGTGCGTGTCAAAGCATCCGACAGTTCCCGCGTGAATCATTATTGCCCCCCTGTGCATCGGTTTGATGTCGATCCGCTGGTAGCGATAGTGATGCCGCCCAGTTATGAGTTTCCGGAGGATGAAGCCGTCCGCAAACAGTTGGAGCGTAGCGGTTACTCCGTACGGTTTTTTTGCGACGTGGTGAATATTGCCCTGTTGCGCATAGAGCACACATGGCCCGCCTGCCGTGAGCAAATCAAAAAACTGGTCAAGTCGATTTTCTATTTACCCGATGGTTCATTTCGAAGCTGTTCGGCGTCCCGTTTCACCGGAATCATCCTGCTGTCGAGCCGGGATGATTCGATACTCGATCTGGAAGAGTCCCTGGTGCATGAGGCCACCCATCAGTTGCTCTATCACATTGTCGAGGCGTGCCCGGTCGTTAAGGAAGAGACCTCGCGGGAGCCTTTGTACACCTTGCCGTGGTCGGGACAGAAGCGTGACTTTTATGGCTACTTCCACGCGTTTTACGTGTACATCGCGTTGGTCAAATACCTGGGGCGGGTTCGTTCGCGTTCGACCGATGAGCTGCAACGGGCGCAAAACCGTCTTCTGTACATTCTGCGAGGCTTGATCAAGGCATTGCCGGACTTTGAGGCCAGCACTGAATTCACCCCACAAGGACGTCAACTTCTGGAAAACCTCGCCAAAGAGGTCAGAGCGCAGGAAAACCAATATGCCGGGCTGTTGGCGATATCGGGGACTGATACTGAGCAACAACGCTTGCTGGGTCTGACCGCCTGAAGCCGGGGAGGCTCACATGGGGATGTTTGATGCCTCGTCCTATCCCGAGGCCGGAGTAGGGCTGGAATACCATTTGCCACGGCGCAGGGCACAGGATGACCGGTCGGAGGATGGACTTGACCCGACTGTCGAGCGAATTCTCGCTGAGGGTTTGCCGCATTTCGATTACGTCGAGTTTCAGCCGACCCACTGCATCCTGCAGCCTCGTTTACTTGACGTCAGCGCTCGAGTACCGAGCCTGCTGCACTCGTCCAGTTTGTCCCTGGGCAGCGTGGGCATCGCGATGGATCGCGAATTTCTGAACATGACGCGGAGACTGTGCGACAAAACCCGCTCGCCGTGGCTGGCCGAGCATATTTCCTGGTCGCGTTTCCACGGTGGCGACACGCAGCATTTCATTTTGCCGACCCTGGCCCAAGAGGTGGCTGACACGGTGGTGGCCAATGCCATCGAATTGCGCGAGCTCACGGCCACACTGCTGGTGCTGGAAAACGCACCGCGGTTGTTTTCATTGTCGGGCGCACAAGAGCAGTCCGAAGGCGAGTTCATTTCCAGTGTGGTGGAGCGCAGCGGCTCGGGATTTTTGCTGGATCTTGACAGCGCGATCACGACCGCCAGAACCCAGGGTTACGACCTGAACGACTATTTGCGTTCGTTGCCGCTGGACCGGTTGATTGAAATTCACACCAGCCATCCACGGCGGGATTGGGACATTTTGCGTGAGCTGTTCAGATCATCCCCGGTGAAAGCGATCACCCTGGAGTGGGATATTTCGCGCAAAACCGATGACGCGGAACTGTTGACCTTGATCAAGGCCATCAAGTCCTTGAGGCCCAAGGCCCTGTTCTGGCAGGAGCTTGATCAACAGGGTGATCAACAGACGCCGTCGGAGGACGCGCAGACCCTGCTGAAACTCAGGGAAAGCACCTGGCTCAGCGTTGGCTCGGCGTCGTTTTTTATCCGAGACCGGCAGCAGGACTTGAGCCTGGAGTTTGACGTGACGTTGCTGCCGTTACTGCGCCATTTCCTGAGCCCGCAAACGCTGGAAAGTGCCTTGTTGCTGCCGGGGGTTTTGCAAAGTCCTGCACAGGACGACAACCTGGCGTTTCTGAGAACACTGGTCAGCCATGGTGTTTTGCTGCCCGTGGTGAATCAATCGGGTTCGGTCACGTATAACCAGGGTAAGCATTCGCTCAACCTTTGGACCCGTTGGGATGCAGCGCTGGAGTTTTACCTGAGTACCCGGACCGGCTCGCACACGCCCTACATCAGCGTTGCCGAGCTGGAAACGGAGCTGGAGCAAAAGGCCTCGGCGCAACCTCAGCCGTCGGCGTTCAAGGACTACTGGTCCCATCCGTTCATCGCCCTGGAAAACCCGCTGCTGCCTGCCTGTGCGATTGCTCAGCCGACGCTGCTGGACTCGCTGTGCAATCGCCGTACGTCGCGAACCTTCAGTGATCAGCCGTTGAGTTCGGAACAACTGTCTTTGTTGCTCTACTACACTTGGGGCGCGACCGTCGTGCAGCACAACCGCATGGGTGACTATTTCCTGAAGAAAACCTCGCCGGCCGGCGGTTCGCTGCAGGGCACCGAGGTGTATGCGGTGCTGATGAACGTGCAGGGTTTCGAGCGGGGGCTTTACCACTATTCGGTACGCCGTCATGGGCTTGAGCTGCTTTCCCTGGAAGATCCGCGAGCCTGGATCAGCGAGGCTTGTGGTGGACAGGCGTGGATCAAGGATGCGGCAGCGGTGTTCGTTTCCACGGCGCGGGTCGAGCGAATGGCCTGGAAATACGAATTCAGCCGCGCACTGCGGGTGGCGCTGATGGATGCCGGGCATCTGAGTCAGACCTTTTCCCTGCTGGCCACCGCGCTGGATCTGGGCAGTTTCACGACCGCAGCGTTACGCGACGAAATGTTCGAAAACCGCTTGGGGCTCGATTATCTGGAAGAGCCGGTGTTTCTGGTCAATGGAGTCGGAGGGTGAAGCGAACAGGCTGGTTTTTTTCACGACCAACAAAAAGCCCACCAAACGGTGGGCTTCGTGTTTACGGCGCTATCAGAACAACTTCATCTTCGGCGCTTCTTCTTTCAACGGCTCGTTCTTCGCCGTCTGTTCATTCCAGCCACCGCCCAACGCCTTGTACAGGTTGACCGCGCTGGTCAGCTGCGCCAGGCGGTCGGTGATCAGCGCCTGTTGGGCACTGAACAGCTGGCGCTGGGCGTCGAGGAAGGTCAGGTTGCTGTCGACCCCGATGCGATAACGACGCTCGGCCAGACGGTAGTAGTCCTGGTTGGCGCTGACGAAATCACGCTGAGCCTGCAACTGCTCGGTGTAGGTCTGGCGTGCGGCCAGGCCATCGGCGACTTCCTGGAAGGCCGTTTGAATGGACTTCTCGTAGTTCGCCACGCTGATGTCTTTCTGGATCTTGGAGTAATCCAGGCTGGCACGCAGGCTGCCGGCGTTGAAGATCGGCAGGTTGATTTGCGGCTGGAACAACCAGGTGCCCGAACCACCCTTGAACAGACCGGACAGGTCCGGGCTCAGGGAGCCGGCATTGGCGGTCAGGCTGATGCTCGGGAAGAATGCAGCCCGCGCCGCGCCGATGTTGGCGTTGGCGGCCTTGAGGTTGTATTCGGCCTGGAGGATGTCCGGGCGACGTTGCAGCAAGTCCGACGGCAGGCCGGCCGGCACGTCGCTCAGCAGGTCGTCCGACAGTGGCTTGGCTGCTTGCAGATTGGCCGGGATGCCGGTGCCGAGCAGCAACACCAGGCTGTTTTCATCTTGGGCGACCTGACGGGTGTATTTGGCCTGTTGCGCACGGGCGTTTTCCACCGAGGTACGTGACTGGGCCAGATCCAGCGCCGAGGCTACGCCCACTTCGTTGCTGCGCGAGGTGAGCTTGTAGCTCTCCTCGAAGGCACCGAGGGTTTCCTGGGTCAGTTTCAGCAGTTCCTTGTCGGCCTGCCAGGTCAGATAGGCATTGGCCACGCTGGCCACCAGACTGATCTGCGTGCTGCGCCGTGCTTCTTCAGTGGCGAAGTACTTCTGCAGGGCCTCTTCGCTCAGGCTGCGCACCCGACCGAACAGGTCGAGTTCATAGGCGCTGATGCCGACGGTGGCCGAGTAGGAACTGCTGATGTTCGCTTCGCCGGTTTGCGAGGCCCGTGCCGGAACCCGCTGACGACTGCCGCTGCCGGTGGCCGAAACCGCCGGGAACAGGTCGGCGCGCTGGATGCGGTATTGAGCCGCATAAGCGTCGATGTTCAGCGCCGCGACACGCAGGTCACGGTTGTTCTCCAGCGCGGTCTGAATCACCTGCTGCAGCGCCGGGTCGTGGAAAAACTGCTTCCAGCCCTGTTCGGCGGCGGCCTGGTTGGGCGCCTGGGCCGGCGAATACGCCGGGCCTTGCGGGTATTGGCCCGCCACCGGTGCTTCAGGCCGCTGATAATCGGGTATCAGCGAGCAGCCACTCAGCACGAAAGCGGTGACTGCCAGGGAGAGTAGCGACTTGCTCATTAGCCAGCCTCTTGAGGAGTTTCAATGGCGTCATCCTGGTCGGCAACTTTGCGCTGGCCCATGGACGACACGGTGACGAAGAACAACGGAACCCAGAAGATCGCCAGGATCGTGGCCGTGAGCATACCGCCAATCACCCCGGTACCGATCGCATGTTGGCTACCCGAACCGGCGCCCGTGGAAATGGCCAGCGGTACCACGCCGAGCACGAATGCGAGCGAGGTCATGATGATCGGTCGCAGACGCATCCGGCAGGCTTCGATCGCTGCATCGCGCAGGCTACGCCCTTGCTCATGCAGTTCCTTGGCGAACTCGACGATCAGAATGGCGTTTTTCGCCGCCAGACCGATGGTGGTCAACAGCCCCACCTGGAAGTACACGTCGTTGGACAGGCCGCGCAGGCTGGTCGCCATCAGCGCACCGATGATCCCCAGCGGTACGACCAGCATGACCGCGATCGGGATCGACCAGCTTTCATACAACGCCGCCAGACACAGGAACACCATCAACAGCGACAAGGCGTACAGCGCTGGTGCTTGCGAGCCGGACAGACGTTCCTCGTACGACAGACCGGTCCAGGAAATACCGACACCGGCCGGCAGTTTCTTGGCCAGGGCTTCGACTTCGGCCATGGCCTCACCGGTGGAATAGCCGGGCGCCGGGGCACCGAGGATTTCTATCGCTTCCACGCCGTTGTAACGGGCCAGTTTCGGTGAACCGTAGATCCATTCACCCCTGGCGAACGCCGAGAACGGAACCATGGTGCCGGCGCTGTTGCGCACGTACCACTTCTTCAGGTCTTCAGGACTCATGCGAGCGCCGGGCAGGCCTTGCACGTAAACCTTCTTCACACGACCGCGGTCGATGAAGTCGTTCACATAGCTACTGCCCAGGGCAATCGACAGGGTGTTGTTGATGTCGGTGAGGGTCACGCCCAGGGCGCTGGCCTTCTCATCGTCGATTTCCAGCTGGTACTGCGGCTCGTCATTCAGGCCGTTCGGACGGACTTGCGACAGGACCTTGCTTTGCGCCGCCATGCCGAGGAACTGGTTACGGGCTTCCATCAGCTTGTTGTGACCGATGCCGGCACGGTCCTGAAGGAATACGTCGAAACCGGTGGCGTTACCCAGTTCCAGTACCGCTGGTGGCGCAAAGGCAAACACCATGGCGTCGCGGAAGGTAAAGAAGTGCTGTTGGGCACGGGCCGCCAGTTTGAACACGCTGTTGTCGGCGTTACGTTCGTCCCACGGTTTGAGCATGATGAACGCCATGCCCGAACTCTGGCCACGGCCGGCAAAGTTGAAGCCGGTCACGGTAAACACCGAGGCCACTGCATCGCCTTCGCCGCCATCCTTGCTCGGACGCAGCAGGAACTCGCGCATTTCATCCACGACCACTTGCGTGCGCTGGGAGCTGGAACCGGCCGGGGTTTGCACCTGGGCAAACAGTACGCCCTGGTCTTCTTCCGGCAGGAACGCCGTTGGAATGCGGGTGAACAGCCAGATCATGCCGACCACGATAATCAGGTACGCCAGCAGGTACGGAGCCTTGTAAGCGAGCATGTTGCCGACGCCGCGCTCGTAGCTTTTGACGCCACGGTCGAAGTTGCGGTTGAACCAGCCGAAGAAGCCGCGTTTCGGCGTGCCGTGCTCGCCTTTCGGAATCGCCTTGAGCATGGTGGCGCAAAGCGCCGGGGTGAAGATCAATGCAACCAGCACCGACAACGCCATGGCCGAAACGATGGTGATCGAGAACTGCTTGTAGATCACACCGGTGGAGCCACTGAAGAACGCCATCGGCAGCAGTACCGCGGACAGCACCAGAGCAATACCGACCAGCGCACCCTGGATCTGCCCCATGGATTTCTTGGTGGCCTCCTTGGGTGACAGGCCTTCTTCGCTCATGACCCGTTCGACGTTTTCCACCACGACGATGGCATCGTCCACCAACAAGCCGATGGCCAGCACCATGCCAAACATGGTCAGGGTGTTGATGCTGAAGCCGAATGCCGCGAGGATCCCGAATGTACCCAGCAATACCACCGGCACGGTCATCGTGGTGATGACGGTGGCGCGGAAGTTCTGCAGGAACAGGAACATCACCAGGAACACCAGCACGATCGCTTCGACCAAGGTTTCAACCACTCCTTTGATCGACTCGGTCACCACCGGGGTGGTGTCGTACGGGAACACCACTTCCATCCCTTGCGGGAAGAACGGCTTCAGGTCATCGATGGTTTTGCGCAGGGCCTTGGCGGTATCGAGGGCGTTGGCACCGTTGGCCAGCTTCACCGCCAGACCAGAAGCCGGGCTGCCGTTGAACTGGGCGCTGACGCTATAGTTCTCGCCACCCAGGCCTACTTCGGCGACGTCTTTGAGGCGAACCTGCGAGCCGTCCTTGTTGACCTTGAGCAGGATTTCCTTGAACTGCTCGGCAGTCTGCAGGCGGGTCTTGCCGATGATCGTAGCGTTCAGTTGCTGGCCGGGCAGGGCGGGCAAGCCGCCGAGTTGACCGGACGAGATCTGGACGTTCTGCGCCGCGATGGCGGTTTTCACGTCCACCGGGGTCAGGTTGAAGTTGTTCAACTTGGCCGGGTCGAGCCAGATCCGCATCGCGTACTGGGCACCGAAGACCTGGAAGTCACCGACACCGGCGGTCCGCGAGATCGGGTCCTGCATGTTCGACACGATGTAGTTGGACAGGTCGTCCTTGGTCATGCTGCCGTCACGCGACACCACACCGATGACCATCAGGAAGTTTTTCACCGACTTGGTCACGCGGATACCCTGCTGCTGCACTTCTTGCGGCAGCAGCGGGGTGGCCAGGTTCAGTTTGTTCTGGACCTGAACCTGCGCGGTATCGGAGCTGGTGCCCTGCTCGAAGGTCGCGGTGATGGTCATGCTGCCGTCGGAGTTACTTTCCGACGAGACATAACGCAGATTGTCGATACCGTTGAGCTGTTGCTCGATCACCTGCACCACGGTGTCCTGCACGGTTTGTGCAGAGGCGCCGGGGTAAGTCACGGAGATCGCAATGGCCGGAGGCGCAATGCTCGGGTATTGGTTGATCGGCAGCTTGAGGATCGATAAAGCCCCGACCAGCATGATCACCAGGGCAATTACCCAGGCGAAAATCGGACGGTCGATAAAAAATTTCGACATGGTTTACTCCCCTTTGCCGCCGACAGCGACTTTGGCTGCCTGTGCGGGGACCGGGCTCTTGGCGTTGACGTTGGTGGCTTCAGTGGCCTTGACTTCAACACCAGGTCTGACGAATTGCAGCCCTTCAGTGATCAGGCGATCGCCTGCCTTCAAGCCGTCTTCAATCAACCATTGGTTGCCGACAGTACGGCTGGCCTTGAGCTGACGCAGTTCGACCTTGTTGTCCGGACCCACGACCAGCGCGGTCGGGGTGCCTTTGAGGTCGCGGGTCACGCCTTGTTGCGGCGCCAGAATCGCCGCGCTGTTCACGCCGGATTGCAACTGAGCGTGAACGAACATGCCCGGCAGCAGGGTGTGATCAGGGTTCGGGAACACCGCGCGCAGAGTCACGGAACCAGTGGTCTGGTCTACCGAGACTTCAGAGAACTCGAGCTTGCCGTCCACGGCGTACTGGCTGCCGTCTTCCAGGGTCAGCTTGACCGCGGCGGCATTGTCGCCCGCCTTTTGCAGACGACCGCTTTCCAGTTCGCGGCGCAGCTCAAGCAGCTCCACCGAGGACTGGGTCACGTCGACATAGATCGGGTCCAGTTGTTGGATGACCGCCATGGCGTCGCTCTGGCCGCTGCTGACCAGCGCGCCTTCCGTCACCGACGAACGGCCGATTCGACCGGAGATCGGTGCGTAGACCTTGGTGTAGCGCACGTTGATCTGGGCGGTCTGCAGGGAGGCTTCCGATTGCAGGCGGTTGGCCAGTGCCGTGTCGTATTCCTGACGGCTGACGGCCTGTTCGTCGACCAGTTGCTTGTAGCGATCGGAGATCGACTTGGTCGAACGCAGGTTGGCTTCGGCGCTTTTCAGGGTCGCGTCATAGACCGACGGGTCGATCTGATACAGCTGCTGACCGGCCTTGACGTCGCCGCCTTCCTTGAACAGTCGTTTGAGAATGATGCCGTTGACCTGTGGGCGAACTTCGGCAATACGGAACGCACTGGTGCGCCCTGGAAGTTCGGACGTCAGGGTGAAGGCTTGTGGTTGCAGGGTTACGACGCCGACCTGAGGGGTGGGTGCGGCAGGTGCCGCCTCTTCCTTTTTACATCCACTGAGCAGCGATGCCAGGGCGAGGGCAGTAACCAGAGCGGTAACAGCTGGCTTGAATTGCATGAAGATCCTCGGGTCAGGCGCGCAAGTTGCGCACAAGAAAGGTGGAAGGTTAAAAAATTTTACCGGGTGGATAAGTAGCTTGCTAAGGAATATACTTACATTCATGCTTGTTTGTAAATACCTTGGCGGCGTACCCACACCGTTACAAAAGCCGTCCAAAGATTTGAATTGTAGGCCTGAGACGAAGCCCGAAAGCGCTCGCCTCACTTCTATTCAGCGGATGCTCAGACATCGCTGAGGCACCCTGATTGAGGTTTTACTGCCATGGTCCGTCGCACCAAAGAGGAAGCTCAAGAAACCCGAAGCCAGATACTCGAAGCGGCAGAAAAAGCCTTTTTCGAGCGGGGCGTGGCACGCACGACGCTGGCGGATATCGCTACCCTGGCCGGGGTGACTCGCGGGGCTATCTACTGGCATTTCAGTAACAAGGCGGATCTGCTGCAGGCGATGCTCGATACCCTGCACGAGCCGCTGAATGAAATGGCCAAGGCCAGTGAAAGCCAAGACGAACTCGACCCGCTGGGCTGCATGCGCAAACTGCTGATTCATTTGTTTCATCAAGTTGCCATGGACCCGAAAACCCGACGCATCAACGAGATTCTGTTTCATAAGTGCGAATTCACCGATGAAATGTGCGACCTGCGCCAGCAGCGCCGAACGGTCAGCCTCGATTGCAATGTGCGAATCGCGCTGGCCCTGAGTAATGCGGTGAATCGCGGGCAGTTACCGGAAAACCTCGACGCTGCCCGCGCGGCCATCAGCTTGCATGCCTACATCGATGGCATCCTGTATCAGTGGCTGTTGGCTCCCGACAGTTTTCAACTGCACATCGAAGCCGAGCGTTGGGTCGACACAGGTTTGGATATGCTGCGCTTGAGTCCCAGCCTGCGCAATTGAAACAAAATGCGTAATTGGATCCGTTTTTGTCAAGGCATGACGCGGGGAATGTCCCTGCTTCGCGCGCCTTTTTGCAATGGGATGCTTTTATATACGTACGTTCGCCAGGTTGATAGGTAGCGAGCTACGTATTTTGTAGGGATTTTGTGTCGAGTATGTGAATGAGTGTGAACGCCCCGGCTACAAGGGCGCCGAATAGCCGACCAAAGGCATCGCATTTGCCTCAGTGACCTTTGATCTTCCATACGCAAAAGCCCCGGCTCTTTCGAGTCGGGGCTTTTGCATTTCAACGGTCGAGGCTTACAGCGTCGGATAGTCGATATAACCGACCGGGCCCTTGCCGTAGAACAGTTCCGGACGCGGCTCGTTCAGCGGTGCATCGGCCTTCAAGCGCGCTGGCAGGTCCGGGTTGGCGATGAACGGCACACCAAACGCCACCGCGTCGGCCTTGCCGCTGGCCAGCCACTCGTTGGCGCTGTCCTTGGTGAAGCGTTCGTTGGCGATGTACGGGCCGCCGAAGGCTTCTTTCAATTGCGGGCCGAGGCTGTCGGCGCCTTCTTTTTCGCGCGAGCAGATGAACGCGATGCCGCGTTTTCCCAGTTCGCGAGCGACGTAGGTGAAGGTCTCGGACAGGTTGTCGTCGCCCATGTCATGGGAGTCGGCGCGCGGTGCCAGGTGCATGCCGACGCGGCCAGCGCCCCAGACTTCGATCACGGCGTCAGTCACTTCCAGCAACAGGCGCGCACGGTTTTCCAGGGAGCCACCGTAGTTGTCGGTGCGCTGGTTGGTGCTGCTTTGCAGGAACTGGTCGAGCAGGTAACCGTTGGCACCGTGGATTTCCACGCCGTCGAAACCGGCGGCCTTGGCATTCTCGGCCCCCACGCGGTAAGCGTCGACGATGTCGGCGATTTCAGCGGTTTCCAGGGCGCGCGGAGTTGGGTAGTCGGCCAATGGACGAACCAGGCTGACATGGCCTTTAGGCTGGATGGCACTCGGTGCGACCGGTGCTTCGCCGTTCAGGTACGAAGGATGGGAAATCCGACCCACGTGCCACAGTTGCAGGAAGATTTTGCCGCCCGCGCCGTGGATCGCTTTGGTCACATTGCTCCAGCCGCGCACCTGGTCGTTGGACCAGATGCCGGGAGTGTCCGGGTAACCGACGCCCATCGGCGTGACCGACGTGGCCTCGCTGAGGATCAGGCCGGCAGAGGCGCGCTGCACGTAATACTCGGCCATCAGCGCGTTCGGCACACGGCCTTCGTCGGCGCGGCAGCGGGTCAACGGTGCCATGATGATGCGGTTGGCCAACTCGAGGTCGCCCAGTTTGATCGGATCGAAAATAGTCGTCATTTAATAGCTCTCTTTTAGCGATTAATGGGTAGCGGGGGCCAGCTCGGCATCGCCGCTCTGACGGAAAGTAATCAGGGTCACCAGCAGGGCGAGTACTGCCAGTGCGGCGGCGGCCAGTGGCACGCGGGTCAGGCCGAAACCATGGGCGATGACGCTGCCGCCGACCCAGGCACCGAGTGCGTTGCCGACGTTGAAGGCGCCGATGTTCAGGGTCGACACCAGGTTCGGTGCAGCTTTGCCGAAGGTCACCACGTTGACTTGCAGGGCGGGGACGGCGGCAAAGCATGCGGTGGCCCAGAGGAACAGGGTGATTTCGGTCGGGATCAGGGCCACGCTGGTCCAGGTCAGCACGGTGGAGACCACCGCCATGGTGATGAACACACCGATCAGCGTCGCCGCCATGCCTTTGTCAGCCAGCTTGCCGCCGATGATGTTGCCGACTGTCAGGCCCAGGCCGATGAGCACCAGGGTCCAGGTCACGCCACGCGGGGAAACACCAGTGACTTCGCCCAACAGCGGCGCGACATAGGTGAACAAGGTGAAGACCGACGCGGCGAACAAGGCGGTCATGCTCAGGGATAACCAGATACCGGCCCCCTTGAGGGCGCGCAGTTCGGCGCGCATGTCGAGTTTCTCTTCATCGCGCTTGGCCGGCAGGAAGCGGATCAGGCCGATCAGCGCAACCATACCGATCACGGTCACTGCCCAGAAGGTCGAACGCCAGCCGGCTTCCTGGCCGAGCGCGGTGCCCAGCGGTACGCCGAGGACGTTGGCCAGGGTCAGGCCGGTGAACATCAGGGCCACGGCCGACGCACGTTTGTTGGCCGGCACCAGGCCTGCCGCCACCACCGAACCGATGCCGAAGAACGCGCCATGGCACAAGGCGGTGACCACACGGGCAAACATCAGGACGTTGTAGTCACTGGCCAGGGCGCAGAGCAGGTTGCCGATGATGAAAATCCCCATCAACGCTACCAGCGCGGCCTTGCGCGGCAGCCTGGCGGTGGCCAGTGCCATGAACGGCGCGCCGATGGCCACGCCCAGGGCGTAACCGGTCACGAGCCAGCCGGCGCCGGGGATCGACACGCCGAGGTCCGCCGCCACATCGGGCAGCAAGCCCATGATGACGAACTCGGTGGTGCCGATGGCGAAGGCGCTCAAGGCCAGAATGAGTAGCGAGAGGGGCATGGTTGATTCCTTATCGGCGTACTGACGTAAAGGGTCAGAGCTCTTTGCTGAAGGTGCGAAGGAACTCCTGGATGGTTTCCTCGTTGCGTTTGAAAAAATGCCACTGGCCGACTTTGCGGCTGCTGATCAGGCCGGCGCGTTGCAGGGTCGCCAGGTGTGCGGACACCGTGGACTGCGACAAACCGCAACGTTGATCGATCTGCCCGGCGCAGACGCCGTGCTCGTTGCTGTGGGTCTGGTCGGGAAATTCGACGGCCGGGTCTTTGAGCCAGTGCAGGATTTCTCGCCGTACCGGATGTGCCAGGGCTTTTATTATTTCGTCGAGGTCGAGGTCGAGGTTCATGGCTTGGGGCTCGTGATGAGTAAAACGTTATATCGCGATGGGGCGAACTTTAAATCGGTATTTCGCGATATACCAATATGATTTCGGTCTGATGACTGCGTAAATCGGTATATCGGGTTATAACGATATTGGTGAGGCAGTGCTAAGCTGCGTCCATGAACTATCTCGCACATCTGCACCTCGGTGGCCAACGCCCCGGTCAAATGCTCGGCAGTCTGTATGGCGACTTCGTCAAGGGACGGCTGCAGGGGCAGTTCGATCCGGAGATCGAAGCGGCCATCCAGTTGCATCGCAGCATCGATGTCTTCACCGACCGTCATCCGTTGGTGGATGTCTCGTTGTCACGGTTTTCCATCACGCGCAGGCGTTACGCCGGGATCGTGCTCGATGTGTTTTTCGACCATTGCCTGGCGCGGGACTGGGCGCTGTACGCCGACCGTCCGCTGGGGCAATTCACCTCGGATGTTTACCGGGTGCTGCTGGCCGAGCCGCAGTTGCCGGAGCGCCTGGCGAAGATTGCGCCGCACATGGTGGCCAATGACTGGTTGGGGGCTTATCAGGAATTCGAAGTGCTGGAGCAGGTACTGCGGGGGATTTCACGCAGGCTGACGCGGCCCGAGGAACTGGCCGCGGCAATGCAGGAGTTGCGGCGGTTGTATGAACCGTTGAGCGAGGATTTTCGGTTGTTCTATCCGCAGCTTCAGGATTTTGTGCAGAGTCAGCCGGCGACATAAAACCACTGTGGGAGAGAGCAAGCCCGCTCCCACAGAAAAGTGTGTTTAAGCGGCGATGGCGGGGCGAATCGGGACTTGCCGGGGTTCCGGAATCGCCCCAAACAACGCCTTCTGCACCGCCTGTTGCGCTTCGAACGCCAGTGCCGCACGCTCGCGACCTTCGCAAGCGATCGGCTTGAGCAGGTGAATCTCCACCTCACCCCGATCATTGGCGAACAAGCGCATCAGGTGTGACAGCAAATCATCATCGCCAATGAACGGTGCCAGGGTATCCAGCTCGCCGTTGCGCAGATAACGAATCGCCACCGGTTGCAGCGCCACTTCGGAATCGATCGCCGCTGACAGCAAACGACCATGAAACGTGCGCAGCGAACGCCCATCGGTGGTGGTGCCTTCCGGGAACATCAGCAGCGGGTGTTCCTGTTCCAGATGGCGAGTCATCTGTTTGCGGATTAACTGACTGTCGCCTGAACCACGGCGAATGAACAGGCTGCCAGCCTTGGCCGCCAACCAGCCCGCCACCGGCCAGGTGCGCACTTCAGCCTTGGACAGGAACGACAGCGGCGTGAGCATGCCCAGCAGCGGAATGTCGGTCCAGGACACATGGTTGCTGACCCAGAGCATCGGCGCCTTCGGCAATTGACCATGGACGGTGACATGAAAGGGCAGGGCATTGCTCAGCCGCGCCATGAAAAACCGCGACCAGCGCTGGCGACGGACCATCGAATGGGCAATCCCCAGTCGTTCGAACGCGCCGAACACACTGGCCATGGTCAAGCCCAGCGCCACCACCATCAGCACTCGCGCAATTCGCGCGTACACCCGCAAGCGGCTCATTACACAGCCGCCTTGAAGTGCTTGGCGTAACGCGGGCAGAGCTCGTCGCGCTTGAGCAGGATGAACACGTCGGCCACCTGGAAGTCTTCGTCCCAGCACGGCTCGCCGCAGATTTTTGCGCCCAGGCGCATGTAGGCCTTGAGCAGCGGCGGCATTTCGGCGATGACGTTCGATGGAATGTCCAGCGTCGGCAATGGCTTCTTCGGCTCGGCCCGCAGGTGTTCGGTGCACAGGTAACGTTCGCGCAGGCGTTGCATGATCGCGTGGGCCTGGATGCCGCCGTCCTGCATCGGAATGCTCGCGCAACCCATCAGATAGCTGTAGCCGCCCTGGTTCAGCACTTCGGCCAGTTCACCCCAGAGCACGGCGATGGTGCCGCCGTTGCGGTAGGCCGGGTCGACGCAGGTGCGACCGATTTCCAGGATCGGGCCTTTCAGATGAACCAGGCCATGCAGGCTGAATTCTTCTTCGCTGTAGAACTTGCCCAGGCTGCTGGCGGCCGTGTGGTCGAGCAAACGAGTGGTCGCCACCAGGCGCCCGGTGTTCAAGTCACGTACGCCGATGTGGGCGCAGTGAACATCATAGTCATCCATGTCCAGACCCAATTCCGCGCCTTTCAGCCTGGCGTTGAATTCGCCGCTGAACACGTTGAAGCGCAAGGCCTGGGCTTCCTGCAGTGCCTCGGCGCCCACCAGGCGTTCGGCTTGCAGGCGGCGTTCATTGCCGGTGTCGCTGATGCGGGCGATCTGAGTCATTGCGAATCTCCGTACGGGCTGGCCACCCGTCTTGGGTTGCAGCCGATCGACTTTCTTTATGCAGCCGTGTTGTGCAAAGTCAGGCTATGTAGCCCCGGTGTCATCGCCATGAAGCTTTGGTGATGCTTATATGACAGCCCACAAGGAGCCTCTTATGCCCTGGCAAACCCTGTTGAACCGCAGCGATCGCCTGCCCGCCGACCCCGATCTTGGCGAAGGCTTCGCGACCTTGTTGCACCGCTTGGGCACGGTCACCCCGTTTGAATTGGCGGTGAACGGCGGACGGCTGATGGCGACTCCGGGGTTGGCGTTTCTGGTGGGGTATCAAGCGGCGCTGCGGATGCTCTGGCCGAGCGCGCCGCTGAGCCTCGGTGCGTTGTGCGCGACCGAGCAACGCAGCTTGCGGGTGGCGGACATGCAGACCCGGCTGCGGGATCTGCGTCTGAGCGGACGCAAGGATTTCGTCACCGCCGGCGATGCCGCCGACTGGCTGCTGGTCGCCGCTCGCAGCGAAGAGCCAGGCAGCGATCCGCGCCTGAGTCTGGCGGTGGTTTACCCCGGCGAACCGGGCGTGCGTCTGGAGAAACTCGCGCCGTTGCCGTTGATGCCCGAGATCAGCCACGGTCGGCTGTTTCTCGACAACGCGCTGTGCGAATTGTTGGCGGGGGACGGCTGGGATGCTTACGTCAAACCGTTCCGCACCCTGGAAGACATTTATGTGCTGAGTGCGATGACCGCGTGGCTGTTCGGCATTGGCCAGGACAACGACTGGCCGCACACCTTGCAACTGCGTTTGCTGGCGCTGCTGGCCGGGTGCGCGGAAGTCAGCCGCCAGGCGCCGAACAATCCGGCCGGGCATGTGTTGCTGGGTGGGTTGTTTGCGCAATTCGACGGGCTCAAGGCTGAAGTGAATCAGGCCATGACCGACGGCCCGCCGCAGTGGGCGGCGATGTGGCAGCGCGATCAGGCCGTGATGGATCTGGCGGCAGGGGCGCGGGGCAAGCGGTTGGCCAAGGCGTTGGCGGGATCTTCGTTAGGGTGACGGGCCTCCCAAAACTGTCATCAACCTCGACTAGGCTCAGCAGGTTCATCCTCCGAGCGTCCTCCATGTTCAAAGGCTTGTCGCTGATTTCCATCCTGCTGTTCAGCTTCACGGCCCAGGCCGAAAACTGGCCGGCCGAGCAATGGTTGCCCGGCCCGACAGTCACCGGTCCGGCCGTTCAAGCCCTGGAAAACTACGCTTTCCCACTCCGCAACGACACCACCCGCAAGGGCATCCGCACCGATGCCTTGCTGGTGATCCATGACGGCCAACTCGTCTACGAGCGCTACGCCGGCCCGACCCGTGCCGACACCCCGCACCTGACCTGGTCGATCAGCAAAAGCCTGTTGGCCACGGTGCTCGGCGTGGCCTATGGCGAAGGTCTGTTCAAATTGCAGGACCCGGTGGTGCAGTTCTATCCAGCGCTGGAAAAACACACCGCCATGACCATGGCCGACTTGCTGCACTGGGCCTCGGGCCTGGATTGGCAGGAAGACTATGAGTACGCACCGTTGAAATCCTCGGTGGTGGCGATGCTCTACACCCGAGGTCATCGCGACATGGCTGCGTTTACCGCCGACCACGACGCGTACGCCAGGCCCGGTCAGGCCTTCCGCTACTCCAGCGGCGACAGCAATCTGCTTTCCGCCGCGTTGAAAGCCATTGTTGGCCCGGCCCGATATCCGGATTATCCGTGGACCGCATTGTTAGAACCCTTGGGCATTCACGGCGCGGTTTGGGAAGTGGATGCCACGGGGACATTTGTCGCCTCGTCCTATGCCTACCTCACCGCCCGGGACCTGGCACGGGTCGGCCTGTTGATGGCGCGCGACGGTCGCTGGCGCGAGCGGCAGCTGCTGCCCAAGGCGTGGGTCGACTTCAGCCGTGAGCCGTTCGCCCACTACCGAGCCAACCAGGATGAAGCGGTGCCCGGCGGGCATTGGTGGCTCAATCGAGCGGTGGATGGTGCGGCACAACCCTGGCCCGATGCGCCCGTCGACACCTTCGCCGCGCTGGGCCATTGGGGCCAGGCGATGTATGTGATTCCCAGCGAAAAGCTGGTGATCGTCCGCTACGGCGATGATCGCGATGGAAGTTACCGGCATAACGAACTGCTCAAACTCGCGCTCAAGGCGTTTGCCATGAAGGTGCAGCCATGAGCCGTCGCAGTTTCATTCGCCGTCGGCCGTTCAGCACGCTGTTGCTGGTGCTGCTGATCGCCGTGCTCGGCTGGGTCTGGCAGGAACGCGTGGCGCTGTGGGCTTTTCCCGACATCATCAGTGCTTACACCGCCAAGGAATACTGCTCGTGCCGGTATGTGATGAACAATCCGGCGGCGTATTGCCAGGGTTATGTGAAGCAGTATTTACCCACCAGCGGTTTCGTCGATGATGCCGCGAGCAAGCGGGTGACGGTCGGCGGATTGGGGCGCAGCAACAGCGCACAGTGGATCGGCGAGCGCCAGGGCTGCCGCCTGCAACCCTGACGTGGTCGTACTCGTTGTGGCGAGGGAGCTTGCTCCCGCTCGGCTGCGAAGCAGTCGTAATGCCAGCGGCGGAGATCTGATTGGAGGAACTCATTGTCTGATTTCGGGAGCGCTTCGCACTCCAGCGGGAGCAAGCTCCCTCGCCACAAAGATTGGGGCGAAGTCACAGAAAGTTTGCAACCTGCCTCAAGCCAGTTAAGGTTCGCTCAGGTTTATCTGCCCCCGAGTTTCTATGTTCAAGCGGTTCATCTACAAAACCCTCGCTTCCCTGCTGCTGGCCGGTGTCACCGTGTCGGCCCAGGCCAATTGGTATCTGGACGGCGAGTCCTCGCGGCTGTCGTTTGTCAGCACCAAAAACGCCAACATCTCCGAAGTGCAGCGCTTTCTGGTGCTGCATGGCAAGGTCGACCCCAAGGGGCTGGCCGAGGTGGAAGTCGAGCTGGAGTCGGTTAATAGTGGTATTCCGCTGCGTGACGAACGCATGCGCAAGGAACTGTTCCAGATCCAGACGTTTCCCGAAGCGCTGATCACCACGCAGATCGATTTGCGGCCAATCAACGACCTGGCGCCCGGTGCGCAACTGGAATTGCGCTTGCCGGTGACCGTCGACCTGCATGGCAAGCAACACCAATACAACGCCGAACTGCTGGCGACCCGTCTCGATGACCGGCGCTTTCAAGTAGTGACCCTCGAGCCTTTGGTGATCAGCGCCGAAGATTTCGACCTGGCCCCAGGCCTGGAAAGCTTGCGCAAGCTCGCCGGTTTGTCGGCCATCAGTCTGTCGGTACCGGTGGGTGCGGTGCTGATTTTCACGGCGCGCTGAAATGCGTGGTGCAATTTTTCCATGGCGCGAAGGCAATCGCTTCGAACTGCTGATCGACGGCCCGCAGTTTTTCCCGCGCATGCTGGTGGCGATTGCCCGCGCCGAAGAACAAGTCGAGCTGGAGCTGTACCTGGTGGAGGCAGGGGCCTGCGCCGAGGCGATGGTTCAGGCGCTGGTCCAGGCGGCCGAGCGTGGCGTGCGGGTACGCTGTCTGTTCGATGACTATGGCAGCCTGGCCTTCACCCTGACTTTGCGTCAGCGCCTGATGGCCGCCGGGGTCGAGTTGCGTTTTTACAATCGGCTGAGCTGGCGACGCTGGGTGGGCAACTTCTATCGCGATCACCGCAAGTTGCTGCTGGTGGATCAATCCCTGGCGGTCGTTGGTGGCACCGGGGTCACCGATGAGTTCTGGTCGCCGGGCGAAGACACCTGCGAATGGCACGAAGTGATGGTGGAAATCACCGGTCCCCTGGTCATCGACTGGCAATTGCTGTTCGACCGCCAATGGATCGCCAACCGCTATCGGCGTGCCTGGAAACCCGTTTCACACTTCGGTCTACCGCGCCTGCCGCGAGTGCCGGTGATGGGCGAGGGCATGGGCCGGGTCGCTTATGCCGACGCCCGCCAGCACCGGGACATTCTGCAATCGCTGATTCGCGCGCTGAACAGCGGCAAGCAGCGAATCTGGCTGGCCACGCCCTATTTCCTGCCAACCTGGAAAGTCCGCCGCTCGCTGCGCCGGGCGGCGAATCGCGGCGTCGATGTGCGTCTGCTGCTGACCGGGCCGCGTACCGATCACCCGTCGGTGCGCTACGCCGGGCATCGCTACTACCCGCGATTGCTCAGGGCCGGGGTGAAGATCTTCGAATACCAGCCGTGCTTCCTGCACCTGAAAATGGTGTTGATCGACGATTGGGTGAGCATCGGCTCATGTAATTTCGATCACTGGAATCTGCGCTTCAATCTGGAGGCCAACCTCGAAGCCCTGGACCCAGGGCTGACCCGAGCGGTGGCGGCGAGTTTCGAGAATGACTTTGCCTTGAGCCAGGAAGTCAGTCTCGAGGCGTGGAAGCGCCGACCGTTGTGGCGGCGGGTCAAGCAGAGGGTTTGGGGATGGGTGGATCGGGTGGTGGTGAATCTGCTGGATCGGCGGGGGTAGGTTTTTTAGATCCAGATCATTCCCACGCAGAGCGTGGGAATGATCAATTAAGCGGGGTTACAGCAACTCAAAGCTCTGCTGCGTCACGTCCTGGGAGTCCAGGCCGATCTCCACGTTGAACTTGCCCGGTTCCGCGGCGTACTTGAGCTGGGCGTTGTAGAACTTCAGGTCATCCTCGGTGATGGTGAAGTGCACGACTTTCTGTTCGCCGGCCTTGAGCAGCACTTTCTGGAAGTTCTTCAGTTCCTTGACCGGGCGGATCATCGAGCCGGTCACGTCCTGGATGTACAACTGCACCACGGTTTCGCCGTCACGCTTGCCGGTGTTCTTCACCACGACGCTGGCGTCGAGCTTGCCGGTCTTGTTCAGCGTGGTCGACGACAATGCCATGTCGGTCAGGCTGAACTGGGTGTAGCTCAGGCCGAAGCCGAACGGGAACAGTGGCCCGGTGGTGTCTTCGAAATACTGCGAGGTGTAGTTGCCCGGTTTGCCGGGAGTGAACGGCCGGCCAATGCTCAGATGGTTGTAGTAGGTCGGAATCTGACCCACCGAGCGCGGAACGGTGATCGGCAGCTTGCCCGACGGGTTGTAGTCGCCGAACAGCACGTCAGCGATGGCATTACCGCCTTCGGTGCCGCTGAACCAGGTTTCCAGAATCGCGTCAGCCTGCTCTTTCTCTTCGAGAATCGACAGCGGACGGCCATTCATCAACACCAGCACCAGCGGTTTGCCGGTGGCTTTCAACGCCCTGATCAGCTCGCGCTGGTTACCCGGGATGTTCAGGTCGGTGCGGCTCGACGATTCGTGGGACATGCCACGGGATTCGCCCACTGCAGCCACTACCACATCAGCATCCTTGGCAGCTTTTACCGCTTCGTCGATCAACACGTTGGCCGGGCGCGGATCGTCCACTACTTCCGGGGCATCGAAGTTCAGGAAGTTCAGGTAATCGAGGATTTTCTTGTCGTCGGTGATGTTCGCGCCACGGGCGTAGATCAGTGTCGACTGCGCGCCGAGGGCATTTGTCATGCCGTCGAACAGGGTGACCGATTGCGCAGGTTTACCGGCGGCAGCCCAACTGCCCATCATGTCGATCGGTGCTTTTGCCAAAGGGCCGACCAGGGCGATTTTCGCGGTTTTCTTCAGGGGCAGGGTATCGCCCTGGTTCTTCAGCAACACCAGGCTGCGGCGCGCGACATCACGGGCCTCGGCGCGGTGCAGGCGGCTTTCGGCGTAGGTGTCGGCCGGGTCATCCTCGGCCTTGCCGATGCGCAGGTACGGGTCTTTGAACAGACCCATGTCGTACTTGGCGGCGAGCACTTCGCGCACGGCGTTGTCGATGTCTTTCTGTTCGATCTCGCCGGATTTGAGCAGTCCCGGCAGCTCTTTGCCGTAGAGCGTGTCATTCATGCTCATGTCGATGCCGGCCTTGATCGCCAGCTTCGCCGCTTCACGACCGTCGCGGGCGACGCCGTGTTTGATCAGCTCGAAAATCGCCCCGTGGTCGCTGACTGCCAGGCCCTTGAAGCCCCATTCCTTGCGCAGCAGGTCGTTCATCAGCCAGGTGTTGGCGGTGGCCGGTACGCCGTTGATCGAGTTCAGCGCAACCATCACCCCGCCGGCACCGGCGTCGATGGCGGCGCGGTAGGGCGGCAGGTAATCCTGGTACATCTTGACCGGGCTCATGTCGACGACGTTGTAGTCGCGACCGCCCTCGACCGCGCCGTACAAGGCAAAATGCTTGACGCTGGCCATGATACTGTCGGCCGCGTTCGCACCGCTGCCCTGCAAGGCCTTGACCATCACACCGGCAATTCGCGAAACCAGGTAAGTGTCTTCGCCGAAGCCTTCGGAGGTGCGGCCCCAGCGTGGGTCGCGGGAGATGTCGACCATCGGCGCGAAAGTGATGTCGAGGCTGTCAGCCGCGGCTTCCTGGGCGGCGATGCGCCCGGACCGGCCGATGGCATCCATGTCCCAGCTCGAGGCCAGGGCCAGGGGAATCGGGAAAATGGTGCGGTGGCCGTGGATCACGTCATAGGCGAAGAACATCGGGATCTTCAACCGGCTGCGCATGGCCGCGTCCTGCATCGGACGGTTTTCGGCGCGGGTGATCGAGTTGAAGGTGCCACCGATATTACCGGCCGCGATTTCCTTGCGGATCAGCTCCCGAGGCATTTCCGGGCCGATGCTGATCAGGCGCAACTGGCCGATCTTTTCATCGAGGGTCATTTGTTTCATCAGATGGCTGATGAAGGCGTCCTTGTTCTCTATCGGTGCGGGCGTCGTGGCGGCCAATACGGTATGACTGGCCAGGCTGACGAACAGGCCCAGCAAACACAGCTTCTTCATGAATGTTCTTCTCAAAAGGCCCAAGCGGCAGTGAATACGCGCCGGTCAGCCAAAATTTGGGGAGCGACTATTGTTGTTTGGGTATTGCTCAGAAAAATGCAGCACACTTCTTACTGCTTTTTCGCTGGGCATCTTTTAGCCCATTGGCTCGATGCAATCCAGTAGCGGCGCAGATTATGCCCCAAGAGCCGGGGTCAAAGTTCGCCGGTTGTTTTATCAACGCAATGTGCAAGGGAGCATCAACCAGATGAATGTACGACACCCCTATCGGTCGAGCCTGCAGGTTGCAGCCTTGATGTTGCTGACCGCTCTGCTGGCCGGTTGCGGCATCAACACGATCCCGACCCTCGACGAACAGGCCAAGGCCGCGTGGGGCCAGGTGCAGAACCAGTACCAGCGCCGCGCCGACTTGATCCCCAATCTGGTGGAAACCGTCAAGGGTTATGCCCGGCATGAGGAAGAAACCCTGACCGCAGTGGTCGAAGCCCGGGCCAAGGCGACGTCGATCCAGGTGGATGCGAGCACGCTGGATAATCCGGAAAAACTCAAACAGTTCCAGCAGGCGCAGGATCAGCTGACCGGCGCGCTGAGTCGGTTGATGGTGGTGTCCGAGCGTTATCCGGACCTCAAGGCCAACCAGAACTTCCTGGCGCTGCAATCGCAACTTGAAGGCACCGAGAACCGCATCGCCGTGGCGCGTCGCGACTTCATCCTCGCGGTGCAGAAATACAACACCGAGCTTCGCACCTTCCCCGGTCGCTTGTGGCACACCGTGTTGTACAGCGACTTGCCGATCCGCGAAACTTTCGAGGCCACCAGCCCCGGTGCCGAAAAAGCGCCTGAAGTGAAGTTCCAGTAGGCGCCGGACCGGGTTTGAAGTGCCACCAAGGAAGAGGTTGCCAATGCGCGTGATGAAAGTGGGCCTGATGCTGTTGTTCTGGGTCTTTGCCCTGACGGCCCAGGCCGGGTTGAAGTTTCCGGAACTGACCGGACGGGTGGTGGACAACGCCCAAATGATCGAGCCAGCGGTGCGCGAGCAGCTGGTTCAGCAGCTTAATGCCCACGAGAAGTCCACCGGCGAGCAGTTGGTGGTGGTCACGTTGCCGGACCTGCAGGGCGCCGACATCGCGGATTTCGGTTATCAGCTGGGACGCTACTGGGGCATTGGCCAGAAGGACAAGAACAACGGCGCGCTGCTGATTGTCGCGCGTGCCGAGCGAAAATTGCGGATCGAAGTCGGTTATGGCCTGGAAGATCGCCTGACCGATGCGCAGAGTTCGGTGATCATCAATCAGGTGATCACGCCGGCGTTCAAGGCCGGCAATTTCAGCAAGGGCATCAGCGATGGCGTTTCGGCGATGCTGGTGGTGCTGGGGGGCAATCCGCTGAACGAGCCGTCGACGGTGTATGAGCCGCGTGGCAATCAGGAGAGCGATTTCGTTGCGCGGCATCCGGGAATATTCGTGTTCCTGGTGCTGCTGTTTATCCTGACGATATTCGTCGGCCAGATGTTCGGTATTCTGCCAAGTGGAGGGGGTAGAGGCCGGGGTGGTTTCGGTGGCGGAGGTTTTGGCGGCGGTGGCGGGGGCTTCAGTGGCGGCGGGGGCAGTTTCGGCGGCGGTGGTTCGTCGGGCGGCTGGTGATGACACGGCGGGAAACACAACAACAATAGCGAGCAGGCATTCATAAACATGGCATTACTGACTGAACACGAACAACGCAAAGTCGCCGAGGCGATTGCCCGGGTCGAGCGCGACACCGACGCCGAACTGGTGACAGTGCTCGCGGCCCGCGCCGACGACTATGCGTATATCCCGCTGCTCTGGGCCAGCCTGTTGGCGCTGGTGGTGCCGGGTATCGTGCATTACCTGACCGGTTGGCTGACCATGCACAGTCTGTTGCTGGTGCAATGGGTCAGCTTCATCGTGTTGTGCCTGGTGTTCCGGATTCCGAAAGTCACCACGCGCCTGATCCCGCGCTCGGTCCGTCACTGGCGTGCGTCGAACCTGGCGCGTCGGCAGTTCCTGGAGCAGAACCTGCACCACACCGTGGGCGGCACCGGCATGCTGATTTTTGTCTCCGAGGCCGAGCGTTACGTGGAAATTCTGGTGGATGAAGGGATTTCCAAACGGCTGGACAACAAGAATTGGGACGCGATTGTGGCGACGTTTACCCAGCAGGTGAAGCAGGGGCAGACGTTGCAGGGGTTTGTGACGTGCATCGAGGCGTGCGGCGAGTTGCTCAAGGTGCACGTGCCGGTGACCCAGGTGCGCAATGAATTGCCGAATCGGTTGGTGGTGTTGAGCTGAATCAAAAAATCGTCCGAACGCGGCCCGAGCTTTCGGCAGCTTTTGTGGCGAGGGAGCTTGCTCCCGCTGGGCTGCGAAGCGGCCCCAAAACCGGCAAACACACGCTGTCAGACACACCTCGTTGTCTGCTTTGCGACTGCTGCGCAGCCGAGCGGGAGCAAGCTCCCTCGCCACAGAATCTTTGCCGTTTGGCAAATAACAGTGTTCCTGAACCGCATCCCCCCTAAAATACCCGCCATTCCCCGATTCGCACCGCCCGAGGCCGTTTTTTCCATGTCTGTCACCGCCACTCCCGCCAGCCTCGCGCCGGATCACCACGCCCAGTTCATCGACCTGCTGCAAACCAGCCTGGACGCCAATGCCTTCATCAAACTGGTGCTGGCCAAGTACGTTGGTGGCGAAGCGGACTTGCAGCGGTTGATCATCAAGCAGCTGACGGTCAAGGATCAGCCGTGCCTGTCCTTCGTCTACCGCTACAAGACCCGCGACATCACCAAGAACCTGCCGATTGCCGAAGGTGTGGCGACCATTGCCGCGCTGTTGCCGGCATCGTTCAAAAATGCGCATTTACTGTCACTGACCGACGAAGCCCAGCTCGAATACAGCAAAAAGGGCAAATCTTCGCTGTTCAAGAGCAAACCTCAGCAATTGCGTGAAGTGCCGTCCGCCGAGCACAACCGCGAGAAGAACCGCTTCCTCGACCTGAACCGGCCGTTCCTCAAAGACCTCGGCGTGACCAACGCCCAGCATGAGCTGATCCCGGCGATGTCGCGCAAGTGGAAGCAGATCAACAAGTTCATCGAAGTCTTCAGCCATGCGCTGACCTCCTCGCCGCTGGCGCTGGACAAACCGGTGCGGGTGGCGGATTTCGGCTCGGGCAAGGGTTACCTGACGTTCGCGATCCATGACTACCTGCGCAGCACCCTGAAAGCCGAGGGTGAGGTGACCGGCGTCGAGCTGCGCGAAGACATGGTCACACTGTGCAACAGCGCGGCGGCGAAGCTGGAGCATCCGGGGCTGGTGTTCAAATGCGGTGACGTGCGCAGCGTGGCGCCGAGCGAGCTGGATGTGATGATCGCGTTGCATGCCTGCGACATCGCCACCGACTATGCGATTCATACCGGCATCCGTTCCGGCGCTGCGATCATCATGTGCTCGCCGTGCTGCCACAAGCAGATCCGCCTGCAGATCCAGAGCCCGGCGCTGCTCAAGCCGATGCTGCAATACGGCCTGCACCTGGGCCAGCAGGCGGAAATGGTCACCGACAGTTTGCGTGCGTTGTTCCTGGAAGCCTGCGGCTACGAGACCAAGGTGTTCGAGTTCATCTCACTGGACCACACCAACAAGAACAAGATGATTCTGGCGGTCAAACGCGCCGAGCCGGTGGACCCGGCTCAGTTGTTGGTGAAGATTCAGGAACTGAAGGATTTCTACCACATCAGCGAGCATTGCCTGGAAACCCTGCTGCGGGCTGACGGGTTCCTGGTCGCTAAGGCTTGAGCTGAACCCCCGCCGGTAACGTGCCCGGTTGCGCCGGGCGCACTGCGGTCTTGCGCCCGAGCATCACCGTCACGATCACCCCGGCCGCAAACAGCCAGGTAATCGGCTCGACGTGCTCACCGAAGAACAACGCCGAAAACGCGATGGTGAAGAAGATCTGCAGCAACTGGATCTGACTGACCCGGGCGATGCCGCCCATGGCCAGCCCGGCGTACCAGGCAAAGAAGCCGATGAACTGCGAAAACAGCGAGACATAACCGAAGGCCCACCAGGTCCTGGCCGAAATCTCGCCCTGATGTTGCAGCGCCAGATACAACACCGGCCCAATCAGCAACGGCGTCGACAGCACCAACGCCCAGCAGATCACCTGCCAGCCGCCCATCTCCCTGGCCAACCGGCCGCCTTCGGCATAGCCCAACCCACCCACGGCAATCGCCCCGAGCATCAGCAAGTCACCGGCCTGAATACTGCCGGCTCCGCTGATCAGCGCATAGCCGAGCACCAGCGCACTGCCCAGCGCGGCGCAGGCCCAGAAGGCTTTCGACGGACGCTCATGGGACAGCCACGCGGCATACAGCGCCACGCACAGTGGTTGCAAACCGTTGACCAGTGCGCCGTGGGAGGCGGGCAGTGTCTGCATGGCCCAGGCCGACAGCACCGGGAAGCCGAGGATGACCCCGGCGATCACCAGTGTCAGGCCTTTGACCTGTTTCCAGGTGGGCCATTTTTCCCGGCGCCACAGCAATAACAGCGCAGCCGGAATTGCCGCGAACAGCGCCCGGCCAAGGCCGTTGAGCAGCGGATGGAGTTCCTGCACGACGATCCGTGTGAAGGGCAGGGTCAGGCTGAAGATAACGACGCCGAGCAGGCCGAGGGCCATGCCGGTGTTTTCGCGCGAGGACATGATGGATGACCAGAATTCAGGGTGGCGGGAAGTTTCTTTATCTAGCCATAAACCTGAGGCTTTCCGCTGTTACAGCTGGGTGCAGAGTTATCCGTACAGTTAAGCGCGGTCCCTGTGGCGAGGGAGCTTGTCGGATCGCCGCACCGTCCCGTTCGGCTGCGCAGCAGTCGCAAAACCAGAGACCATCGATTGATTGACGAAGCCGGTAGGGCCGCTTCGCGCCCCAGCGGGAGCAAGCTCCCTCGCCACAAAAAGCCAATCCAGTTCATATCGTCCGTAGTAGTCGGTTATTACCCGACCCGCCGGATAAGGACTACCTTGAATACTCCTGCAGGCCCACGCATTTTCCAGAGGAGTCCTCCCCATGGCTGCTAAAAAAATCCTGATGCTGGTTGGCGATTACGTCGAAGACTACGAAGTGATGGTGCCCTTCCAGGCGCTGCTGATGGTCGGCCACACGGTGCATGCCGTTTGCCCGGACAAAACCGCCGGCCAGACCGTGCGCACGGCGATCCATGACTTCGAAGGCGACCAGACCTACAGCGAAAAACCCGGTCATCTGTTTGCCCTGAACTTTGATTTCACCAAGGTCGATGCGGCGGACTACGACGCGCTGCTGATCCCGGGCGGTCGTGCGCCGGAGTACCTGCGCCTGAACGAAAAAGTCCTGGCGCTGGTGCAAGCGTTCGACAAGGCTGGCAAACCGATCGCCGCCGTATGTCACGGCGCGCAATTGCTGGCCGCCGCCGGTATTCTTGAAGGTCGCGAGTGCAGCGCCTACCCGGCCTGTGCCCCGGAAGTGCGCCTGGCTGGCGGCACGTACATCGATATCCCGGTGACGGAAGGCCACGTTCAAGGCAATCTGGCCACAGCCCCGGCCTGGCCGGCGCACCCGAGCTGGCTGGCCGGTTTTCTCGGGTTGCTGGGCACCAAAATCACGCTGTAACGAGGGACCTGCCCATGTGCGAGCTCTACGTCAAGGCCGATCCGATTCTCTACGAATCGCGCTCCCGCTCGCTGCGCATCTGCGGGGTGGTGACCACCCTGCGGCTGGAGAACCAGTTCTGGGACATCCTCAGCGAAATCGCCGAGGTCGACGGCATGACCACCAATCAGTTGATCGCCAAACTGTATGAAGAGGTGATGGACTACCGCGGCGAGGTGGTGAATTTCGCCTCGTTCTTGCGGGTCAGTTGCATGCGCTATTTGAGCCAGCGCCGGGTGCAGGCACCTGAGTTGTCGGTGGTGCGGGCGGGGGTGAAGTAGGGCGGCTTTTGTATCGGCCTCGGGGGCGCCTTCGCGGGCAAGCCTCGCTCCTACGGATGTACGCCATATCCGCGATCACAGATATCTGTAGGAGCGAGGCTTGCCCGCGAAGAGGCCGGTACAGGCGACAGAAAACCTGGCTTGGTCTTTACTCTGACGCGCGAAACCTCTCAATCGCCAAGGAGAACAAGCATGTCTGGATGGTACGAAGTGAGCAAAACCAGCAATGGTCAGTTCAAGTTTGTGTTGAAAGCGGCCAACGCCGAAACCATTCTGGTCAGTGAGCTGTATACCACGCGCGGTGCGGTCGATAGCGGAATCGCCTCGGTCCAGGCCAATAGCCCGCTGGACGAACGCTACGAGAAAAAAGCCACCAAGGATGGCCATCCTTACTTCAATCTGAAGGCCGGTAACCACGAGATCATTGGCAGCAGCGAGTCTTATTCATCCGATGCCGCGAGGGAAAAAGGCATCGCCAGCGTCAAGGCCAACGGTCCGACCACGGTGATCAAGGACAAGACCTTGCCGGTGTTTTAAACACACCGCATACCCACTGCGGGAGCGAGCCTGACGGCTCGCTCCCGCAGTGGTTTTGTGTGTTCCCGACGATCAGCGCAACGCGTTCAACAAACCCTGCAACTGACTGCGGCCAGTCTCGCCGAGTGCAAACACCGGCAACCGCGGGTCGCCCGCTTCCAGCCCGACCAGGCGCAAACCGGCCTTGATGGTCGCTGGCAGACCGCCCTTGAGGATGAAGTCCAACAACGGCAACTGGCGATAGAACAGTTCGCGAGCCTTGCTCAGATCATTGGCCAATACCGCTTCGTACAAGTCGAGATTGAGCTGCGGGATCAGGTTCGGCGCCGCTGTGCACCAGCCTTTGGCGCCGGCCGCGAACGCTTCCAGTGCCAAGGGATTGCAGCCGTTATAGAACGGCACCCGGCCTTCGCCCAGCAGTTGCAGTTTGTGCATGCGCTGAATATCGCCGGTGCTCTCCTTGACCATGGTGACGTTGTCGACCGCGTTGAAAATCCGCAGGATCAACTCCACCGACATGTCGGTGCCGCTGGTGGCCGGGTTGTTGTAGAGCATGATCGGCACGCCGATGCTCTCGCCGATGGCGCGGTAGTGGGCGAGGATTTCCGCCTCGCTGAGTTTCCAGTACGACGCCGGCAGCACCATCACCACATCGGCACCGTGGGCCTCGGCGAAACGCGCGCGGCGCACGGCTTTGGCGGTGGTCAGGTCGGACACGCTGACGATGGTCGGGACGCGTTTGGCGACGTGGCGGAGGCTGAATTCGCTGACTTGATCCCATTCCGCGTCGCTCAGGTAAGCGCCTTCGCCGGTGCTGCCCAATGGGGCGATGGCGTGGACACCGCTGTCGATCAGGCGGTCGATGGAACGCCCGAGCGCGTCGAGATCAACGCCTTCGCCCTGGGCGGTGAACGGGGTGATGGTGTAGCCGATGATGCCGTGAATGTTTACGGTCGACATGGCGTCTCTCCTTTCAAGAATGAGTGGGGTCAGTTCAGGCAATCGGCGTGTTGGCGCAGGTTCTGCCGGGCGTAGTAGTTGAACGCGGCGGCGTGGCGCTTGGGCTTGGATATCCAGTCGTGGGCTTCACGGCCCAGCTCGGGAAGAATCGGTTTGATGACACCGGCGGCCATGGCCAGCAACTGCAACTTCGCTGCGCGTTCGATCAGTTGCGCAATGACACAGGCCTCTTCGATGGTCGCGCCGGTGGACAACTGGCCATGGTGGGAAAGCAGGATCGCCCGCTTGTCGCCCAAGGCCCCGGCAATCAGTTCGCCTTCTTCATTGCCCACGGGCACCCCCGGCCAGCCTTCGAGAAACGCGCAGTCGTCGTAGAGCGGGCAGAGGTCCATGTGGGAAATCTGCAGCGGTACTTCCAGCATCGACAGCGCCGCGACGTGAGTCGGGTGCGTGTGAATGATGCAGTTCACGTCCGGCCGGGCGCGGTACACCCAGCTATGGAAGCGGTTGGCCGGGTTGGGCATGCCGTGGCCTTCAAGCACTTCCAGGTCTTCGTTGACCAGCAACAGATTGCCTGAAGTGATCTCGTCGAAACCCAGGCCCAGTTGCTGGGTGTAATAGGTGCCCGGTTGCGGGCCGCGAGCGGTGATTTGCCCGGCCAGGCCGGAGTCGTGGCCGTTTTCGAAGAGAATGCGGCAGGTCAGGGCCAGCTTTTGCCGGTCGGTCCACGTATTATCCGCCAGGGTGTTTTGCATCTGTGTCAGCGCTTGCTTGACCAGTTGCTCTTTGGGTAGTGCTAATGTCTTGGCCATATCGGTGTCCTTTGGGTGGGGCATGCAAATGACACTAAAGAGGCTATATGACACTTTGTGTCATTGGCAAGGATAAATCGTTGCCTCCTTGATGGGTTAATCGCTCTACATGTCTATCCGTTTGAAATTATTGAGAAAAAAACTTGGCGTGACGCTGGAGGCCCTGGCCGAAAAATCCGGCATGACCAAGAGCTATCTGTCGAAAGTCGAGCGCGGGTTGAATACCCCGTCGATCGCCGCCGCGCTGAAACTGGCCAGGGCGCTGAACGTGAAGGTCGAGGAATTGTTTTCCGAAGACAACGTCAGCCTCGACAGCTACAGCCTGGTGCGCAACGACGAACGCCAGTCCCTGGCCGCCAACGACCAGAGCCCGGGTTATGCGGTGTTGGCCCATCAGGTCAGTGAGCGCAGTCTGTTGCCGTTCATCATTTACCCGCCGAGCGAGTTCACCGACAAAACCTTCAAGGAACACCTGGGGGAAGAGTTTCTGTTCGTCCATGAAGGGCAGGTGGAAGTGGACTTCATGAACGAGCGGGTGCTGCTCAATCGTGGGGATGCGCTGCACTTCAACGCGCAGAAACCGCATCGCCTCAGGTCAGTGGGCGAGGTGCAGGCGCAGTTGTTGGTGGTGGTGCATAGCAGCGAGGAATGAGGTTATCGGGCTTTTGTGGCGAGGGGGCAAGCCCCCTCGCCACAGGTCAGACCTCGACCGGCACGGTCAGCTTAGGGTTACCGAGCGCATGCGTCTTCGAATCAAAAAAACGCAACGCCACACCCGTCCCCTCGAACACCTTCGCGTAATGCCGCTTTTGATGCTGGATGAACGCCTTGCTGCGCGGGTAAATCGAGATCGCTACCACCTTCGGCTTCGCCTGTCGCAGTGCATGAGCGATGTGACTGTCCTGCTCGCCAAGGGCATGCCCGAAGATGCACAACCCGTCACCGTGGCCGAGTAACTGGTCGTAGCAGAACGACAGATAATCCGAACTGCGAATCGTCTTGAGCTTGTCTTGCGCTGGGCCTTCGTTGACGAACAGCGGCACGTCGTCGAGGGTCTTGATCGTATTGTTGATCGCGAAATTACCGAGCAACGTTCCCTCGGTCGACATCAACTTGCGCGCGGTGCCGTCCTGATTGCGCACCAGATGCAGGCCGCCGTGCAGGTACAGCAAACGTGGTTTGTCGGTGGCGCTGGCACTCAGATCGAAGCCGGGTTCGGCACCCTGGAACAGGTCGGTCACGACGTCCGGCCGATGCTGGATCGCCCAATAGCTGAGCAAGTCGTAGTTGGTGGTGAACACCGTCCGATAGCTGCCCAGTTCCTGATTGATCGTCGCCAGCGTCGAAGGCTTCACCAGCCGCCACGGGATATGCACCGCGTGCACGGTGTTGATCAGCGCTTCCTTGATCGCGTAGTAGCGATTGCGCGGTGCCGCAGAGCTGACGGCCAGGGCCTTGTTGACCCGGCTGGTGGTCTTCAGCGCCCCAAGCACTTGTTCAAAACTGCGCGTCTGCATCGCGTCGAACACGCTCAGCTCGGACTGGCTCAGCGGTTTTTCTTCGACGGTGCGGGCATTTTCGAACAGCGAGTCGTAGCCGAAGTCGTCCCACACGGCGCGGCTGGCGCCGTTACCCACCAGCAGGCCGCCGAATGAGGCGGTGGTGCGCAAGGCGTTCCAGTCTTCAAGTTGGGCATCGACATCCTGGAAATCGGTCATTGCGTTTGTCGTCTCGAAGCAAAAGGTCTGATGGACGGCGACTTTATCACGCCCGGGCGTTGAGCCAGATCAACATACCTCGTGACTGATCGGTCGACCCTGTGCGCACCCGCCGAATCGGCATTGCCGATTCGGTTTCAGCCAGGAGACTCGCGCATGAGCAGTACGTTTTTCATCCCCGCCGTGAACATCATGGGCACCGGTTGCCTCGACGAAGCCATGGACGCCATTGGCAAGTATGGTTTTCGCAAGGCGCTGATAGTCACTGACGCCGGGCTGGCCAAGGCTGGCGTGGCATCGAGGATTGCCGAGAAACTGGCGTTGCAGGACATCGACTCGGTGATCTTCGACGGCGCCAAGCCGAATCCGAGCATCGCCAACGTCGAGCACGGCCTGGGCCTGCTCAAGGAAAGTCGCTGTGATTTCGTGGTGTCTCTGGGCGGCGGTTCGCCTCACGACTGCGCCAAGGGTATCGCCTTGTGCGCCACAAACGGTGGGACGATCCGTGACTACGAAGGTGTCGATCGGTCGGCCAAACCCCAGCTACCGTTGATCGCGATCAACACCACCGCCGGCACTGCCAGCGAGATGACCCGTTTTTGCATCATCACGGATGAATCGCGCCACGTAAAAATGGCCATCGTAGACCGCAACGTTACGCCGCTGCTGTCAGTCAACGACCCAGAACTGATGGTCGCCATGCCCAAGGGCCTGACCGCCGCCACCGGCATGGACGCATTGACCCATGCCGTCGAAGCCTACGTCTCCACGGCAGCCAACCCGATTACCGATGCCTGTGCGCTGAAAGCCATCACATTGATCAGCGACAACCTGCGCCAAGCCGTGCAGGACGGCAGTGACATGATCGCGCGGGAAAACATGGCCTACGCGCAATTTATGGCGGGCATGGCGTTCAACAATGCGTCCCTTGGCTACGTTCACGCGATGGCCCATCAGTTAGGCGGGTTCTACGACCTGCCCCATGGTGTGTGTAACGCGGTGCTGCTACCTCACGTGCAGAGCTTCAACGCGCTGGTGTGCGCCCCTCGCCTGACCGACGTTGCCCACGCGATGGGGGCCGACATTCGCGGGCTCAGTCCGGAAGAGGGCGCGCAGGCGGCGATCGCGGCGATCCGCAGCCTGGCCAGGGATGTGGACATTCCCGCCGGTTTGCGTGAGCTCGGTGCCAGGCTCAATGACATCCCGGTCCTTGCCAGCAATGCCCTGAAAGACGCCTGTGGACTGACCAACCCACGGGCGGCGGATCAGCGGCAGATCGAGGAGATTTTCCGCAGCGCGTTCTAAGCGGTTCGACGGCCGGGCGCGAGCACTACGCAAAGCAGCGCGCCCAAGGCCAGCAAGGTGCATAACAGCGACAAAGGCCATGCCTGCTGGCTGGCTATCAGGCTGGCGATACCGCCGATAACGGCGGCCATCAGTTGATGAATGAAACCGCTCAACGCCATCGCATAAGCACCGCCGACCGGGGAACCGTGGTTGGCCAGGGACAAGCTGATTGGGTAAATCAGCGATTGGCCGAATACTGCAAAACAATAGGGCAACCAGAACAGCAGCGCGATAGACGTGCCTGCGAGGCTACCCAGCAACATGACTGCGCTGCCGGCCAGTATCAGCCCGACGCCCGCCGTCATCAGCCATTGCTGACCGGTATGCAGTACGAAGCGATTGACCGCCACGGCCCCGAGAAAGTACGCCGCGCTGATGGGCCAGCCCAACAAGCCGTATTCCACTGCCGACCACTTGAAGGCGCCTTGCAGAATCAGCGGTGCAGCGGTGTTGAACGCGACAATCACCCCATACCCCAAGCCACCGGCGAGGGCCGGTAACAGGAAGGCCCGATGCCGCAGAATGTGCCCGTAGCTCGTCCAGGCGGATGATGGTGTGTTCTCTTCTGCCAGCATCGGGAACGTGACCCGCACCACCACCAGCGCCATCAACAGGCTCACACCACCCAATAAGTAGAAAATCGCTGACCAGCCCAGTGTCACCTGGATGATCGACCCCAGGTATTGACCGATACCCAGCGCCACCACAAAGGAAATCGATATCCAGGACAACGCCTTGGCCAGCAGATCGCCGCGAAAACTGTCGCGGATCAGCACCCGGGCCATGACTGAAATCCCGCTGGCGCCAATCCCCTGAATCAGGCGAAAAACCAGGAACGATTCAAGTGTCTGGCCCAGAGGCAGGGCCAGGTTGCCCAGCCCATAGAGGCCGAGCGCCGCGAGCAATACCGGCTTGCGGCCAATGCGTTGGCCCAGGCTGCCCCAGAACAGCATCGGCAGCGCCATGCCGATCAGATACACCGCCAACCCCCATGAAACCTGTGAGGCATCTGCGGACAGATCCCGGGCAATATCCGGCAGCGCCGACAGATAAATGCTCATGCCCAATTGGGCGAGAAAAACCGTACAGCAGGTGATCAGGAGGGTGGTGCTGCTCTTCATTTAATCTTCCCTGTTTTTTCAGCCGCCGATGTCCCGGCCGTGAGCACGTAAAAGCTCGGTGATGAGTCCACAGAAATGGCGGATCAGCGTTGTCCCCATGTCGGCGCGCAGGGTGATTCTGATGGCTGCCTTGCCTTGTGCAACCACCGGGAAAAAGACTGCCGAGGTGAAGAATCCGTGATTGGCCAGTTCAATGGCGATGTGGTTGGCCAGCGATGCCTCACCGCAATTGACCAGTCGAATCGCCATGTTGCTGTTGTGTTGTGCGGTTCGTATGAGGCTGTCAAAGAGGCGGATATTAACCTGAAGCTTTTCCTGCAGCTCGGCGAATTCCAGGGTGTGGTGTAGCTGGATGGATGCCCGGCCCGCGCCAATGGCTGCACTGTTCAGGCTTTGCGACCAGTTGCTGGGGCCGCCGTAACGCGCAATGAGCTTCTTCTGCCGTTCACTGCCCAGCATCACCAGACCGCCGCTGGCGCCGAACGACTTGGCCAGCGAGGCGACGATGAGGCAGTCATCATCCAGGGTATGCAGCCTGGGACGCACAAGACCGGCGCCGAATGTTCCTACAGAGGAAAGCGCGTGGGAGTCGTCCAGATAGAGAAACAGCCCATAGCGGTCCTTCAGATACAAAAGGCTGTCCATGTCCGCAACCCCGCCCATGCTGTAGGCGCCGTCGGCGACATACGCGACCCTGGTGTGCTGTTGACACAGCGTCTCGAGGAAGTCCATGTCGTTATGCGGGCACGTCACGACCTTCGTTTCATCGGCACAGGCGGCTTTGAGGTGGCTTATCGAGTAATGCGCCGACCGGTCGAAAGCCATCACCGGAGGGCTATTTTCCGTGAATACGCCGCTGGCCAGCAGTGGCAGGATCCCGGCACTCGCCGCGCTGCACGACAGAGTGCTCAGGCAACTGGCGCCGAACAACTCGGACAGTTCGGTTTCGTATTGGTCCAGAATCGCCAGCTTGCAGCGGTTCTTGGAATTGGCGATGCGAAGTGTGCCGGTTTCCCACAGCGTGGTCATGGCGCCGTCGAGAATATCGGGATGGTGATCCAGCCCCAGGTATGACGTCGTACAGAAATCATGAAACGCTCTCCCGTACTGATCCAGCATGCGGTTGGCACTTTTTATCTCAACGTTGAGCCCCGCGATTTTTCCGGTTTCGGCGGCCTCCCAATCATGGTCAGCCAATGAAACGAGTTTGCGGTAGTTGGTGAAGGTGTGCGCCGTGTACGGTATCTGGCTCATGTGTAAGTGACATTCCTTGAATGAATCTATCCGTGGGTTTGTTGCAGTTTGTGTGTGTTGCCAGACTTTACAGAGAGTCCCGATGGGCTTTGAATCGGCTGTTTCCGGTAGTACTGAGAGTTGTAAGAGAATTAGTTGTAGGGCGATGCCCTGGGGTGCTGTGGGTAATTGGATGGCGGGCACGAATCGAATCCGGGCTATCCTGCCGACTCAGTCGAACCGAAATCATCGAGCCCTGCCATGCTGCAAAAAAGCCTGATCCGCCGCCTCGACCTGATCACTCTCCAGCTGTTTGTGGCCGTTCACGAAGAGGGCACCTTGACCCGTGCCGCCGCCCGCGAAGCGATCGCGGTGTCGGCGGCCAGCAAGCGGTTGATGGAGCTGGAGGAGGCGCTGGGCATCAGCCTGTTCGTACGCCAGGCCAAGGGCATGACGCTGACACCGGCCGGTGAAACCCTGCTGCACCATGCCCGGCAGATGCTGTTCAACGTCGAGAAAATGGGCCTCGAACTGGGCGAACACAGCCACGGTGTGCGCGGTTATGTGCGGATGCTCGCCAACCTGTCGGCGATCATTCAATTCCTGCCCGAAGACCTGCGGGACTTTTCCGCGCGCCATCCGCAGGTCAAGACCGACCTCGAAGAGCGCCCCAGCAGCGGGGTGATTCAAGGCGTGCTCGATGGCGTGGCGGACCTCGGGATCTGCTCCAGCGACAGCGACGTCAAGGGGCTGCACAGCGTTGTTTATCGCCAGGACAAACTGGTCGTACTTATGCCGGCCGATCATCCGCTGGCGAGTCGTTCGGCCTTGGCTTTTGCCGACACGCTGGACAGCGATTACGTCGGTCTGCATTCGGCCAGTTCCATCAACATGCGCACCCATGCGGCCGCGCGCAAGGCCGGCAAGGTGCTGAGGTTGCGGATCCATGTGCCGGGGTTCGACGCCATGTGCCGGATGGTCCAGGCCAACATGGGCATCGGCATCCTGCCGCTAAAGGCCTACGAACTGTTTGGCCGGGCGCTGGGGTTGCACGCGGTGCCGCTGACGGATGACTGGTCGGATCGTGCGTTGATTCTGGTGGTGCGCGATGAAGTGGCGCTGTCGCCGGTGAGCCGGATGTTGTTTGAGCATTTGCGCGGCCAGACCTGACAGTTCTCGATTGCATGGACGAGCATTCGCGTTTCGCGAACGGTCGTTGCCAACAGAAGGTTGGATTCCATGCCACTCGGTCCTCTAGCCTTGGCGCATATTCCAAGAACAAGAGGTACCCCCGCGATGACTGCCCCCTTGAGTGCAATCAAAGTGATCGAGATCGGCACGCTGATCGCCGCGCCGTTTGCCGCGCGCATGCTGGCCGAGTTCGGCGCCGAAGTGATCAAGATCGAAGCCATGGGCCAGGGCGATCCCCTGCGTAAATGGCGCAAGCTGCACGAGGGCACTTCGTTGTGGTGGTACCTGCAATCGCGAAACAAGAAGTCCCTGGCGCTGAATCTGAAATCCCCTGAAGGCATCGAACTGGTCAAGCAACTGGCGAGCGACGCCGATGTGCTGATCGAAAACCTGCGCCCCGGCGCCCTGGAGAAACTCGGCCTGGGCTGGGACGTGTTGCATGCCCTCAATCCCAACCTGACGCTGGTGCGCATTTCCGGTTACGGCCAGACCGGCCCGTACCGTGATCGTCCGGGTTTCGGGGCGATCGGCGAGGCGATGGGCGGGATTCGCTATACCACCGGTACTCCCGGTTCGCCGCCGGCCCGAGTGGGGGTGAGTCTGGGGGATTCCCTGGCTTCGCTGCACGCGGTCATCGGTGCCTTGATGTCGCTGCTGCGGGTCAAGACCGGGCAGGGCGGCGGGCAAGTGGTCGATGTGTCGTTGGCCGAAAGCGTGTTCAACGTCATGGAAAGCCTGGTGCCGGAATACGACATGCTCGGTCATGTGCGTGAGCGCAGCGGCGGGGCGTTACCGGGTATTGCGCCGTCCAACACCTACCTGACTGCCGACGGTGCCTACGTGGTGATCGCCGGCAACAGCGACCCGATCTACAAGCGTCTGATGGCGGTGATTGGCCGGGCCGACCTGGCCGAAGCGCCGGAGTTTGCGCATAACGATGGCCGCGCCGCCAAAAGTAATGTGCTCGACGCAGCCATTACTCACTGGTCCAGCAGCCTGCCCATCGATGAGGTGTTGGCGGCTCTGGAAGCTGCCGAAGTCCCGGCCGGGCGCATCTATTCGGTGGCCGACATCGTTGCCGATCCTCACTATCAGGCGCGGGGCATGCTGCTCAACGCCGAACTGCCGGGCGGTGCCACGGTGAAGATGCCGGGCATCGTACCGAAAATGTCCGAGACCCCTGGTTGCGTGAACTGGTCGGGGCCGAGTCTGGGTCAGCACACCGACGGCATCCTCGCGGGGCTGGGCCTGACTGACCAGGACATCGAACGGTTGAAAGCTGAAGGGGTGGTGCAATGATCATTGATTATTCCCAGACGCTGATCGTTCAGGAGGTTTCCCCGCGTGACGGCTTGCAGATCGAGCCTACCTGGGTCGAAACCGCCGACAAGATTGCGTTGATCGATCAGTTGTCGCTGGCGGGTTTCAGCCGCATCGAAGCCGGTTCGTTCGTGTCGCCCAAGGCGATTCCGGCGCTGCGCGATGGCGAGCCAGTGTTCAAGGGCATCGCCCGACAGCCGGGCGTGATCTATGTCGCGTTGATCCCTAACCTCAAAGGCGCACAACGGGCACTGGACTCGGGGGCTGACGAGCTGAACCTGGTGATGTCCGCCAGCCAGCCCCATAACCTGGCAAACATGCGGATGCGTTGCGAGGCGTCATTGGCCGCGTTTGGCGAGATCGTCGAGTTCGTTCGCGGCACGCCGGTGCGGCTCAACGGCAGCATCGCCACGACCTTCGGATGCCCGTTTGAAGGCACGATCGATGAGGATCGCGTGCTGCAGATTGTCGAGGCTTATCAGGAGCTCGGCATTACGGGCATTACCTTGGCCGACACCACCGGCATGGCCAATCCACGTCAGGTCGACCGCTTGGTGCGACGGGTGTTGCAACGGGTTTCACCGGCTGATCTGACCCTGCATTTCCACAACACGCGCGGCCTCGGTCTGTGCAACGTACTGGCAGCTTACGAGGCCGGAGCCCGGCGCTTTGACGCAGCCCTCGGTGGTCTTGGCGGTTGCCCGTTTGCACCGGGTGCCTCGGGCAATATCTGCACCGAAGATTTGGTCAACCTGTGCGATGAAGTCGGCATTCACACCGGCATCGACTTGCCGTTGTTGCTGCGATTGTCGCGAGGCTTACCCGCATTGCTGGGCCATGAAGTGCCCGGGCAGCTCGCCAAGGCCGGACGTAACTGCGACCTGCACCCGACACCGTCCTGAACCCACCGAACAAACACTGTAGGAGCGAGGCTTGCCCGCGAAAGCGGTCTGACATTCAGTATCGATGGAGGCCGACACACCGCCTTCGCGGGCAAGCCTCGCTCCTACAAAAGCCGCAACGAACCAGACAACAAAAACAATCGGACGCCCACGGGACGTCTGCCTGGAGAAACCACGATGAGCCTCAATGTTCTGGAGGCGGGCGTGAGCCCGTCCGTTAGTCACGACGCCGAAAAAGCCCTGGTCCGCAAAGTCGCCTGGCGACTGATGCCGCTGATCATGGTCTGCTACCTGTTCGCGTTTTTCGACCGCATCAACATCAGCTTCGCCAAATTCCAGTTGCAGGCCGACCTGAGCCTGAGCGATACCGCTTACGGCCTCGGCGCCGGGCTGTTTGTAGTCGGTTATGTGATCTTTGAAGTGCCGAGCAACATGATGCTTTACAAGGTGGGTGCCCGGCGCTGGATCGCCCGGATCATGATGTCGTGGGGGCTCGCGACGGCGGCCATGGTCTTCGTCAATAGCGAATGGCAGTTCTACGCCCTGCGTTTCGTGATCGGTGCGATGGAGGCGGGTTTTGCGCCGGGCGTGCTGTATTACCTGACGTTGTGGTTCCCGCAGCACTATCGCGGGCGCATCACCTCGATGCTGTTTCTCGCGTCGGCGTTTGCCGGGCTGGTTGGCGCACCGTTCTCCGGGTTGGTGCTGCAACACCTTGATGGCTTCCTCGATATGCGCGGCTGGCATTGGCTGTTTCTGCTCGGTGGCGTTCCTTGCATCGGCCTTGGCTTGTTGGTGCTGACCGTGCTCAAGGACCGCATCGAAGATGCCCATTGGTTGACCCCGTCGGAGAAGACACTGCTCGCCAGCCGTATCGCGCACCACGAACCCCACAAGAGCGGCGGCTCCTTGCTGGCCGCACTCCGGATTCCGGGTTTCCTGATGCTGGGGCTGATCTACTTTCTGATTCAGGTGGCATCCTACGGCTTGAATTTCTGGGCGCCGCAACTGATCCGCAGTGCCGGCACCGAGAGCCCGGTGATGATCGGCTTGCTGACCGCCATTCCCTACATCTGCGGCGCCATCAGCATGGTGGTGATCGGGCGGTTATCCGACGCCACCGGTGAGCGGCGCAAGTTTGTCGCAGGTCTGGTGGCGGCAGGCGCGGTGGGTTTCTTCTGCGCAGGAATTTTCGCCAACCACACGACTTTCCTGATTGTTGCCCTGGGCTTGCTCGGTGCCGGGATCATCGCGTCCATCCCGAGCTTCTGGACCCTGCCACCGAAACTCCTGGCCGGTGCCGGGGCAGGCGCCGCTGGCGGGATCGCGGTGATCAATACCCTTGGCCAGTTCGGTGGGATCGTCAGCCCGGTCATGGTCGGGCGGATCAAAGACCTGACCGGCAGCACCACCCCCGCGTTGTACGTCATCGGTGTCGCCGCGCTGATCGCCGCTGCGTTGTTGCTGTGGGGGTTGCCGCAGAAGCTGCGCACGCTCGACAAGTTCTGAAGTTCGCGGCGTCAGAAATACCGCTTTCGCGAGCAAGCCCGCTCCCACATTGACCGCGTCGGGCACAGGATTCGTGCCCGCCGCCACTCCCTGTGGGAGCGGGCTTGCTCGCGAAGACTGACTCTCAGCCAACAAAGCCCCCGTCGGCTGTACGCTCAAGGATGTTTAAGCTTTACTCTCCGCTCGCGACCACCCAGAGAGACTCAAGGTTACCCAACCCATGCTAACCGGCCTCAACCACCTGACCCTCGCCGTCACTGACCTGAACCGCAGCGTGGCGTTCTATCGCGATCTGCTGCAACTTCAGCTTTCAGCCACTTGGGACACCGGTGCCTATCTCTCGCTACCCGGTCTGTGGCTGTGCCTTTCTTTCGATCCACGGCGCGAATCCACGCCCGCCGCCGACTACACCCATTACGCCTTCAGCCTCGAAGCTGTGGACTTCCTGCCGTTCGTCGAACGCCTGCGATCCGCCAACGTGCGGGAATGGCGGGATAACCGCAGCGAAGGTGCGTCGTTCTATTTTCTCGACCCGGACGGGCACAATCTCGAGGCGCATGTCGGGTCTCTGGCGTCGCGGCTGGCGGCTTGTCGGCAGCGACCCTATGCGGGGATGAAGTTCTTCGACGATCAGTGAGTCGATGTTCGGCGTCCTGAGATAGAATTGCGCCCCTTCACCCGGCGTCCTCAGGAATTTCCATGACTCCATCGCTGCTAATGGCCGTTCTCGCCTCGGGCTTCATTTATGGCATTACTCCGGGGCCCGGTGTGCTGGCGGTGTTCGGCATCGGCGCGGCACGCGGACGGCGGGCCGGGGCGGGGTTTCTGTGCGGGCATTTGCTGGGCGACGTGGTCTGGTGCAGCACTGCACTGATCGCGATTGTCGGTGCGCGGGAAATCGGCAGCACTGCCTTCGATGTGCTGGGTGTGCTCAGCGGGCTTTATTTGTTCTGGCTGGGCCTGCGCGCGGTTCGCGCTCGTCGCGCCAGTGCCGAGGCGCCTCAGGGCCCGGCGCGGCAGCCATTCTGGCACGGCATCCTGTTCGGTCTGACCAACCCCAAGGCATACCCGGTGGCGGTGGCGACCTTTACTGCGCTGTTGTCCAGCCGTGCAGAGTTGCTGCATTGGTCCATGTTGCCCTGGTTGATCATCTTGAGCTTCATTGGTGGCCTTTTGGCCTACGCTATTCTCATTGGCATCGTCGGTGCGCGTCAGGTGCGCACGTTGTATCAGCGTCATGAACTGGCGATCACCCGCTTGTGCGGGGTTATGTTCATCGGTTTCGCCATCAATGCCCTGGTACATGCGCTGCCAGGGCTGGTGACGAACAAGGCTTGAGGCTGAACGCAGGGAAGCGTCGGCTGCACAGTCATCGCTCGGGCGTATGACCGGTCAGGGAGGGTTGTTCAATGTTGCATTGTCCGGACATGCTCTCGGCATCATGGAAACCAGAAATTCCGCGCCACTGGCGAGTTACATCGATCTCTTGCTGGACGCCGTCTGTGCGGTGGACAAACAAGGTCGCTTCGTATTTGTCAGCGCGGCCTGCGAGCGCATTTTCGGTTACACCCCCGACGAGCTGATCGGCCAGTCGATGATCGACCTGGTTCACCCTGCCGACCGACAGCGTACCCTCGACGCCGCGCGGGAGATCATGGGGGGCGAACCCAAGCTCAACTTTGAAAATCGTTATCTGCGCAAGGACGGCCGGGTGGTGCACATTCTCTGGTCGGCACGCTGGTCGGAGGTCGATCAGTTGCGTATCGCCGTGGCGCGCGACATCACCGAGCGCAAACAGGCCGAGTCCCGACAAGCGGCGCTGTATGCAATCTCCGAAGCGGCCCACGCGGCGGAAGATTTGCTGGCGCTGTTCAAACGCATCCATTCGATCATCGGCGAATGGCTGCCGGCGTTGAATTTCTCCGTGGCACTGTATGACGAGCACTGCGCGCGGCTGAATTTCCCCTATCACGTCGACGACCATGAGCTGCAACCCGAGGATCCCGGGACTGTTACCGGGCGTTTGTGCGCAGAAGTGATTCGCAGTGGCTTGCCGATTCTGCTGACCCCGGATCAGGACAATCTGCCGGAAGGGTTTGCGGCATTGGTCAAGGGCCAGGACTCACCCTGCTGGCTGGGCGTGCCGTTGAGTTCGCAAAACGGCACCATCGGCGCTCTGATCGTCAAAAGCGTGCCGGGCGGCGAGCGCTACACCGAGCAAGACAAGGAGTTGCTGCAGTATGTTTGCGCTCAGGTCGCGACCGCGATCGAGCGTAAGCAATTGCACGCCCGGCTCCAGCGCATGGCCCAGTACGATCAACTGACTCAGCTGCCCAATCGCGAATTGCTGCGCGAACGCCTGAAAGCTTCGCTGGCGCTGGCCCGGGCAGACTCCGGTCGAATGGCGTTGCTCTATGTCGACCTTGACCGCTTCAAGCAAGTCAACGACACCCTCGGTCATGCGGTCGGCGACATGTTGCTGCAAGCGGTCGCCAATCGGCTCAAGGGCTGCGTGCGCGAAACCGACACGGTGGCGCGCATTGGTGGTGATGAATTTGTCGTGTTGTTGCACAACATCCACGCCGCCGAAGATGCCGAGAATGTGGCGGGGAAAATCCGCCAGGTGCTGGTTCAGCCCCTGCGTCTGGACGGGCACAACCTGACGATCCAGCCGAGCATCGGCGTCGCGCGATACCCCGAACATGGCACCGAAGAAAAGCAGCTGTTCAGGCATGCCGATGAGGCAATGTACGCCGCCAAACGCCAGCACCATTCACGTCTCGAGGTCTGAAAATCCGTCACCGTTCGTCGCGACGTTGCCAGGTTTTCTAAACCTTTTCAGGCATGGAAATTCATATCCTATGCGGGCGTCTGCTCGCTGTGATCATCACCAAGAGGATGAGAACCATGCCTACTTCAAAAAATCCGAGCCCGGGTAGCGCCATCGATCGAACGAAGGCGTCTGAAGCCGCTCGCAAAGGTGGGAAAACTACCACGACGACTGTTGATAAAGACCCTGCCAAAGGCGGCATGGGCCGCAAAGGCGGTCAGAAAACTCCGTAATAGGTGAAGGTAGTTTTGTTTAATAGACGGGGGCGCAAGCTCCCGTTTGAATTTTCAGGAAGGAGGGCGCGACCATGAGCCGGATGGCCACCCGTTTACGCAATGCCGGTTTTGCCACGTTACTGGGCCTGTGCGCCAGCAGTGCCTTTGCCCAGTCTCCCGCCGAATTCGTCAATGAGGCGTCGGCCCAAGGCATGGCCGACATCGAAGCCAGCCGCCTGGCGCACCAGAAAACGGCATCCAAAGAGGTCAAGGATTACACCATCGTGGTGATCAACGATCGCACCACCGCCAACCAGCATCTGGCGAAAATTGCCAAGCAACTCGATTTACCGGTCGCGCCACGCGAAGAGGTGGTCGACAAGGCCAAAGCCTTGATACCGGAGATTAAGGACGATACCTCTTTCGATCAGGCGTACGTCGACAGTCAGGTAAAAACCACCCAGGAAGCCATCGAGCAACTTCAACAACAAGCGCAGACAACGGACGTGCCGCAAATCAAAGCCTTCGCCGAAGAAACCCTGCCCAAGCTGCAAAACCATCTGCAAATGGCCAGGGCGCTGCAAGCCAGTCGTTAGTCAGTCTGTTGCGCGGGTGACGTCGGTCACCCGCTGCCGGGATCAATCCTGATTCGAATCCTTCTTGGTTTCCTCGACGACCGTGCCGTCCAGGGAAATCGTTTCCCCCTCGCCGAGGGTGCGATATTTCTTTCTCAACGCTTCCAGCTGTTTGAGGTCCAGGGACTCGAGCCCCAGCATCGCGTTCTGCGCGTCCTTGGTCACCCGCAATAACTCATCGATCTTCAAGTGCAAAATGTCCGTGTCACGGTTCTGGGTGTTCTGGATCAGGAACACCATCAGGAAGGTGATGATCGTGGTCGAGGTGTTGATGATCAGTTGCCAGGTATCGTTGAAATGAAAAATCGGCCCACTCAGGCCCCAAAGGACAATCAGAATGATCGCGCCCATAAATGTCCGGGGTTGGCCCGCCCATAGGGAGAGTTTCTGTGCGATTTTCGCGAATTTCATTGCCGTGCTCCTTATAGGGATGCGCCTGATTTTCAGACCGCACGGGTGTCATGAAAATTCTGTTTGAAAGCCCCGTGGTTGATGAAAAGCCGGGGCTTTGAAGGGCACTTGCTGCGTTTGGAATCTTTAGAGGTATAGAGGCCTGACGTTTGACATGAGAGCCTTGGCCAGGCTTGCCAGAACAGCCTTACGATGGGCGGGTTAGACCTTAGGGGCAGGTAGCCAGAGGCCAACCGATGCGCGCAGCACTGCGGAGGCTGGCCTTAACAACCAAGCGGTGAAATGGGGCAATAACGAAGATGTAGGCCCGGCCTAGACGGTTGTGGCACTGGACCACGGTTGAAAAAACGAGTTGGCGACTGCCTTCTGGCTCTGCCTCTCCAGAACATAGGATCGATATCCGGAAGTCGAGGTGCTTGTCGTCCTCTCCCAACACGATTTCAGTCTGGTTCGTGCTGTAGACCTTGAAGATTCCAATCCGATTAGCAAGTGATGCCAGATGTTTGGTGGTTTTGAGACCAAAACAGGCAACGATAGTGTCTCGGACTTTCATGAGCCATCCGATCCAGGATGGCTGGTGGGAAAGGATGAATCGAGCTAGCAAATCTGGATTGCTGGATGTGCCCGCAGGGAGCCGAATCGCAAAAGCGTCCGCCAGGTTCATCGACTTGTAAAGGTGGGTGATGCCGGACCTCGAGGGGACTGGCACGGACATAATGAGCTCAAATTCTCGGGGCATCGGGGATCTCTCCTGAGTTCTAACTACCAATTAGACGACATGCCATGTCGCGTTTCTTGTTGCGATGGTTTGTCGTGTAACGCTCCTTGTCGCCCTGTAAGTGCTTGTCGGATACTGAACCCGATCAAGGCATCATATAACGCTTGCTGCCCAGCTGGCAGAACAGGGAGCAGCGTCGCACGGCGCTTGTCGACATCGAACCAGGATTCAACCAACCATCCCACCAGATAGAGCGCCGAAAGGCATCCGCCAGCGGTTGCGACGTTCCCCTGGCATACAAGAGGCTGGTCCATGGGCTCAAGCCCCAGAGCTTGCAAGCTCGATCGTGCATCCGGGTGTGTAGTTGCCTGGCCGCTGAGCAGCCCAAGCCGTTCGAGAATGAAAGCTCCGGCGCATATTGAGCCGATTCGCTGGCGTCTGGAGTCAAGTTCAAACGACGGCAGGAAATCTGGGGCGGCAAGTGCAGCGGGTATCCCTTCCTTGCCGCTGACGAACAATACCGCGTCGGCGCTATTGGCCTCGGAAAGCGGACCGTGCACCGAAACAGGCAGGCCGTGCGCCGATCTCACGATAGAGCTGGAACCCAATATTCGGACGTGCCAGTCCTCGGTGTTGCGGCCTAAGATGTCCCACATCAGGAATAGGTCGATATCAGTGAATTGGTCGAAAGCAACCAGAACGATTTTCTTCAAGGCGA